>OKVK01000700.1_pt1 | contig 20843 bp, 19 predicted proteins | sample 1604771 | NCBI WGS metagenome assembly OKVK01 (sample SAMN01760906, study PRJEB22395) | human gut metagenome | reverse complement strand
GTTCATTGTTTATCTCGTTGCCTCAGCAGCAACTTTGATATAATATCATGTCTTTCAAATCTTGTCAACAACTTTTTTAACTTTTTTTAAAAAGTTTTTGTTGTAATTGATCTCTCAGACTTTTGTGTTGACCGCTTTCGCAATCAGCTTAGTTATAATACCAAATGTTTTCGCATATGTCAACACCTTTTTTCAATTTTTTTACATTTTCTATTTGCCTAACTTGTCATATGATGATATAATAACTTTAAAGAATATATCAAAGGAGTTGAATTATGGCATCAATTAATCCCAATAGTCCTGTTCCTCTCTATAAACAGGTTTTAGACATTCTGAATGATCAGATTGCTCGGCAAGAATTAAAATTCGGGGACAAATTGCCATCAGAAGCTGAGCTCATGAAACAATTTGGAGTCAGCCGTATCACTGTACGTGCCGCAATTAGTGAATTAGTGGAAGATGGCATTTTAGAACGTTCACAAGGAAAAGGTACTTTTGTTGCACTGCCAAAAGTGAGTCATCCGGCCAATGATAACATCGGATTCAATCGTTCCTGTGTTTTAGCAGGAAAAAAGCCATCGACTAAATTATTGAGTATTGAGTGGGTATATCCTTCCCAGAGCCAAATGAAATTCTGGCATCTAAAAAATGATGATAGAATTATCTGCAGTAAACGGCTTAGATTTGTCGATAATCACCCTACCATGATTGAAATAAATCATTATCCCGCTTCATTCTCGTACCTTTTCGACGAAAATCTCAATGGCTCCCTTTTTGAAATACTAAAAAAACATGATTACAACTTTTACGTAAGTGAAAGAACTCTTGAAACCTGCTTTCCAACTTCAGAAGAGAGTAAACTGCTAGAACTTAAACCTAATACTCCTTTGCTTCTATTCAAAGACATCCATAAAGATTTGCTCGAAAATCCGTCTTTTCTTTCTAAGCAATTATATAATACACAACATTTGAAATTCTATTTTTAACAGGTTACCAATCAAATATTTCTGCCACCAACCGGAAAGCTGGTGGCAGTTTTATTTTACAGAAATTCATTTTTCATTTAATAATTTATGTACTACCCATGCAACGCCTTCATGATCATTATCAGGTGCGACTATCTGTGCTATCTCCTTCACACATTCCTGTGCATTTCCCATCGCCACACCCAGTCCTGCATATTCCAGCATTGATTGATCATTATAACCATCTCCGCATGCTGCCATACAAGTTCTATCTACTTTTAAATACTTGCTCAACCAGGACAGTGCACCATCCTTAGTAATGTTCAATGGCATAATTTCGAGAAAATAAGGAGCAGATCTACATATGCTCAACATCTGCCCAACTTCTTCTTTCAATTTTGTTTCAATGTTTTCCAATATATCGCCATCTCCGACCATCAAACACTTTGTCACAGGAAATTTTACATAGTCGCAGAAGGAATCTACTTTTTTAATAGTCATCTTATTTATTTTCTGTTCTTCCAAAACATACTCATTCTCTGGTGTTTCCGTAATAATATTCTCATCCTCATATGTAACAATTCCAATTTCATGTTCCATAGCAAACTTATATAAAAATGTGATAGATTTTCCTGGCATCCATTTTTCCCATATGGATTTCATACTACTGCATTCTATAATAGTTCCTCCATTAAAGGCAATAATATAACCTCCATATTTATGCAGTTTGAGTTCATCAGCCAGAGGAATTATTCCATAAACCGGTCTTCCCGATGCTAAAATAACGGTTCCTCCTTTTTCCTGATACTCTATTAATGCTGCTTTTGTCTCATCCGTTATTTTCTTTTGAGAATTCACTAATGTTCCATCTAAATCTAATATAAGTATTTTATATTTCAAATTTTCCTCCTAAATTAATTTCCCCGGGCATACGCTCGGGGAAATTCTATTTCGTATTTTAATATTCCATCTGACGATAGTATCTTCTGGTTGTGAGAGGATGATTTCTCTCTTTTTCCAAATGGCAGCTCAGTCTTTCTGTTATTGCATACATTACCATCGGAGAAACAATCTTTCTGTATTCCTGATCTGTAAACGGAAGTTCAATATCTTTTGTATCAAATACATTGATTACATCTGTGATTTTTTTACTAAAATTCAATACACGATCCATAAGCGGTCTTGTTTCATCTTCGCCATAGAACAGAATTAAGGAAGTATCTTTTTCCACAAGTTCAAGTGTTCCATGGAAATACTCAGCTGCATGAATTGATTTCGTTCTGATCCACTGCATTTCTTCCAGAATACACATTGCATAATCGTATGCCTCGCCCCAGAGCATTCCAGAACCAATTACCATATGATAATCTGTATCTTTATGTTCTTTCGCCATTACTGCACATTTATCTTCATATTTTTCTTTCGCTTTCAGAAGATACGGAACAATGTTTGCATACTGACTCATAAACTCATCATATTTGTCAAACTCGCCTGCATTTTTCATAAACCGTCCTACAAGAGCAAACATGTATGTATAAATTGCTTCACATAAGCAATCATCTTCTGCAAAACTGAAGAATTTATAATCAGCATATTCGCAAACCGGTGTATTATCATTTGATACATATACAAGCGTTCTAGCACCAGCTTCTTTACAGAATTTTGCAGCAGCAACAATTTCTTTCGTATTTCCACTTCTGGTAGAGAAGATACATACACTGTCTTTTGTAAATCTCTTATGACCCATTACCATAAACTCAGCAGCGATCACAGAGTGATGTTCAATATTACTTGCAGTATCCAGCCAATACATCATCGGCAGGGAGTGTGCATATGTTCCACCACATCCAATAAAAAACAGATTACTAAATCCCTGCTGGCAGATTTCGTCTACTGCCTTTTCAATCTGCGGTCTTAATGCAATAGCATCATTAACAACCTTCTCGTATCTCTCCACATTAAAATTAAACATTCTTTCATTCTCCTTGTTTAATATATTTGATAATGTTATAGTACATCATAATACAAGTTTTGTAAAGTACTATTGTGAATTTTTTATTTCTTTATTAATTTCTTTTAATGCATAATAGGCATTTTCAAAAATCTGTAGTTTTTTCTCATACAAAGAACTCTTGCTCTCATCCGGAACAACTTCGTTTTCTACTTTAATGAATCTTTTTGCATCTGAATAACTATCAAATATCCCTGTACCTACACCGGCAATAATCGCACCGCCAATACTTGTTCCTGCTTCCATATTCTCCGGCAATAGTATGTTTTTTTGAAAAATATCAGCCAATATTTGTCTCCAGACATTGCTCTTGCCGCCTCCGCCTATAAGCACAATATTCTTAACCGCTACAGATTCTTCGATAATTTTAAGAAGGATTTTCAAATTCAGTCCTACACCTTCCATAACCGAACGATAAAAATCCCCTGGCTGTACTCCTTGTCGAATTCCTAAAAAGGCTCCATTCAGATCAAAATCATACCACGGAGAACGCTCTCCCATTAAATATGGCAAAAAAAGAAGGCCTCGTGCTCCAGCAGGACTTTCTCCGATCATTTTTTCCAATTTTTCATAGGGTATCGGCGTATCCTGAAACGCATTTCTTGACCACGAATATGCCATACCTCCTGTCTGCATAGTTCCGGTATACACAAACTGGTCTTTTATTACATGCGGTTCTGATTGCATTCTTCCTTTTTCATCAAAAATAAGCCTATCTGTTTGTGTGACAAGCCATGTAGAACTGCCAAGACACAAATATGTATCTCCAGGCTCCGTACATGCCGCTCCTAAATGAGCTGCAGAACCATCCCCAGCTCCTACAACCACAGGAATTCCTTCTTTCAATCCGCACTGCTTTGCTGCCGATGCTGTTACTTTTCCAATAACAGTTTCACATTGAAAAACTTCCGGAAATTTATCCTTGTTTATTTCTGCACAATTAAGAATTTCTTCTGACCATTGTTTTTTTTGTATATCATAGGCAATTGTATATGCCGCATCCGTTGGATCTGTTGCAATCACGCCTGTCAGACAATAATTGATATAGTCTTTCGCCTGAATATAAACAGATGCATTTCGATATATTTCTGGCATATGTTCTTTTTGCCAGAGAATTTTGGGTAAAGTGTATGACGCACTTGGTGGTTGTCCTGTTATTTTTTGATAACCTTCTTTTGTTAATTGCCGAACAAGTCTTTCACTCTCAGCTTCTGCTCTTGAATCAGACCATATAATACTATTTCCAAGTGTCTTGCCCTCTTTATCAAGGGCAAGACATCCCATCATTTGACCAGTAACAGCCACCGTTGAAACTTCTGCATCTGGAACCATCTCTAATACACTTTTTGTTGCTTGACAAACAGCATTCCACCAGTCTTCCGGTCTTTCTTCTGCCCATCCGCGCCTTGGATAATAGACTGAATAAGAGACAACTGTACTTCCTATAAGTTTTCCATTAAAATCAAATAAAGAAGCTTTATTTCCTGATGTTCCAAGATCATGAGCCAAAATGCAAGGTATCATAAGTACGCTGTTACTCCTCCTCTTTCAAAAGACGAATAATATTTTCCGCAGATTTTACACCCATTCCAAACCGTGCAACTCCCATATCATACATTTCTTTTACAACAGCGAGTTCACGAATTCCGCCTGAGCATTTTACCTTTACATTACCATCTGCTGCTCTGAGCATGAGTCTGGCATGTTCCAATGTACATGCTCCCAAAAAGCCTGTTCCTGCTTTTACAAAATCAGCGCCACCTTCTACAACTAATTTAACTGCGGTTTCAATTTGTTCAGGTGTTAATGTACAAGGTTCAATAATAACCTTCAGATTATGTCCTTTCGGAACCACATTACGTACTGCCTGAATGTCTTTTAAAACATAGTCAAATTCGCTGTTTTTTAATGCAGCTATATTCATCCACATATCGATTTCATCCATGCCCATATTCATATATGTCTGAGCCTCAAAAACCTTTACTTCTGTTCTTTCGGTACCGGCTCCAAGGGATGATCCAACGCCGCCTCCGACTCCTGTCTTAGTTCCTTTCAATTCTTTAAGCAGATAATCATAGTAAGATGCAAAACCATATACCTGCTTAAATTCGTATTTCTTCGCCGCTTCTGCCAAATCTACCTGCGAAGAAAATGACATTGTTGCTGTGATGCAAGCTCCATCAACCATCCGTCCGAATTCCTGTGCTGTAAGTTTCATATTTCCTCCTTATACATTTGATTCAAATTTTTGAGATAATCTCAATATCAAATGCTTAAATTTCTTTTACGATTTGAGCTTCTTTACAAATATATTCAATTGCTCTCATGGACTGCGATAAATAAAGTTCCGGATCTCTAAAATATGGGGCAAGCAGCTCCGTTGAGCACCATCCATCGTACTTATTTCTTTTCAATATTCTGAAGAAATCAATTAACGGAAGAACTCCTTTAGGATCATCTAACTGCATGTGAAATTCTGTAGCCCCATCATTATTACAAATATGAACATATTTCATAGTTCCATTTAATTTATCAAAGTACTCTGAATACGGTTCATTGGCAATAAATGGTGGAACAACATCTATCATTGTACATAAAGCTTTACTTCCTACCCTCTTTTGTAATTTTACGATATCATCTGCGTTGGTAATCGTATTTCCTTCAGAAGGTGACAATGACTCGAGAATAATATCAACACCCAGTTCTTCTGCACGCTTACATAATTTTCCTACGCCTTCTGTCAAGACATCCCACACTTCTTCTCTGTCTCTTCCATAACCCGGATGCTTTGCAGTTATCTGCATTTTATCTGTTCCTATTGCAGCAGCCACCTCAACGCTCTTAATCAAATACTCGTTTGTTTCCTGACGTTCTTTCAAGCTTGCCGAAGTAAGGCTATAAGGATAGGCAAGTATTTCAGGCGTAAACATTGATATTTCGATTCCGTACTTTTTCTTCCAGTCTATTACCTGACGAATCATTGTGTTATCCATATCATAAGCATATGCATGTGGTCTCGCGCCCCAGACTTCTACGCCATTAAAACCATATTCTTTTGCCATATAGAAACAATATTCTAATGGATAGCGTGCAAATTGATATGTTAAGAAAGAAAACTTCATTTCTAATTCCTCATTACTTTCCTGCTGCTACATCTTCTGCTTTCATAAGATCAATATCTGACATTGTAAGTTCCGGAACTTCTTCTCCTTCAAGAATCTTATAAGCAATTTCTGTGGAAACTTTTCCAAGATTATCCGGATGTAAATTGGTTGCACAAATCATATTGCACTCTGCGCCATCCTGCTGCATGATTTCCTTCTGTTCCGGTGTTGCATCATATCCCGCAATTAATACATCCTGTCTGTTATTTGCCTGGCATGCTACATATGCTCCAAGTGTACGGTCTCCATCTGCACAGAAAATACCAGTAATATCAGGATGTGCCTGCAGCATATTTTCGACAGTTGTTCTATGGGTATCTCTTGTTCCACTTGAAAGCTGTTCAACAATTTCTACATCTGGTGCAATTTCTGCCATTTTATCTTCAAAACCTTTATTTCTTTCATATGTACTTGTAACTGACTCCAGGTCCGTTACAACAAGCACTTTTCCCTGTGTTCCCATTTTTTCCACAAGGTATTCTGCACCTAATGCTCCACCTTCAAAGTTATCTGTTAAAACTTTTGCATCAACCTCTGCCTGTGTTTCAATATCCCAGTTTACTACAACAACTCCATTTTCTCTTGCTTTATCAATATACGGAGCAATTGCCTGCGCATCAATTGGTGAAATACAGATCGCATCAACTCCCTGTGTAATCAAATCCTCCATGATTGCAATATCTTTCTGCATATCTGCTGCCGGATCCTGGTACACCAGATTCACACCTAATTCGGCTGCTTTTTCCTGAGCTCCTTTCAGAGCATCCACGCCAAATTCCTCTGCCAGAGAATAGGTAATCATTGCAATCGTGTATTTTCCGTCTTGGGAATCGTTTTCCTGCTGATCAGCTGCTGCTTCATTTGAAGTATCAGTTGCTGTTGAAGCTTCTTTACTCCCTCCACATCCTGCAATCATGGAAACTGCCATCACCGCCGCCATTAATAATCCTACCTGTTTCGTTTTCATGTAACATCCTCCTTAAATTATCTTTTTAGTGCTGTGCACCTGAGTTCAAGTTTATTTGGTTTTACTATTGTAGATAGAATAGAGTACAGAACCAACAATAATCAGTCCTTTTACAACCTGCTCCCAATAGGAATCTATGTACATAAGATTCATACTGTTATTAATAATTCCCATCAGTAAAGCTCCAAAGAAGATTCCAGGTACCGCACCAGTTCCGCCGCTGAAAGATACACCTCCCATAGCACATGCAGCAATTGCTTCTGTCTCAAAGGTATTTCCTCCTGTCGGCTGTGCGGAAGCATTTCTTGCTGCCAAAATAATGCCTGCCAGTGCTGAACAAATTCCACTGATCATATAGGAGAACATGATAACCCTTTTCGCATTAATTCCCGAATGATGCGCAGCCTGATAATTACCACCAACCGCATATACGGATCGTCCAAAAGATGTTCTTGAAAGTATAATTCCCACCACAACAAATGTTCCTGCGAGGAAGAAAATCGGAACAGGAATACCAGCAATAGATTCCAATCCCAGGAAGAGCAAATTTTCCGGAAGGTTACCAATCGGTTTTCCTTCTGTAATCAGATAACAAACACCTCTTAATGTTATCTGAAATCCAAGAGTCATAATAAAAGGCGGAATTCCTGTATATGCGATTGTTGTTCCGCAAATGAGTCCAAGAGCCGCACCTATGAGGATTCCTGCAAGCATCGCAAGAAGAAGAGGTACTGAACTTTCTACCATCAGCCGTGCCACAACAGCTCCTGACACACCCGCTATAGAACCAACCGTCAGATCAATTCCTCCGGTCATCATGGTAAATGCCATTCCACAGGCAAGAATTCCATATACAGCAATCTGCCTTAAGATATTCATGATATTATTGTAGGTCATGAAATTGGGACTCCTGAAATTCATGAATAAAGATACTACAATAATTACCAGGATAATTCCCGAATAAGATTTAAAATTAGGATTGTTCCATATTTTTTTAATTGTGTTTACATTTTTATTTTTTGCCTTCTCCATGAATCTCACATCTCCTTCGTTGCAAATTTCATAACGCGCTCTTCACTTGCTTCTTCTTTTGTAAGTTCTCCTGTAATTGAACCTTCCCGCATGACTATAATACGATCACTCATATTTAAAAGTTCAGGAAGTTCTGAGGAAATCATAATAATAGAAACACCTTGTTCTACGAGATCACTCATGATTTCATAAATTTCAGCTTTAGATCCAACATCAATGCCTCTCGTAGGTTCATCCAATATCAGAATATCGGGTTTTGTTGCCAGGCATTTTGCAATTACAACTTTCTGCTGATTTCCTCCACTTAAGTCACCCGCTTGCTGATAGCTTCCTGCGGCTTTTACATGAAGCTGCTTCATATAACGATCGGCATATTCTGTTTCCTGTTTTCCATTCATAAATCCGAAATGACTGAGTTTTTTCAACGAACTCATCTCGATGTTATGAAGTAAGGTTCTGATTAAAACAAGTCCCTGGTCCTTTCTGTCCTCTGGAACTAATGCAAAATGATTATTAATTGCGTCAGCCGGACTTCTGTTAATGATCTCTTTCCCATCTTTATAGATTTTTCCGGAACACTTATCCAACCCCATAATTGCACGTATTAATTCGCTTCGTCCTGCACCTACTAAGCCACCAAATCCAAGGATTTCACCTTTTTTCAAAACAAACGATGCATCATTTACATATTCATTCGTAATATGCTCTACTCTCAGGATTTCTTTTCCAATAGGTACCTCTTTCTTAGGAAATTGGTTTTCTACATTTCGTCCTACCATCAAAGCAATTACCTGGTCTGTATTCAAGTCTTTTACCAGGCCGCCACCTGAGTTTTGTCCATCTCTAAGTACCGTGATTCTGTCTCCAATAGCAAAAATATCTTCCAAACGGTGAGAAATATAGATCATAGAGATATTCTTCTTTTTCAAATCATCAATAATCCTAAACAGAATAGCGGTTTCTTCTGTTGTCAACGACGAAGTTGGCTCATCGAAAATAATAATTTTAGAGTCGAATGACACCGCTTTCATAATTTCTACCAGCTGTCGTTGTGCAACACTCAGGTTTCTAATATACTCATCTGGTTCAAAATGAATATCCAGTACATCCATTAGCTGAAGTGTTCTTTTTCTAAGTTCAGCAAAATCTACCAGCCCATTTTTCTTTGGATATCGTCCGATAAATATATTTTCCATGATTGTCATATCCGGAAATTGAATTAATTCCTGATATACAGTACTAATTCCATAGTTATGAGCCATTTCAGGATTTTTTATATTTATCAGTTCTCCATTCATATAAATACTACCTTCGCTTGGTAAGATAGCACCTGATAAGATTTTCATCAGAGTTGATTTTCCAGCACCATTTTCCCCTAACAGGCACAGGATTTCACCCTCATATAGCTCAATTTTTACATCCTTCAGGGCTTTGATTCCCCCGTATGATTTTGATATACCTTTCATTTCCAAAATAGTTTTTGCCACTTTGTCACCGCCTTTTTAAAATGGACTACCTTTTCCAAAAGAACCTTCTACCAGACAATTTCGTCTCGCCAGCAAGTTTCCTAAACACATACTTTGTTCAATCACATGATCTTCAAAATCTTCCACATCAGATTGTGATAAAAAATTATCAGGACTATTTTTCTTTAAAATTTCCATTTTTTTCATATTGTCGATATAAGAAGAAATAAATCCTGTAATCCATGAATCTCCTGCACCTGTAGTATCAATAACACCACCTGCAAAATTGTATGGAAGCTTTCTGTAAAATTTTCTTCCATTGTAAACAATGGCTCCACGTCCACCAATTGTTGTTATTGCCAGATAACAACCGTAGCTGTCCACGCATTTTACCAGGTAGTCTTTCAAACATTCTTCATCTAAATCTTTTCCTGAAAAAAAGGCGATATTTATATTTTTACAGATTGATTGTAATTTATCATCCGTCCATTCATCAGAAAAATCATATAGAACAGGAATTCCTGCATTTTTAATTTTTATCAGCTCTTCCTCGATGTAACTGTAGCAACTAGAATGTACAAGATCGAATTTTTTAATATAATTGAGCAAATCTTCTGTAATAACTAATGGATTAGCTTTTACAAGCCCTGCATCATTTTCATCTACAATTATTCGATCTCCATCTTGTAAATGAATTCCACAAATTCCTGTTTCTCCATCTTCGATAATACATTTCGAGCAATCAATGCCTTCTTCCTGTAATACCTTTAAAAGCATTCTTCCCCATTGATCATTTGCTATTTTCCCAACATATGCTGTCTCATTTCCTATCTGTTTACCGAAGACAGCAAAGTTAACACAATTACCGCCAGGATATCTTACTCTTCTTGTATAATTACAATCTATAACATTATCGCCCAGTCCTAATAGCTTTGCCAAATTTTCACCCCCTTTGGTAATGTTCTATATTGTATTATGATGTTATATTAACACTAAACTTTACGTTTGTAAATATAAATATGTAAAATTACACAAAAAAAATTAGAGTATACTGTTTTAAGTATCTCACTTTAACAATATGCTCTAATTTTATTAGCTAATGATTTGTTTAAAAATACGTATAGTTCTTCGGTTTCTGGCTCCAGCCAATGGCATTTTGTATATCCTGTGCATATGCCGTATCGCTACACTGCATCCGCCCTGTCCATAAGAACGCTTCCAGCGGGATAGCTCCTATCACCAGAGAAGACAAGTCTGCAATATTCGTCTTCAATATCACATCTGCACGCTGTCCTCTTACCAGTTTCACTTCTTTATCTTTTATATGAAGCTGCACCTTCTTATTATTCGATTCCATAAAACTGTCTTCCACCTGCAGCTCCAGTGTGAACTCTCTGCTCACCGGTTTGTCGCAGTGGTTCTGCTGCCGGAAATAGTCGTCCAGATCCAGGATGCGGAACATAAAGCCCATGATTTTCCGTCCTGTCTCCTGAATAGCGCCATCATAGGCACGGTTCTCTCCGCTGTCCGGATTCGTGAACAGCATATGGAAATACTCTTCATATGTATAAATGCGCACCCGCTCGATCTGATCCGTCTGAGATGCAAAAAAAGTCAGGAACTGCTTCATAGTCTCCATATCTTCACAGATAATCTCGCGGACAGCCAAATCATGGTACATATCCGTATAATGATCCACTTCCACAAAATCAAAGGTCAGATAACCCGTAATCTTTCCATTTCTCCTGCAGACTACCACATAGGGCTCATCAAAAATCCGGTGTTTGTCCATAAAGGAGTGAATCGTAGCTCCGTGCGTCTTTCTGGCATACTGCCGATAGAACTCCAGAATCTCTTCCTCATCCTCCGGTTTTGCATAGGCAAGTCCTGACTTATCTCCATAAGAACGAATATACTGCGGACGCGGTGAATACATCACCTGTTCTGTACAGTATCCGTATCCCATCTTATGATAAAATGCAGGATTAAAAGGATGCAGCGCCCCTACCGCTGTTCCCGTCTGTGCAAATACCCCCATTTGCACACGGAGAAGGTTCTTCGCAACATGCTCCTTTTTATGCAGAAAACTGGTGGAAACATAAGCTGGCGCTCCCATTTTCATCATTTTTCCACGCACGTTCATCTCAAAATCCATCATGAGAAGAGAACCGATCATAGTTCCATCCTCATCAAAACATCCTAGGTATCGTCCCTCATCTGGATGTACCAGCTCCCCCGGCATATTATCAAGCAATGCCTGCGGTGTTTTAGACGGAAATGCTGTCTGTACATTTCTTGCAAGCTGCTGTACTTCTTCCGGTTTTACAAAACGAATCTCCATCTTTTATCCCCTCCATAAATATACCCCCATTATATCCGGTTTTTTGTATAAAGTAAACCACGGAATATTCTGGAAAATAATCATGTTGCATATTTTTCACAAAATATTTATACTAAAACCAAAATTATACCTATAAGGTATCACCGGAGGAGCACTTCATGGAATTACGGCACATTCGTTATTTTAAAGCGGTCGCAGAAGAGCTGAATTTTACAAGAGCAGCTGAAAAATTAAATATTGCCCAGCCTCCCTTAAGCCGACAGATTCAGGATCTGGAGCAGGATCTGGGAACAAAACTTTTTATAAGAAATCCTCACAAAATCCTTCTGACACACGAAGGAGAACTCTTTCTCCAATATGCCAATCAGATTCTGGACCTGGTAAACCGGTCAGCAGAAGAAGTACGAGAAGTAAAAGAAGGATTACAGGGAACCCTTTATATTGCATCTGTCGAAGGCTATGGTCCCCAGTTTTTTGCCGAAACGATTTCTTCTTTTCAAAAGAAATATCCCCATGTTCAATACAACCTCTGGAACGGAAATTCCGATGATGTCAATGCACGTGTTTCCAAAGGTCTGTGTGAAATTGCCATGATCACTGCCCCTTACAACAAAGAGGGCTTCGAGGTTCTTCCCGTTCACCAGGAACCATGGGTTGCTATTTTTCCACATGATCATCCTTTAGCAAACAATGCGGACAAACCCCTTACGCCGGAGGAACTCCTTCCATATGAACTGCTGATTCCATCCCGGGAATCCAGGAAAAGTGAGATTGACCGCTGGTTTTCCCATACAGGAAAAGCGCCCGTCATACGGGGACGAATCGCCCATATGATGAACGCTTATGAATTAAGCAGGCACGGAGTCGGTGTTGCCATCTACCCGGCCTCTATTTCCCATATGATCAAGAATAATGAAATATGTATTCGTCAGATCGATCACCCTGATGCATTTGCTTCCTATGCGCTGATCTGGCTGAGAAATCATCAGCTGTCACGTACTGCTGAAATCTTCATCGAACACGTAAAACATCAGTCTTTAAAACCATCCCACACCGGTTTGCCCGGATAGATCTTCGCTTCCTCTTCTCCGCGAAGTACCCGGAGTGCACCAAATGCCATGGCCTCCTGCTCGAATTCACCCGGGTAGGAAGTCACCGGTGCGATCCAACCGCAGCTTTCACGGATCTTTTCTTCCACCTCCGGGAAGCGCAGCAGTCCGCCAGTCAGTACAATTCCATCTACTTTTCCCTGTAATACGGTACTCATAGAACCAATATATTTAATTACCTGATAGATCATGGCATTCCAGACACGAGTGGCTTTCCTGTCGCCTTCCTCCACCTTTTTGTGGATGGCATCCGAATTGGAGGTTCCAAAATAGCTGCTCAAGCCACCGGTCTGACTGCAGAGAGATTTCATCTCTGCCTGTGTCTTATCCCAGAAATAACGAGTAATGTCCGTCACCGCCATAGTTCCCATTCTGGTTGGGGTAAACGGTCCTTCTCCTCCGCCTGCGTCATTTCCATCAATCATTTTTCCTTTTTTATGAGCGGTAATAGAGATTCCGCCGTCAATATGGCAGACGATGAAATTACAGTCTTCGTATTTTTTTCCAAGGCTGAGGGCATGTCTTCTGGCCGTCTCTTTCAGATTCAGCGCATGGCAGACGGCACGGCGATAAACGCCATCCACTCCGGTCACACGGGCCAAGTCACAGAGTTCATCTACAATAGGCGGATTCATCATAATCATGATACCGCCATATTTTTTGTGAAGTACATCTGCCATCTGCACACCCAGCATAGAGGAATGATAAAGCCCACCCTTTGCAGCCTTAGTATCCTGAATCAGGCGGTCATCGATTTTGTAAATACCACCTTCCACAGAATAGCATCCGCCGCCTCTTCCAACTATAGCATCCACCCCGGTCAGGTCAATGTTTCCATCTTTCAAAAACTTGTCAACCACTTCCATTCTGTAGTCCAACTGGTCATTGATGGTCGGAAACTTCTTAAGCACTGATGAATCATGAAATACGTCTTCCGTAAATAAGCAGGTTTCATTTTCAAACATCGAAAGTTTTGTTGATGTAGATCCTGGATTGATCACCAGAATCCTGTATATCTTATCCATTTTTGCACTCCTTATTCTGTGTTACTCTTTTCTCGTCAGCAGTACCACAGTCTCGCACTTCTCAGTAAACGGGAACATGTCCACCGGCTGAATTGCCTCCACCTTATAATCTTTCTTCAACGTTTTTAAATCTCTGGCCTGGGTTTCCGGTTCGCAGGAGATATAGACAATCTTCTTCGGGCGAATCACCAGCAGGGATTTTAAAAATTCCGGGCTGCTGCCGCTTCGGGGTGGGTCCATGAACACCACATCCACAGCCTCTTCTCTGTCTGCCATGCCTTCCAGAAATACGCCTGCGTCTCCCTGTACAAAACGGATATTCTTCATGTTGTTTCTGCGGGCATTGCTCTGAGCATCACGGACTGCTTCGGCATTCAGTTCCACACCGATGACTTCTTTTACCGTCTTTGCCGCCACCATGCCGATGGTACCGATGCCACAATAGGCATCCACCACCACATTCCGCTTGTTCAGGCGGGCCAGCATCATGGCCGTCTTATACAGCTTCTCCGTCTGCACCGGATTGATCTGATAAAAAGACGTCGGTGAAATGCGGAACATACATCCACAGAGCCGGTCTTCAATATATCCTTTTCCATATAACGTAATATTTCGCGGACCGAGTACCATACTGGTCTTCCGGTCATTGACATTGAGCACCACCGTAGAAATCTCTGGATGCTGTGCCCGAAGGGCTTTCACAAAATGATTCTTAGACGGAAAAATCGGTGAACTCACCACCAGTACCACCATAATCTGACCGGTCATATAACCCGTTCGCACCAGTACATGGCGCAGAAGCCCATAGCCTGTATCCTCATCATAGACTTTTACCTTAAAGGATTTTAACAGTTTCCGCACAGATACAATGATTTCGTCCGCCTTTTCATTTTCAATCTGACAGGCATCCACCGGAACTACTTTGTGGGTACCTTCTTGATAGATTCCTGAGACAATCTCTCCGTTCCGTTTTCTGGAAAAGACTGCATGCACTTTATTTCGGTAATGATAAGGATCATCCGCCCCGATAATAGGGCGGATTTTTCCAAATTCTTTCATCAGTTTCCGGACAGAATTTTCTTTCTTCTTCAGCTGCTCTTCATAGGAAATTCCCTGATAGTCACAGCCGCCGCATTTTTTTGCCAGCGGGCATACTTTTTCTGCCATGATCTTATTTTACAACCACTTTCTTGAAGTTCTTTTTTCCACGTTTTACAAGCAGACCAGTCTCCATCTGCTCTCTGGTATAGGTCGTTCCGATATCAGTTACTTTCTCGCCATCAACCGTCACGCCGCCCTGCTGTACATTTCTTCTTGCTTCGGAACGGGATGCTGCCAGTCCGGACTTGTGAACGATCGTCAGAATATCTACCACGCCATCATTAAAGTCTTCCTCATTCAGAACTGCTTCCGGCGCATCAGTTCCTGCTCCTGCTCCGAACAGTGCTCTTGCACTCTCCTGTGCCTTCTTTGCCTCTTCCTCACTGTGAACCAGTTTGGTCAGTTCATAAGCAAGAATCTCTTTTGCCTCGTTCAGCTGACTGCCTTCCCATTTGTCCATCTCGTCAATCTGCTCAAGAGGCAGGAAGGTGAGCATGCGCAGGCATTTGAGCACGTCTGCGTCGGAGACATTTCTCCAGTACTGATAGAACTCATAGGGAGAAGTCTTCTCCGGATCCAGCCATACAGCGCCCTTTGCAGTCTTGCCCATCTTGTTGCCCTCAGAATTGAGCAGCAAGGTAATGGTCATGGCATGTGCATCTTTTCCAAGCTTTCTTCTGATCAGTTCAGTACCACCAAGCATGTTGGACCACTGGTCGTCTCCGCCAAACTGCATGTTACAGCCGTATTTCTGATACAGCATATAGAAATCGTAGCTCTGCATGATCATGTAGTTGAATTCCAGGAAGCTTAATCCTTTTTCCATTCTCTTCTTATAGCACTCTGCAGTCAGCATACGGTTTACACTGAAGTGTGCTCCTACATCTCTTAACATTTCAATGTAGTTGAGCGGCATCAGCCAGTCTGCATTATTTACCATGATAGCTTTGTCATCTGAGAAATCAATGAATTTGCTCATCTGCTTCTTGAAGCAGTCACAGTTGTGCTGAATGGTCTCCTGAGTCATCATCTGACGCATATCGGTACGTCCGGACGGGTCTCCGATCATAGCGGTACCGCCTCCGATCAGGGCAATCGGTTTGTTTCCTGCCATCTGAAGTCTCTTCATCAAACACAGTGCCATGAAATGTCCTACATGAAGGCTGTCTGCGGTCGGGTCAAATCCGATATAAAATACAGCCTTTCCGTTATTTACCATTTCACGGATTTCTTCTTCGTTTGTTACCTGCGCGATCAGTCCGCGCGCTACCAGTTCTTCATAAACCTGCATATTTCTTTCTCCTGTTTTCTTATTTTATTTTCCAGTATCTGGATGCAAAAAAGGCTCTCGCCCTTTTGCCAAAGGACGAAAGCCGTTATGTCTTCCGTGTTACCACCTTTTTTCACAGTACACTCACGCGCACTGCCTCACCGGGTACATGTTCCTTTTATTCCAGTACAGACCGGTCTGCCATTCGCAGATACCCTCGCATGATATCGGATGCACCCGTCTCCTCCTACACGCGGCTTTATTCACCGTTTCAAAGGGAAGCTCCAAGAGGTATTCATGACTTCTATTCCCCGCGCCTCTCACCAGCCGGCAGCTCTCTGTGGTCTTTCAAAATCATTACTTATTCTTTTCAACGCCGATTTATACGGCTATTTTAGGTGAGAAGCATTGGAATGTCAAGAGGTTTTCGGCAGCATTTTCCGGAAATACTGCACAAAATTCTCTCCTACGATTTTTCGGACAGCTTCTTCGTCCATGCCCCTCTGTAAAAGTGCCGCTGTCAGAAGCGGTACATTTCCGTGATTCAGAAGGCAGTCCGCATAATGAGGCTGACCTTCCGCCATCCGCTCCGCTGCCGTGTAAGAATCGCAGAAATCAAAACCGTAGCCCACATGCTCCGGCCCCATCACTTCCACCATATGCTCCACATGCATACATAATTTTTCCAGACAGTAAACACCATTTTCATCCGGATATTCTTCTTCCGCCGTCTCCGACACCAGACGGACGTAGCCATTAAGTCCTGCTATGCCGCCCTGGTCTGCCAGAATCTGCATCTGTGTATCCGTCAGATTACGATAGTGAAAGGCCACCTCTCTGCTGTTGGAATGGGTTGCCATAAATGGCCGGATTGCTGTTTCCCGAATATTTTCAAACCCATCATCATTGAGATGACTGACATCCACAAACATTCCCAAACGCTCCATCTCCCGGACAACATCAAACCCTTCTGGCGAAAGACCGCCCCGGATCTCATAGCATTCACTTGCCTTGCAGCAGCCGGACGCCAGCAGATTTCTCCTGCTCCAGGTAAGGGAGGCCCCGCGTACCCCCAATTCCCACAGAGCGGTCAGAAGCCTCACATCTGATCCGATGCAGTCCAGGCCTTCCATATAGAGAATAATTCCAATCAGATGATCTTCCAGGCACCGGTCCAGATCTTCCACAGACCGAATCTCCAAAAACTCCGGATTTTTCCGGATCTGCTCTTTCAGCACAACAATCTGCTCCAGCGCTGCCCGAAGTCCACCTTCCGGAAGTTCATGGTTCTGAAGGTAAATCGATGAAACAATCAGGTCAAAACCGCCTTTGCGAAATGCCGGAAGATAAATGTCCCGCAGCGGATTTTCTTCCCCATTGCGGAGACGAAAGACCAGTTCCCCTGCCAGGTCCAAATGAGTGTCCACTACCGGACAGGTTTTATGAATTTCCTCAGCTTTTGCTTTATAATACGTATCTATTTTCATATTCCGTTATTCCACGCTTTCCAACGCACTCACAATTCTCTCTACAACTCCGCGGATATCCAGATTTTCTTCATCCACAATAAGATCCGCATACTTTTCATAATAAGGAGTCCGGTAGTCTACCAGATCTTTTAACGTCTGTCCCGGTTTCAGCACAACACCACGTTTTTTCAGATCACCAAGTCTCCTTTTTAAGCTTTTGTAAGGCAGACGCAGATAAACAACCGTGGAAATTTCCTGCAAGTGCTTCATGGCATCTTCTCCAAACACAGCGCTTCCACCGGTGGCAATCACAGTCTTATCTACTGTAAGCCCGGCATTTACCTGGTTCTCAATTTCCAAAAATCCTTCATCACCATGTTCCGTAATCAGTTCATGCAGCAGTTTTCCGGTCTGTTCCTGAATCTCCAGATCAGAATCCAGAAAATGATATCCGAGAATCTTTGCCAATACAACACCTACCGTACTTTTTCCTGCGCCGGGCATTCCGATTAATGTTACATTCCTTTTTACTGACATATCTATAGCATCCTTTCATGTTTACCGTGAAGTTCCCCGCCTCTCTTTTGTAACAGTCTATCAAAGCCGTCTATGACTGTCAATTCCGCTGTTGTCATCTGTCTTTTCCTCTCCTGCCTCTTTATTTTCAGAAATTTGTATTTTTTTCTGAAAATATATTGACAAATAGATGTGATGTGTTATAATAAGCTCATAAAAACAAAGGAGCGAACGAAAAGACAAAATAATCCAATCGATGGAGCATGAAAAGGAGGAGAGTCCAACCAAAACTTAACGTTACACCCCATAATATAAAGAATTGGAGGTACGGACCACCGGCAACGATAATTTTTTTTAAAACCTAAAAAACTGAATAATTTATTTTAAAATCATTAAAATTACCACTTGGTAAGAAAAACGAAATGTTTTGAAGAAGGTAAAGGAAAGATACCTTGTTAATAAAAAACCAGATAGAAATACCGTAAAGATTCCAAAGGAATTGCATACGGAGCATAGGTCATAAAAAGACCATAAAATAGAGATAGATTTAAAGAAATCGAGGTTTAGTCCATTGGAAATTACAGTTATATAGGCGGCATGAGAATTTTCAGAATAAATTCTTATGTCGCCTTTTTTATTGCCTTTTTTGTGCTATACTAATCTCATAAATATGGCACAGCCATAAAAGAGGGGGATACATCATCATGCTTGATTTTCTGAAAAAAGAAGGAATTCATCCACACCTCATACAGGAACTGGAACAGTTCCGGTCTGCCTTCGGAACGGAACCTGAAGTAGCAAACCGGATCCGCACTCCAAGATACTATTATTATGGTACTAAAATCTGGGAAGAGGCATTATCCGCACTTCTATGCGGAGAACATCTCCTGCTGACCGGTCCTAAGGCTACCGGCAAAAATGTGCTGGCTGAAAATCTGGCCGCTGCTTTCGGACGCCCCCTTTTTAATATTTCGCTCAGCATCAACACTGATGCCGCGTCCCTGATCGGTTCCGACACATGGAAGAATGGAGAAGTTACATTCCGGGAAGGTCCGGTCAGCCAAAGCGCACGGTTCGGCGGTTTTGGTGTGCTGGACGAAATCAACATGGCCAAGAATGAGGCCCTCGCCGTTCTTCATGAAGCACTGGATTTTCGCGGAAGCATCGACGTCCCTGGCTATGATCGGATCGATCTGCATCCGGCCTGCCGTTTTATTGCTACCATGAATTATGGCTACGCAGGAACCCGGGAACTTAATGAGGCGTTGACATCCCGTTTTGTGGTGATCGATATGCCTCCAATCTCTGAAGATTACCTGGCCAAACTTCTCCGGTCTGAGTTCCCCGATCTGTCTCCCGCCTGGAATACCCAGTTCTGCAGAATCTTTCAGGAACTGCAAAAAAAATGCGAAAGTGCAGAAATTTCCCCGAAGGCACTGGATCTCCGTGGACTGCTCGCCTCTGTCCGTCTGATAAAAAAAGGGCTTGCTCCGCTGGAGGCACTGCGTCTTGGCATCGGAAATAAGATCTTCGATCCATATGAACGCAAACTGGTGGATGATCTGTTTCTTATCCGGGTCTCTGAAAAGCAGAGCGCTGCAGAACTGTTTCAGTAAGAGGTGCCCTTATGAATATCGATTCCATCCAGGAACAACGTGCTAAAAATATCATCTGGAATGCAGCCGGTGATTATCATTTCGTTCCGGATTATGCTGCCTATGAAAAAGATGGAGAGCCAAGCCTCTACTTCAATTGCATTATTGGTTCCGTCCATCGTTACTACAACTATGCTCCCATCCATGATATGCTTCTGCGCCTTGGACGTCTGCGGGAAGCCAATCTCTTTCGCGGACTGGTCTGGCTTGGACTGGAACGCTGTACTTATGAACATGCTCTGACAGACCGGCCATTACTTACCACTCTCCGCACTTCTTATTCCCAGACTGTCTGGGATCAGCGGACTTCGTACTGGGATCAGGAACTCTTTGATCGTCTGAACACGGCCCATTTCGGCGCTGTCATCGGACATCACTCCCGCTTAAGTAAAAAAGAACAGGCTCTTCTTGCTGATCTGGAATTTGACAGTACACTCACTTCCGAACAGATCGTGGAACATATGAATCATCTGATGGAACTGTATTTTCACTGTTCTATCCCACCCCTGCACGACAAACGGAGATTTCCTGTCTTTCCCGTCCGCTTTCGAAAAGCGGCATTGCACGGCGGCGCACTGATTACAACGGTGCAAAGCTCTGGTGATACTGAACAGAAGAAACAGCTGACCCTCTGGCTGCCTGCCCTGCGGGCAGAAACCCGGAATCAGAAGCTCCGGCAGTTTCTGGAGAACAGTTTCGGTCTTTCCCTCTACGCTCCGGAAGACCTGGAGAAGCTGGAGAAAAAACTATGC
>OKVK01000699.1_pt1 | contig 20932 bp, 16 predicted proteins | sample 1604771 | NCBI WGS metagenome assembly OKVK01 (sample SAMN01760906, study PRJEB22395) | human gut metagenome | reverse complement strand
CGCTGGATCGAGGACTTAGCGCAAGCGGTTCCTCTTCACAGCCTGTCACTTTCAACTGGCTGGATTCAAGAAACTATAACCTAAAAAGAGTATGGCCCGTTTCCCACGCCTTATACCTCTTGACACTGCTTTTTTCAACCGCTAAACTAAAAACAGATTATAAATACAAAAGCTGTAAGGAAACAGCACAGAAAGAGGAGTCTATGTATCACACGATTGTAACATTGAAAAAGGGCGAGGGCCGCACAATCAAGTCCGGCGGAGCCTGGGTTTTTGATAACGAGATAGATACCATTACCGGACGGTTCAAGAATGGCGATTTGGTAACTGTCCACGATTTTGACGGTTACCCTATGGGAAGCGGATTTATTAACCAGAATTCAAAAATCCGCATCCGTATGATGACAAGAAAAGCTGATCAGGAAATCGATCACGCATTCTTAACCATGCGGGTGAAAAATGCATGGGACTATCGGAAAACTACCGTGGATACTTCTTCCTGCCGGATTATTTTCGGTGAGGCAGATTTTCTTCCCGGACTGGTCATTGACAAATATGAAGATATCCTGGTAGTAGAGTGCCTGGCTCTCGGAATGGAAGCTTTCAAAGAAGAGATCGTAATGATTTTAAAAGAACTGCTGGCCAAAGACGGCATCACGATCCGCGGCGTCTACGAACGAAGCGATGCCAACGAACGAACCAAAGAGGGACTTCCAAAAGTAAAGGGCTTTATCGGAGAGGAATTTGACACCACCGTAGAAATCGTTGAAAACGGTGTACACTATCTGGTAGATGTGGCAAACGGTCAGAAGACTGGATTTTTCCTGGATCAGAAATATAACCGCCTTGCCATGCAGCGCATCTGCAAAGGCAAAAAAGTGCTGGACTGTTTTACCCATATGGGAACCTTTGCGCTGAATGCAGGTATTGCAGGTGCCAGTGATGTGACCGGACTTGATATCTCTGAATATGCAGTCTCTCAGGCAGAAGCCAACGCACGCCTTAACGGACTGCAGGACACCGTCCACTTCCGCTGTGCCAATGTGCTGGATGAATTACCGAAGCTTGCTGCTGCCGGCGAAAAGTACGATGTGGTTATCCTTGATCCGCCTGCTTTTACAAAATCCAGAGAAGCTACCAAAAATGCCATCAAGGGCTATCGTGAAATCAACATGAAAGGTCTGAAGCTGGTAAAAGACGGTGGTTATTTTGCCACCTGTTCCTGCTCTCACTTTATGACGCAGGAGCTGCTGGCAAAGACTGTAAAGGAAGCTGCCAAAGCTACTCACAAACGACTTCGTCAGGTGGAGTTCCGCACTCAGGCTCCGGATCATCCGATCCTGTGGGCCGCAGATGAAAGTTATTATCTTAAGTTCTTTATTTTCCAGGTGGTGGAAGAAAAATAAATCCCCACGTAGCACAAAAAGACCGAAATTCCTGCTGTAAAACCAGCCGGAATCCCGGTCTTTTTTATCACAATTTTTCTCTCAATGCCTGCACAGCCATGGCCGCATAGAACGGCACACAGAACATGATCGGCATAATATACCTCATCTGATAATTGAAGGTCGGTGCTGCAATGCACACCATGAGGGCTGTCAGCACCGGAGCCATCGGCAGAAGATACCGCTTTCTTCCTGCTCCGATCAGGAAGGCTGTCAGAAGGATGGTAAACCATGACACGATGCCCGCATTTTCAAACCAGTTCACCACCGGAACACGGGACAGCCATTTGGCCACACGTTCCATAACCTGACGTACACCTGCCAGTTTAGCTGGCTGGTTGATTTCCCAGCGCACATCCTGACCGTCGATCTTGGATGTCATCATATAGTTCTGGGCATATCCTTCCTGATAAAACCATCCATAGGCATTGTTCATGGTAGCCTCCACTGCACTTCCCGGATGTTTCAGAAGCTGCCGGAACCAGAGTCCAAAGTAAGCAGTCAGGTCCTCTGTCGTTTCTGCGTGATAGGTATATTTGACCGGATCAGACGTGATCGGATCATACTTCTCCGCCAGATTCTCATAATCCAGCACCTGGGAAATAATCTCCGCATCTTCCTCAGAAATCTCATATCCATAATCTCTCACATAGCGCGCTGTCTGCTGAAATGGAATGGAGAGCGCTTCCTTAGGTCCGTTGTCGGCAACACCGCAGGCCGGAAGCAATCCCTTCTGATAAAACAGCACCAGCAATACCGGAAGCAGCACGGTCAGCAATACTCTGCCGCATTTCCTGCGCTCCTCTTTCCACCATGTGTGCATCACATAGAAAGTCACAGCAATACCGGACACCAGTACCAGGTAAATTCCCTCATTTCGAAATCCCGCTGTTCCGATGCAGGCCAGTACATATCCTACCATCTGCACACGGTTCATTCCATTTCCCTTGTGCATCTGCCGCACCAGTTCATAAAGGAGCAGCACCAGGAAGATCACGCAGGCCGCATACGGGATATCTTTCTCCACCACGGTGGATTCCATCGGGAAAAATTCTACAATACAGATAATGGCAAGGGCTGCCCAGCGAAGCTTATAAGGGATCTGCCATCTTCTCATCAGCGTAAATCCGTAAGCAAATGCAGATAACAGCATTCCAAGCTGCAGTACCAGATTCAGGAAAAATCCTAATGTATAGGAATGAACTGCATTTCCAAGCTGCATCACAAGGCTTAACAAAATGGTGTGCATGGGCGGATAATAGTTATTGATATCATTCCAGTAGAACTGCCGCATCTCCGCCAGTGTCTCCGGCATGGATGCAGCAGGAAATTTTGCCAGAATGTACGGCATCCAGCAAATCAGAATTACCAGAAACGGTCCCCAGAACGCATGCCGTTCAAAGACCAGTTCCGACCATTTTCCGGGACGTTCTCCACATGCTGCCGCTAAAATCGGAAGTTTATCCACAACAAGATGAAAGATCCTCACAAACAGTGCATAATAACCCACCATCATAACCGCTGCCAGAAACAGATGCAGCTTGTCCATAATGATCAGATTCCAGGAATTTGTATAGTAAAAGCTGTAGCCAAATACCAGGAAAAAAGCAGTAAAACCTGCGGGAATCCGGACGCTCCATGGCGAAATGCCGCTCTCCTGACGGATCGTTGTCTTCTGAAAAAAGAACAGTACCAGAAGTGCCAGCAGTCCATCCCGATAGGTAAATACCGGAAGAACATATTCCAGCTTCTTGATCGTCATGGCAAGAACATTGAAAAATCCACCCTGTGCAGCTTCTGCACTGATACTGCTCAAATCCGCATTGAGCGTAATCATGAGTGCCATGCATGCCAGTATTCCGCACACCCAGTTTTTCGTTGTTGTATTCCAAATCTTCTTCATTAACGGCCTCCTAGATCAGATGCATCCGTTCCAGTTCCCGAACCACGCCGTCTTCCTGTACAGACTCACAGATCCGGTCTGCAATTGTCTTCAGGTATTCATCCCCGTTTGCCATCACCACACCGCAGCCAGCCTTCTCGATCATCTCATAATCATTCATGCTGTCCCCGAACGCGATGGTGTCCTCAATCCCTATATGAAGAAGTTCTGCCGCTTTCTGAATGGCAGTCCCCTTATCCGCCGTTCGGGAAATCAATTCACCATTCCAGAAGTCATCGTAAGCCGCCGGGAAAAAGACCACATGAAAATGTTCTGACATGATCTCTTTTACTTTCTCCACCTGCTCCTTCTGAAATAACATAAAGGTAATCTTCGGCACTTTCTCCCCATCCGGTGTCCATTCTTCGATCGGACACAGGTTCGTCTTCTGCCGGAAATATTTTTTCCAGCGAACCAGCTCCGGATTGTCACTCGGCAGCACCTCTTTCCCAAGGAGAATCCGCTGTGCCTTCTCGGACACATAGATCCGGTCAAATCCTTCCAGCAGATAGACCGCGTCCATCTCTTTTAATATCTGGCAGGTATGTTCAATCAGTTCCGGCGAAAGAGACTGACGGTACACATTCTGTCCATGAAACCAGATATCGCTTCCTGCACTGGCAATGAGCCCGTCCAGTTCCACATCCTGCAGTTCTTCCGGCAGACAGCACCAGGCACGCCCGGTAGCAATAAATATCTGATGCCCATGATTTCTTACTTTCTTAAGCGCATCCCTCACGCTCTCATGAATTCCCTCTCCCGAGGCCAGTAAAGTTCCATCTATGTCAAAGAAGATGGCTTTTCTTTTTTTATTGTACATGTGAAAAAACTCCATAATATAAGGTAAAAAATAACTTGGTTACTATATAACAGGGAAATGCAAGTCCATGTTTCATCATAAAAATATAAATCTTCACAGACAATCCCAGACGGTCCATGGCATGGTTGTTCAGCGCTTCCTGCACTGCCTTGTCCCGGCACATTTCTTTTATTTTCTGAAGTACCGTGAAGAAAGGATCCCGATGATTTCTCCAGATCTCATTTTTCACTGCCATAATGGCAAGACTCAGGAAATCATTTCGTATCTGCGGTCGGAAGTCATATCCCTTTTTGGCGTCCGAAATTGCCTCCATCCGTTCCCGCAGCAATTTAATTTTTTCAAGATAGCGGGCATCATACTGTCCGGTCATAGACGCCGTATTATACCAGTAATGATAGGGATAATAATCTGGCACTACGCAGACTCCCTTCGCATCTATTGCAGCCGCAAAGACCATCTGCAGATCTTCTCCCACCGTCACCCGGTCGTCCCACAGGTCAAGATTTTGCTCCACCAGTTCCCTCCGGAACAGTTTGGTCACCCGGGATGGCTGAATGGTTCTTCCGATAAAGCTTCCATCATTGATCAGTACCGGGAACAATTCCTGCCATTCTTTCGCACTGTAATATTCCTTCGTCAGCCGGTTGCCTTCTTTTCGTGGCGGATAATTGGGATCTTCGTAATCAAAGACCAGACCTGCCATGGACATATCCGCCTGCTGTGCTTTCAGCGGCTCATATAGCCGCTCATACATATCCGGCTCAATCCAGTCGTCACTGTCCACAAAGCCAAGCCATTCGCCTTCAGCATGCCGGACTCCCTCTTTCCATGCCGAAGTAAGGCCGCCATTTTTCTTATGTACCACTTTGATGCGGGCATCCTGCCTGGCATAAGCATCGCAGATGGCCGGACACTGATCCGGTGACCCGTCATCCACCAGGATGATCTCCAGATTCTCATAGGTCTGGGAAAGGATGCTGTCCACACAACGTTTCAGCACCTGTTCCACTTTATAGATTGGTACTATGACACTGATTTTCTCGTTCATGATGTCTCCTGCATTTTCTGAAGCATTTTAGCATAAAGTCCCGGACTCATGGAAAATAATTCATATCCCATGCGGGTTTTTAAAGGCAGCGCTGCGATCCAGGCAGCCCCGTTCGCCCGGTAAGTTTCCAGCCGCTTCCGCAGCTCTTTCTTGAGTTCTTCTGCATTTTTCACCTGCTCCGTACAGCGGAAATAGAAAGTAATGCAGGCGTCACAGAGCTTCCGGTAAGCTGCCGGAAGAAGCTTCTCATAACCATTTTTCTTAAAAAATGCAATCCGTTCCTCATGAGCCGTCAGCCACTGCAGCCGCTTTGCAGAGAAGACAGATGTAATGCTGTCTCCATTTTCTGTGTAATATCCATACAACACCCGGTCAAGAAATGCCAGCTTCTTCGCCTCATGAAACAACCGATACGTGGTCGCCTCATCCTCGTGAATCCGTCCTTCCGGATACCGGATTCCTGTCTCTTTAAAAAGTTCCGCCCGGTACAGCTTGTTCCAGGCCACCACAAAACAGGTGGCTTTCTCCTCCGGTCCATAGAGCTGTTCCATCAGACTCTCTCCCCGGTAAATGCAGAACGCAGAATCGCCTTCTTCCACCAGCCCGTCCCCTTTCACATAGGAAAAACGGCACTGTCCGATGGCGCAGCCGGTGTCCTGCAGAAGCTGATACAGTTCCTCGATAAAATGCGGACTCACATAATCATCACTGTCCACAAATGCCAGATATTCTCCGGAGGCTGCATCGATTCCTGCATTTCTCGCCCCGGAAAGACCTTTGTTTTCCTGATGAATCACTTTCACCCTGGCATCTTTTTCTGCACAGGCATCGCAGATGGCCGGACATTGATCCGGTGAGCCATCGTCCACCAGAATCACCTCAAGGTTTTTATAAGTCTGGGAAAGAATACTTTTCACACATCGTTCCAGATACTCTTCTACCCGGTATACCGGTACAATTACACTGATTAATGGGGTTGTCATCTTCGGCTCCTCCGTATTTCATGCAGCCCTTTCACCAGAAGGCTGCGTACCACGCACAGACCATAGACCGTCCGTACCATATCCCTCTTCAAAAAAATCCATAAAATCCGGTAATCCGGATACGTAAACCGCACCTCGGATCCACGATTTTTCACCAGCGGATCCTTCGCATAGCCGTGCAGAATTTCTAATTTTTCCCGATAAGCCAGCGTTCTGTCATCCGAAAGTTTCTCACATTCATCCATGACTTCGTTCATATAACGAAGAAAAATACTGCCGTCCTTACAAGGGGTTCCCCAGGTCTTCTCATAGAAATTTTCCGTCTCCCTGCAGATGCGTTCTGCCAGTTCCATCCGGTTCTGACGTTTTTCGGAAGACAGGGTCGTCTTTCCCATGTCCTGAACATACCAGCACAGCGGTTCTCCCAGAACAGCAACCCTCCGGCATTTTGATAAATATTCGAGATTAAACAGGAGATCTTCCCCCAGGCTCAAAGACGTATCAAATACACCAGCCAATGCTTTCCGATATAATTTATTCCATGGCATATTAAGATCACTCTTTTTATAGAGCTCCAGAAATTCCTGCTGGAACTCTGCCATGATACTCACATGGGTCTCTCCCGGTACTTTTACAATATCTGCACCATCATAGAGATGATGATACCCGCAGAGTACCAGATCTGCATCACTGTTTTCCTGCAGAGCTGCCATCTTTTCCAGATAGTCTGGCTCCACATAGTCATCACTGTCCGTGAAAAGAAGGAATTCTCCTTCTGCTGCCCGGATTCCCGCATTTCGTGCCGCGGATACACCGCTGTTAGCCTGATGAATCACCCGGAGACAGGTGCCAGAATGATTCTTAGCCAACTCGTCGCAAAGCTCTTTGCTTCCATCGGAAGAACCATCATCCACCAGAATGATTTCCAGATCCTTTCTCGTCTGGCAAAGCCAGGAATCCACACAGCGCTCCAGTGACGTTTTCGCATTATAGACCGGAATGACGATACTGAACATCTTTCTATTTTGCTCCTTTCAGCCTGGACTTCAACATGCCAATCACCATTTCCCGCTCCTCTTTTCTAAGAATAATCAGGAAATTTAAGGCCAATGCCAGCGGTCCCATGACCACGCCTGTCAGAATCAGTTTTATCCAGGAATCTACCGGGAATACCATCCGGGACAGATTTCCAAGAATCACAATACTGCCAATAGAAATCCAACCCAGCAGAATATCTCCATAGAACCGGTTCCAGCGGATCTTCAGGCATCTGGCCGCATAGATCGGAGTAAAAATAAGATTTCGCAGAAGTCCGGTCAGCATACTGGACAGCGGAAATACCATGACTCCCAGATCCGTTGTCTTCAACAAAAACAGTGACAGACAGGAGGACAGCACTCCGGAACCAAGGATAACTAAAGAATTCCATTTTACTTTTTTCGTAATAATAAATACATGATAGAGCACCTGAATGCTCATGCTCACATAGAGCACCCCTACCGCCAGCAGAGACAGTCTCTGCAGCATGTCCGCATCCTTGGTGGGCTGCCACATGGCATAGAAATCTCTTCCGTAAGCGGTCAAAAATGCAATGGGGATACTCATGATAAAAATGAGAATCCGGTTGCAGCTCTTAATAATCTTCACGAGATTTTCCGTGTTATCCTCTGCATAGGCAATGGTGATCTGTGGATTGAACACGCCTACCACCGTTCCCATAAGACTGGAAATCGCTGTCGGCACCATTTTTGCCAGGGACAGCATGGTCATAGAAGCATTTCCATCCAGAATCAGTGCGCCTGACAGCAGAATATCCACACCATCCAGCAGCTGCTGTCCCAGACGGGTCAGGGAATTCCAGGCTCCCAGAGACACCAGCTCCCACACTTTTTTCCAACGGAAATTGGATATCTTCATCTGCACCTGGGGCAGAAGCTGCCGGGTAAATCTGCGGTTCCAGAAGGCTGTATACGCCGTGCTTAAAAGGGATGCTGCTCCGATAAACCACAGTGTCGGTTTAAAGATCAGAAATGTTCCAAATAAAAATACAATCCGGATAATATCTCCGTACATGGTACGGATGGATGTCAGGTCCAGACGGTTCGTCGCATAGGTGGAAATTCCGTATACAGACGTAATAATACTTAAGAAAAAGTTTGCAAATACAAAAGCCCACAGAAGCTGCACGTCATGAAGCACATCCGCCGGTACATTCAAAAACGGCATACTCCCCATGAAAATGACAATGACAAGCGCCGGCAGTAGAAATATCCCCGCCATCATCACATTGCCAAAGAATACCGATGAAAAATATTCACTGGCCGTCTGGTCTTCCCCTCTGTGGATGTGGATTGTGATGAAACGGCTGGCCATTGTATTTAACGCAGACACAACAATCTGGGCATACAATACAAACTGGTTGGCCAACGTGACAAATCCATAGGTATTTTCCATCTTGGCTTCGATAATCGGTGCCAGGAGAAAACTGATCCCCATATTGACGGCAAATGCAAGAAGCTGTGCCGCCATATTGACGGCCAGTCTTTTTTTATCCATAAAATCGTTCCTCTCCAGGCTGTCCTACACAGCCATTACTTGTTTAATCACATAGACAATCGTCAGAAGCTGACCGCTTAACGCAGCTGTGATAATCGTTCTGTCCATTTTGGTCCGCAGATAAATTCCGTTATTTCTGCATGCAGTCAGTAAAATCAGCAGAAACGGAAGGAAATAACGTCCCTGCACACCTTCCACGGATACATGCCCGACAGGTGTCCAGGAAAGCAGCATGCCGAGCACAATAAATCCGGCACTTCCAAGGCAAGAAATGATCATGATTCCTCTCTGCACACTGTTTATCCACACCGCCTCTTCCCGTGTAGTTAAGATGGATAAAAACAGCAGGAACAAAAAGAGCACTACCAGCATCTCCGAAGTCTCGATCTCCACCCATCCAAGCTTGTAGCCGATCAGGGATTCCATGTAAAATCCGCCTTTGTCGAGAATTGTATTGACAATCATGTAAATGAGCTGCAGCGGATCATGAAGAAAATAACCAAGGGTATATCCAGTCGCATAGACTGCGTCCCCGCTGCCGCTTCCGGCAACACTGGTCACGACGCTGGTTGCTTCCGTGGTTCCGGTAATTCCTCTTACGACTGCCGCATTTTTCATCAGGAATGTAAGCAGCACCGTTCCGAACAGCGAACAGGTACCGAATAGTTTCATCTGTCTGCTTCCATAAGCTGCCGCCGGAATCAGAAGCGTCAAAAGCACCATCGGAAGATAACTTCCGCTCTTACAATACACTGCCGCCACTCCCAGTACAGCAAGAAGCAGCATTTTCTGTCCGGTCAGTTTTTCTTTCACATAAATTGCCTCCAGGCAGAGAGAACCATACAGGAACAGAATTCCGTGAACCATGGCATCATGGGAAAATGACGTACACTGCTGCAGATTGACCGGCAGTACAGAAATAAGGAAAAGTGTTGTCTTTCCAAAAGGAAGTCGTCTCATTCCCAGCCATGTAAGCAAGGCGAAAACTGCCAGATTCAGATATCTGGCAAGAAGCAGCATTGGCACCGTTCCCAGATGCAGCAGCCGTGCGAGTGTCATACCCAGCACCGCCGGTGCGTAGAAGAGAATGCTTCCCTCAATGTTGCTGTTAATGTCCGCTTCCACCATCCGATCATCCTGCACCCGTGAAAACAATCCGTAGTAGATATTCCGGTAATTTTTAAAGGAAGGAGAAGAGGTAAACTCCATTGCCGCATCATCTGCTCTCATAAGACAGGTAGTATCGCCCAGTGACTCATATCCAAGCAGCTCGTTACTGTACCGATATGCCATATCAATATGCTTCGCCTCGTCCGGCACCATCTGCGGCGTAATCAGTACATTATAAAATAGACCGAGTCCAAGTACCGTCACCAGAAACAGTGTCTCCACCCGCACCTTTCTCACAAAAGCCAGATACCAGAAGAGACAGATCAGTCCTTCCACACCGAGAAACATAAAGAAGAAAAATTTCTTGAGGAAAATATTAAAATACAAATACGCATTTACACAAAGATTTCTGTGGCTGGTCATCACTTCCAGGCCACTGTTCCACAGTTCCCTAGAAAAGGTCAGATCAATCTCATATTCATGGTCTTTCACACCCGTCTGGGAATTTTCAAACAACAGCCCCACATATTCACCTGAGATAAACTGTTCCGCCGGAATATCCGTTTCACACAGGATTTCTCCCAGTGTCAGATCCGTCACTCTGGCATGCATGCTTCCTCCTGAAAGGACTGCCCCATCCGTAATCCAGAACCGGATACCGAATCCGGTGAGCCGGTCCTGTTCCGGACGTACCAGCTGCTTTAACTCCGCTGTATTCTTCGTAATCTCCAGTGAATCTCCGTCTGGCTGATAAATCGTCACTTTTTCTGTCGTATTCTGCGCAATTCGAATGCGGGTATCATAAAGATAAAAAAACAGAAGCGCACACAGCACCACCGCTATGCCAAGTCCTGCAATTCTCCGCATGGTGATCCCCTGCTGAAGCCTGGGGAGTTCATTTTTTCTTTTCTGCACTTTTACAAACCCGCCTGCACTGTACACGGCCATTCCAAAAAGCAGAAGAATCAGAGCCAGTATCAGAGGCTGCGCAAATCGGTGTACTTGCACGGTATAGGTCAGATTATAGACAAGACTCTGGGACAGTGTTTCACCATCCATCACTGCCTCACCCGGCGTCACCGTCGTCTCATTCAGCCAGATGGACGGTCCGTCCTTTCTGCTGTCACTGGCAATCCGGACAGTCAGTATTTCCGGTACTTCTTCCAGCTTTACAAAAAGAAACTGATCTCCATTCAGATCAGCAAGGGGAAAATCCCGCCCTCCAATGACTTTCTCACCGTCACTGGCTATGATTCTGAGCATACCATCCTTAAATTCATGTCCGTTCAGCGTAACAAAAAAGCCGATCTGGTCTGTCGTTTTTTCCGGCGGTGTCACTGTAAATGTCAGCGTCTTTCCTTCGGTCAGTTCTTCTGTTGCATTTTTTAAGTTTGCCTGATTGGCTCCTTCCAGTCCAAGAGAACGCATTTCACTGCGGGGAATGGCCGCGCCGATTATAAATACCAGCAGGCAGACAACCGCCCAATACAGTAAATATCTTTTTTTCTTTTCCATTCCATCCTCCGCAAAAATCATAAAAGGCAGACTCAAAACACTCCTGTGCTTCGAGTCTGTCTGTTCTGTTACTTTTTTAATTATCCGTGGAAACTACATGTACCGTAACTTCCAGGTCAGACGGGCAGGAAAATGCATCTCCGTCCGATATAGTGACCATAACTGGTACAGAATAATTGCCCGCACGTACTACACCTGACATATCCGCCGTTATCTGGATTCTGTCCTGGGTCAGACCTGCCAGATCGGCAGCCAGACCGCTGACCGGAAGCACCAGTGTCTCGCAGTTTGCCAGATCCACCGTGATTCCGTCACTGATATTGGTATACGTGATCTGATCCGGCGTGAAACTGTACTCCATCGTCTCCATGGCAACAATCTCCATAGTCACCACGATCTCATGTTCATCCTCTTCCGGAATAATAATATCCTCCGGCAGATATTCACTGATATCCACCGTCTGCTCTATCCTTCCCGTCTTCCCTTCCGGATTCAGCGCCTCCGGCGGAATATTGAGATTATAAATAGGACGGATATCGGACTGTCCTCCGGCAATAGTCACCGTCTCCGGCTTATAGCTCACAGAAGCCACTCCATATCCTTCCGGCGCAGCCTTACTGATATCAAAACCGATACCGACCACCTTGCTCTTCAGCGTTGTAACCGTCACAGAGAAGTCTTTATCCTTCCACTCATACTCCAGCTGGGAGTAATCGTCGATCTCCACTCCGTCGCTGTTGGTCAGCTTCAGACGACAGTTCAGTACAGAAGTTCCTGTAATGCCGTTGATATTTACGCTTGCAACAACTTTCTTCACCTGTTCCACCACAGACTTCGGTCCACTGATCTCAACCAACGATTTTTCAGGCGTTACCGTTCCCTTTTCAAGTCCCGCACTCGGCGTTCCTGTCGTGTCTACGGTTACCTTGAATTCCTCTGTTGCTTTCTCTTCAATGCTTACCAGTACATTCTCCCGGCTCTGCTCGATGCTGTCGATCGTCGCATTTCCGGTATAGATAACTTCGATCTTCACCATGCTGTCATAGCGCAGATCCTTCTGCATATCCGCCGTCACGACGAAATCCGAAGACTTGATCTTCGCAAGCTCCGTTCTCCTCGCATGGACGGTTACATTCACCTTATCGGTACCCGGCTCAATCCGGTAAGTCTGATCCTGGGAAGTCAGTGTATCTGTATTGATCAGGGTTACCGGCAGATTTTTAAATACATCTGTCTCGACCGTATCATCAATATTTACCACAATCAGCCACAGAACAATTGCGGCTATCACAGAGATAATTTTAAACGGCAGATTATTCAGCAGCTTTGTCTTCATGTCGGCCACGTCCTTTCCACAGTTTAATCTTTCTGTTCTTTTCTGAAATTCTGGTCTGAAGAGTCTGGAGCTGTTCTTTTAACTGCTCCTGATTCAGATTTCTTAAGAGCCGGCCATTCTTTGCCACCGATACAGAACCGGTCTCCTCAGATACAACGATCGTCAGAGAATCACTGACCTCGCTGATACCCACTGCCGCACGGTGTCTGGTTCCAAGAGCCTTGCTCAGGGTCATATTATCGGACAGCGGCAGATAACAGGTGGCAGAACGCACTCTGTCCCCTGACAGAATCACAGCTCCGTCATGGAGTGGTGTGTTTTTTTCAAAAATATTAAGGATCAGCTGGCTGGATACCAGAGAGTCAATGGCAATACCGGTTCTCTCGTACTCATTCAGGCTGACGCTCTGTTCCAGAACCATCAGTGCACCTGTCCGCGCCTTTCCCATCTCGAAGCTTGCCTTCACCAGTTCAGAGATAGTCCGATCGGAGATGCTGAGTTCTTCTTTTCTGGAACTGTCAAACGGAACAATCGTCGTCAGCAGATTATTTTCACCCAGCTGTTCCAGCGCCCGACGCAGTTCTGGCTGAAATACGACGATGACCGCCATAATACCAAGGCTGAAGAAGTTCTTCGCAATCCACAGAATGGTATTCATATGAAAAATCGCGGCAACGGCAAGAAGAGCCATGATAACCGAAAAGCCCTTCAGCAGCGACCACGCACGGGTTGTCTTAATCCAGATCAGAATCTGGTAAATGATAAAGGACAAAATGATAATCTCCGCCACATCCGTCCATGTCACATGCAGCGCATCCAGCGAAAGATATCTGTAAAGCTGTTGAAGATTCATTCGTCTCACATCCTTTTCCTTTATAATTGCTGCTTAGTGTTTTCTCCTTGTGTTTCTGCGTCTCGTATTAATCTTCTTTACTTTTTTATCAGGAATGGCAATGGACATCTTCGGCACTGCCTTCACATAGTAATAATATTCATCATCTTCAAACTGAGCATATTCCGTTCTGGAATAGTCCACGCTGAATACAAAAAACTCTACAAGCAGTGCGATCAGTACAGACACTGCTGTACCGATCACAAGGCCCAACAGGGAAATTCTGACTTGCATGATCAGTCCGCCGGTCAGGAACAGCACCACATTCAGCACTGCGCCGGAACCGATCGCCATGTACCACGCATAATCCGTACTCATCCGATGGATCGCATAGACCACCATCAGCACCAGAGCAAAGATCAGAATCGTCATCAGTACCGCTTTGTTGTTCAGCACATTTTCCACCAGATAGGTCAGACGGGAAGCCATGCCCTCTGTTTCCGTACTGGACAGCATGGTTTCATTCGTTTTCATATAATACATCAGATAGTAAAGCATTGTTCCAAATGCCATGGGCACCGCACAGACCGGACCTCCTACCAGTCCCAGCACCAGCGGTATCACATAAGGAATCTGAAGCAGAAATGCCAGCGGCGTCAGCACCAGCACATAGCCCTGTCCGGGGGCAACCCGGAAATACAGAAGATACATGATCAGCAGGAGTCCCGCTGTCATAGCAAATACTTCCATGGAAAGTGCAAAGGCATGTGCACACATAAGCAAGCTTCCAAATACGGCAATCATGTTGACTGGAAGGAAGGAACATAAGAGTGCCAGCAGTACGGAAATCACAGGGCTGGTAATCTTCTCCATGAACCCAATCTGGCTGTTGATTGTAAAAAACGCCGCCATTGCCAGAATAAACTTCACAGCCGGAATAATATAAATATCATATTTCGCATAAAATTCCTTCATGCGCTGTTTTATCTCAAGTAATGCTGTCATGCTTCTCTCCTCCGTCTGTTTTCTCCGATCCTGCTGCTTCCTCTTTCTCATAAATATCGGAGATCTTCTTTAAAGTCTGAGCATAACTTCCCACACTTCTTCTGGCCTGACTATAGCGGTAGGAACATACTCCGTACAGCAGACAAGAATAGACCGCTACTGTAAGTACATACAGCACCAGTATGGTCAGTCCGAAACTTTTCAAATCCATCTTATGTATATTATTCAGCAGATATTCCATATTACATACTGCCCACAGTGCCGCACAGAGTGCAAAGCTGACGGTTGCAAAAAACCATCCAGTAAGGAGCTGCAGGCTGATATAGTCATGCCGGAAATATTTGCTGATCTTCAAAGCTTTCTTTTTCTGCTTCTCTTCATAGAGAGAAGCTCTGGTCATCAGAATTACTTTCTCTTCATTAATCATATAAGCAGTCTCCACCTCAATACTACATAGTATAACACACTCAGGAGCCTCTTCCAACAGAAATGCATAAAAAATATATGAATTCTGCACCGTTTTCCTTTAAAACACGGGCTGCTTCGTCCATGGTACTTCCGGTCGTATAGATGTCGTCCACCAGAATGATTCGTTTACAGGGAACCTTTTTTTCCTGAACGGAAAAAGCGTTTTTCAGATTTTCAAGACGGTCCCGGTCACTTAATTCCTTCTGTGCCCGGGTTCTTTTTGTTCTTATAAGGCAGTCCGCATCCATTGGAATGCCACTTTTTTTCGCCAGCTTCGCCGCCAGAAGTTCTGCCTGGTTATAGCCTCTTTTTCTTTGTCTGGATGGATGAAGCGGGATCGGAACCAGTACTTCCGCTTTCCATCTTATCATCTCCCGCGCACAGGCCAGCAGAATTTCCTCTGCATAAAATTCTGCATATTCTCTCCTGCCTCCATATTTATACTGCGCAATGGACCGCCGCATCCATTCCTCATACACAAATGCGGCACGCCCTCTGTCATAAGCATGCTTCTTTCGCATACAGTCCCCACAGTATTCCTGTTCTTCTACGGCGAGTGGTTTTCCGCACTTCCCGCAGAATGGATCCCGAACTCTCACAAGTCTTGTCCTGCAAATGTCGCAGGCAAGCTCTCCGGGATCTTCCACTACCTCATGGCATACGGGACATCTGCGTGGAAACAAAAGTCCCACCGGGTCAAATTTATTCCATCTGCTCAAGCTGCTCCACCTCACTGATGCGGTCCGCAAGACCGCTGTAACGCGCCTGCTCACTGCTGTTTTCCACCATCATCCGGAAGGTCTCCTTACTTCCCACCAGTGTCACACAGGATCTGGCTCTCGTAACTGCCGTATAGAGAAGATTTCGGTTCATGAGCATCCGTGGACCTGTGAGCAGCGGAATCACCACTGCCGGATACTCACTTCCCTGGGATTTGTGAATCGTGACCGCATAGGCCAGTTCCAGCTCATCCAGGCTTTCAAAGCTGTAGGTCACGGTCCGGTAGTCGTCAAACAGGACCTCCACCTGCTCTGCCTGCAGGTCAATCTCCTGAATCACACCCATGTCGCCGTTAAAGATTCCGGTTCCTTTGTCGATGGCTATGCCATACCGGTTTTTTGCCTCCCATTCGATCTGATAGTTATTTTTTACCTGCATGACCTTGTCGCCTTCCCGGAACATCCCCCGGGCAGTCTGCCGCTCTGCCTTGTCTTCCGCAGGCGGATTCAGATACCGCTGCAGGATTTCATTCAGATGTTCCACACCCAGCACACCCTTCCGCATGGGTGTCAGCACCTGAATATCGTACATCTTCGCATTTACATAACGCGGCATCTTTTCCTGCACCAGCGCAAGCACTACCCGCAGAATCACATTCGGATCCTGCCGTTCCAGAAAGAAGAAATCCCGGCTCTTATTATCAAGCGTCACCTGTTCTCCACGGTTGATCTTATGGGCATTGACGATAATGTCACTCTGGCTGGCCTGACGGAAAATCTTCGTCAGCATGACAACCGGATACGCTTCGGACCGGATAATGTCCTTTAATACACAGCCTGGACCCACGCTTGGCAACTGATTGATATCACCCACCAGTACCAGACGGGTTCCCGGCGTCACTGCTTTTAAAAGTGCATGCATAAGGAAAATATCCACCATGGACACTTCATCGATAATGATCACATCCGCCTCCAGCGGATTTTCCTCATTTCGCTCGAAGGAAGCCTGTGCCCGATCTTCCGAAGGCGCGCCAGAGAGCTCCAGAAGCCGGTGAATGGTCACTGCCTCATAACCGGTCGCCTCCGTCATTCGCTTGGCCGCACGGCCCGTAGGCGCCGCCAGAAGGATCTCCATATCCTCCGTCTCAAAATATCGGATGATGGAATTGATCGTTGTCGTCTTACCGGTTCCGGGACCTCCCGTCAGAATCAGAAGTCCGTTCTTCACCGATTCCACCACCGCCCGGCGCTGCATCTCATCCAGCTCCATCTTCTCCTGCCGTTCCACTGCCTGCAGTTTCTTCAGGATATCCTCTTCCTCTATCCTGCAGGTCAGATTCAGGTCGTGGAGCATTCTGGCCGTGTTCAGTTCCATATAGTAATACTGGCTGTAAAAGACCATGGTCTGGTCATTCTTTTCCTTCAGGATCAGTTTTCGATCCATACAGAGATTCATCATCTGTACTTCAATATCTTCCTCTGCCACATGCAAAAGCTCCGATGCCCGGCGAAGCAGCATCTCTCGCGGCAGACAGGTATGTCCTTCCGCAGCCGCCTGTAAAAGCACATACAAAAGTCCGCTTCGGATCCGGTAATCGGAATTCGTATGAATCCCGATCCGCCCCGCGATCTCGTCTGCCATCTTAAATCCAATTCCGGAAATGTCATCTGCCAGACGATACGGATTTTCCTGCACCACCTGATAAGTCTTCGGTCCGTATTCCTGATAAATCTTCACTGCCAGTGACATGGAGATACCGTACTGAGTCAGAAACATCATGGCCTGACGCAGTTCCTTTTTCTCTGCCATCTGTTCCGAGATCTCCATGGCTTTCCGCTCACTGATGCCCTTGACCTCTGACAGACGCTCCGGCTCTTCCTCAATAATCCGAAAGGTATCTCCTTTGAATCTCCGGACAATCCGTGCTGCCATCGCCGCTCCGATCCCCTTAATGGCACCGCTTCCCAGATAACGCTCCATAGCCGTCTCATCTTCCGGCGCCAGAAGTTCATACTGTTCTGCCTGTAGCTGTTCCCCGTATAAGGGATGCTCCTTCATCGTGCCGGACACCTGAATCAGTTCCCCCTCGGAAATCACGGAGAACACACCGACACAGGTCAGTTCCTCATCGTCGGTCACCATCTGAAAAACCGTATATCCATTTCCTATGTTGCGGAACACAATGTGTTCCACATATCCTTTTCGTATCTCCATCCTTAACCCCGTACAAAAAAGGCTGCTTCAAAAAAGCAGATTTTTGATCTTCTGCCTTTCTGCAACAGCCCCACATCTGTTCTTCTTATTGATTACGGTTCTTCATCCTTATGTCCGGAAAGGAACTCTACGAATTTACCGGTTCCGATTGCCACACACTTCATGGGATCTTCTGCGGTCATGGTGTTGATTCCTGTCTTGGACTCCAGAAGCTCTTCCAGTCCACGAAGCAGTGCTCCGCCTCCGGTCAGAACGATTCCACGCTCTGCAATATCTGCAGTCAGCTCAGGTGGCGTGCGCTCCAGTACACTGTGAACAGCCTCCACAATCTGGGAAGTCGTCTCTTTCAGCGCTTCCTCAGTCTCCTCAGAAGTAACGGTTACCGTCTTCGGTAGACCGGTTACCAGGTTACGTCCGCGGACATCAATGCTGTCTACCTCGGATCTCGGATAGCAGCTTCCTACTTTAATCTTAATATCTTCTGCGGTTCTCTCTCCGATCAGAAGATTATGTTTCTTTCTCATGAAACGGACAATCGCCTCATCAAAATCATCACCTGCAATCTTAATGGAAGTGCTGACTACAGTTCCTCCAAGAGAGATGACTGCAATATCTGTGGTACCGCCTCCGATATCCACGATCATATTTCCGCACGGTCTGGAAATATCGATACCTGCTCCGATAGCTGCTGCAATCGGCTCCTCGATGATAAATACTTCTCTTGCTCCTGCCTGATAGGTCGCATCCTCAACTGCTTTCTTCTCTACCTCGGTAACACCGCTTGGCACGCAGACTGCGATCTTCGGCTTCCGGAATGTCTTTTTGCCGACTGCCTTGCGGATGAAGTGCTCCAGCATCTTCTCCGTAACGGTGAAATCAGAAATAACGCCCTGACGAAGGGGACGTACTGCCACAATATTGCCAGGTGTACGGCCCAGCATCAGGCGGGCCTCCTCACCAATTGCTTTAATCTTATTTGTATCTCTGTCAAACGCCACTACGGACGGCTCTTTCAATACGACACCTTTTCCTTTGATATACACAAGGATGCTGGCTGTTCCCAAATCAATTCCTACATCTGTTCCTGCCATAAATGTTCTCCTTTCGTTCTTTTCATCTATTTCAAATGATGCATCTGTTTTTTTCTTCTGTCAAGGGGGGATTACCCCGCAAACCGATACACTACATTATACTCAATTTTTTTTAAATTGCAAAGACTTTATTTCTTATGTTTTTCTTAAATTATCGTTGTTATCCGCAGATCATGCCAGCTCTGCAATTCTGGAGACACCCACATAGATCTCGGATATTTTATACCAGGTGCGATAATCCACGATTCCGGTCACCGGGAGTCCAAAGATAGACTGAAATTTTTCTACTGCTGCTTTGGTCTCCGGCCCGAAAATACCGTCCGCATCTACCATGGGAAGAGCCGGATAAGCCTGCGCAATTACATTCAGCTGCTCCTGCATCTGCCGTACCTTAGTACCGCCGGACCCTTCTCCCAGATCATATCCCGGCCAGGAAGACGGGACTCCTGCAATCTCCACTGCCGTGTTGATATAGATGCTCTCCCCATAATAATACCTCAGAATCTCAATGGTGGAATATCCCTGCTGTCCCAGCGCCTGGGAACCCCACTGGGTCATCCAGTTTGGGCAGGATACCTGCCGCCCGTCACAGTACTGAGTGAGGATCGGCTGTTTTACATTGGGTCTGGACAGATAATTTCCAAACATCTCATCCACCACATCAGAAATATCCTGGAAAATATTTCTCCCGTAGATCCATTTCTGATCAAATGCCGTAGAAGAGGTAATCGTGAAATCATATCCCTTATTTCTGTACCATTCTGTATAGACACGATTCAGGGTGAATGACATGATTGCCAGCACATTTGCCCGGATGGCAGCGTCCGTCCAGGTGGCATAGATCTCACTGGAAGCCACATTTTTAATATAATCCCGGTAACGGACCCAGTAGTTTTTTGCTGTACTGTCCGTAGGTACGCCGTCATGAACAATGACATATTCCGGAATAACTACCCGGTTTAAGACAATCTCCCCGGTCTCCGTCACCGGCTTGATCTCCGGTTCCGCAATCTTGGGTGGATAATTGCCGAAAAGTGTATGTGGGCCGATGACAATCCGCCAAAATTCTTCCTGCTGTCTGGCTTTCCGCATCCGGATCTCCTGAATCGCTGTCACATTCGGCAGCACTTCCGTTCCCGCCACTTCCACATCTTCATAACCAGGAGCCAGTACCCGCACCGTATACTCCGAATAGGGCTGCTGCTCCGAATAATTTTCACTGTAGGAGGGATCCGGCGCAGGAAGATCCATAATCTCCGTCATTCCGGACTCATCCGTCACCGTACTTTTCACCGGACTGTCCGGGCTGCCTTCATAGGTGATCTGTATGTCCGCCCCCGCAACCGGACGGCGTGTCCCTTCTTCCACCAGACGGACCTGCAGTTTTCCTGCAATTCCATCTGCTCCTGTCTCCATCATCTCATTTTCCGGCATAATAAAAACCTCATTCCATATTTTATAGTCGCACTTTAACTCTCTATAAACTATATGAATGAGGTTTCTGATTATGACTTTTTTAAGTTTCCTTATTTTTCCTCTTCCTGCTCCGACTCTTCGGTCTCTTCCGGGGTCTCCCCGAATGCACCCGGTTTCTGATCCAGAAATACTTTCTTCGCCACCAGAAGCCCGAAGATAAAGGTTGCAGCTCCGAACACGCCGAATACTACCATGGCAATCATGCTCACCGTATGTTCAGTCCCTGCCATCTTTCCCAGCCCTCCGTACATCTTAAATGCCAGATAGACAAGATAGGCACCTGCTGCCAGATACAGAACAGGTCTTAATTTTTCTCTTGATTCGTTATCCATATACTTTCTCCTCCGTTATGATAAATTGATCTTCTCCAG
>OKVK01000683.1_pt1 | contig 21146 bp, 20 predicted proteins | sample 1604771 | NCBI WGS metagenome assembly OKVK01 (sample SAMN01760906, study PRJEB22395) | human gut metagenome | reverse complement strand
CGGACAATCTGGACCTTTTGTGGATAATTATTGATGCTCTCGTTTACGAGCATCAGATTTCCCTCAGATGCTCCATCCTCAAAGATGGGTGCGGTGTTGGCTGAAATGTTAATCATGCCCTCGGCTACTTTTTCATTCAAACGCGCTTCAATCTCCTCCGGCGAAAGGTTATCCCAACCGCCCTCAGTGGCGGAAGAATCATAAATGATTCCGGCTTTGGCGCGGGCTTCTTCCTTTGTCATGGGAGAACGGAGCGTAACGATGATGAAAATGATCGCGCCGATGGCGACGGCGGCAAGAACGCCAGCACCGATCCAGACGGCGGTGCGCGAGTTGGATTTGTGCTTGGGGTGGTAATTCATGTGTGAATCCTCCTAAATATAATTGTCAGGGCGGCACCACCAGACGGTGCAATAGTTTTTGGTGGTGCATATTAACGTGTGGGGTCAGGCTTGCCCGGATGCAGGATTTCCGTTTTCTGCTTCATCCGTGCTTCGCGTTGACGGCGCTCCTCCAGCGCAGAATAGATACTATCCACAATTTCGTCTGGCGTCATGCTGACATCCGGAAAATACTTGCGCAGCCGGTCGCCGCCCAATACGACCTTGGTTGAGTACATACTGTCACGCTGACTGTTGTGTGCAATCGGTTCTTCATCTGTTTTGGATCCGCCCGGCTGCTTGCTCTCTGCGGAGATTGGAATAACGTTACTGACTGGCTCCGGTGCGATCTCCGGCTTCTCTGCCGCCTGCGCTGCAGGCGGCTGTGGGGTGCTTTCCTGCTTCGACGGCTCCGACATGATTGACTTCATGCCCAGCGATATCTGCTTTGGCGTGACTTGCGGTGCACCTACGGCCGGTGTTGGCGATGCATTGGGTGTTACCATTGATGCAACCGGGAACGGCGGTGCCGATTGCGTCGGAGCTGGCTTCGGCGGTTCTGGCGGTTTGACCGGTTGAAGGTCTTTATCCTCCAGAATATCGCGCATCGTCTTGTCGTCCAGCTTGCCACCCTTTTCCGCATCGCGCAGGCGCTGTACCCGTTTGACCGTTGGCTTGAGGTTAATTCCCATTAAATCGATGACGGCGTTCTGGTGTTCAGGCTTGAGAAAGGACAGCGCCGACGCAATGGATAATTCCAGCGAATTATCATCTACCGCATCGCAGACCGCTTTGGACGCTTCGGAAAGACGGATGATGCGATTCAGCTTGCTTGTGCTGATACCCATTTCCTTTGCCAGCATTTCGTCGCTGTTCAGCTCGTCAGCGCCGGGCGCGCCGCGCTTTTTTCTGCCTGCCTTGCGCTTCATGGCTGTCATTTTATTCCGCAGCGTCCGCGATAAATCGTAGGTGGAAATGTGCGGGCGGTGCAGGTTGCTGTCCGCGACGAGGATCATGGCGTCGTTGTCATCGATTTTCTGGATGATAGCCGGAACCGGATAATTCAGCTCCCGCGCGATCATGTGCCGTCTCTGACCGGAGAGGATTTCCAAACCGCCTTTGGGGTTGATTCTGGTAAGTACCGGGTCTTTCACGCCGTTCAGTTCGATAGACTTTTTCAGCTCCTTGTAATCGTCGCTGGTCACATCGACAGAAACAGTGTTGAACTCGGATTTTTCCAGATACGCCGGGTGGAGCGTAATGAAGTAAGATTCGCCGTCCTTCGGGATGGGCAAGTCCTTCATTGCCTGTTCGTCCGGGGGCATCAGCCGCTCGTCAAAAATCTTTGTGATTTTCGTACCGGAAGGCCCCAGCGCAGCAGGACCGGGCATGAACGCCGGGGCCGGTTTGACCTCTGCGGCCTTTTTCATTGGCGTCGGCTGTTTGGTCGGCGTTTTGCCGTCTGTATCAGATTTTTCCGTAGGCGCAGCCGTTTTCGGTTTTTCCTCCGGCTTCTTCGGTTCCAGTGCCGGTGCGGTTTTTACCTCAGCTGGCTTCTCAGGCGGCTTCTGCGGCACATCCGGTTTCTTGCCGCCTGAATCTGCCTTTTCCGGGGGTGCGGTCACTTTCGGCTTTTCCTCCGGTTTTTTCAGGTCCGGTGTAGGTACAGGTTTTACCTCGGCTGCCTTTTCAGACGGCTTCGGCGGTGTAACCGGTGCTTTTTCCGCAGCCTTATCTTCCGCCTTTGCAGGCACTTCACGTTTCTTGCCGATCTCGCTTTCAGGCAGCAGCTTTCCGGGCGGTGTACCCTCACCCTTATTGCGGAAACGAAAATCTTTCGCTTCTTTCTCGGTCATGTCATAGATGAACGCGGGAATCTCTGTTTTCTTCGCAAGCTCACTGGATTTGCGGCGGCGGTTGCCGGAAACAATCTGAAATTCGCCATCCTCGCGCTGCCGCAGGATAACCGGCTCCTGTACGCCTTTTAGGACGATGCTGCTCGTCAACGCTTCCAGACTTTTCGGACTCGGCGGTGCGAAGACGCTGCCGGGCAGGTCATGGATTTTGGAAAGTGGGATGCTGACCGGCTTGATTTCCGGCTTCGTCGGGTCGCGTGCTTTTTCTTCTGCCATGTGTGTACCTCCAAAATTGAATTTTTATATCAAAAAATACGTCTCACCATGAGACCTATTTTCTGCCGAAATCATGCCGCACCTGAGCGGAATAAAAAAAGCCCATCGTCGTCGGCGCGTTGTAGAGCGCGGTCAGAAGATAGGCTTTGATGTTATTGATTTGTGTCGTGGTTGTCCGCAGGCTGTCCAGAATGTAGGCAACGTGCATCTGTGTGAGCTGCCGGAACCGTTCCTTGATAATCTCGATGGGGATTTGCTCTTTTCCCAGCCGGACGGCATCAGCGGTGCTGCTCTGGACTTCCGAGATCAGCTCCACCAGCGCGTCCACGTCCTCGGCGGCATACTGCGTGCAGAGCGCGTCATATTCGATTTGATTTCTGACGCTCTCTTTCAAACTCCATCGCTCGATCAATCTCCCACCATCTCCCGGCGGTTTTGCAGGAGAGATAGATGGATCAGGATAGCTAGAATCAGGATAATTATTATCAGGATAACTTGCTTCCCGTTTTGGGAAGTCTTGACTTCCCAAAAGCGGAAGTCTGGAAGTTTGTTTTTGGGAAGTCTGCATTTCCGAATCCGGGAAGTCTGAAATGGGCGCAGAAATGGAAACCTCCGGCACATCGGTCGTAGCGAATTTCTTGACGTAAATCTTTGCCGGACGGCCTTGACCCTGCTTCACGCGCTCGATCAGGCCAAAGCCTGTCTTGCCCGTATCCAGCTCAGCCAGCAGACGAACGGCCTTATTGTGTCCGCACATGAGGTCGGTCTGAATTTCGTCGAGCGTGTAGTAAATGTAAACACGTCCCAGCTCGTCATACCAGCCGTGTTTGGCGGATAGCCCCATGCGGTCGAGCATCAGGCCATACAGCAGCTTCGCGTCGGTGGAGAGCGTCTTGAATTTCTTGCTGCGTACCAACAATCTGGGAATCCGGAAGTAACTGAACTGTTCGGATTCTTCGCCGTAGAAATAATCTGATACGATAACCGCCTCCATATTACGCCTCCCTTTTCTTCTTTTCGCCATTTTTCTATTTTTTCCAACTTTTTTATATATTTTAATTCCCAATTAAATGGATAGTTTACAATTTGTAATTATTACACATTCCGAAATTAGTACACAAAAAACGCTAATTTTCAAGAAAATTAGCGTTTTTATATGTAGGAAGTTGGTTTTTCTTTGTTTATTGTTTTGGAGCGCCTACCTCAGAGGCGGCTTCCATCTTGAACTTGTCCATTGCGTCGCGGGCTTCCGGGACGTTGATGTTGGAAGAATTACGGTTCGTCATGTTGTTGCATCTCCTTGTTTGTTTTCGGGAAATCATCTCTCGATTTCCTTCACCCGTAGTTTTTCCGCCTCCGCGCCCATTATGAATGCCAATTCGCGGCGGGAATTCCAGAAAAAACGGGGTCCGTACAAAAGGCACTGCGGTGGGATGCAGATCACACACAGGACGATATTCAGAACAGGCCGCACTGACGCAGGATGGGTCGAAGCGGTCGTCGGTGTCATCGTCGTTACACTAGCTGACCATACCGAGCAGATATTATGTTGTAATTATTGATATTTTGCACTATAATAAAAAATGGAATCGAGTTTTGTCCGATCAGAAATGCGAAACAAGGGATCGAAAGGAGACATCCATGCTACAGCCCAATAGAGAGAGCTTAGAGGTCACCATAAATAAGATTAAAAAGAATGAGATCCTCCTTCCAGACTTTCAGAGGCAGTTCGTTTGGAAAGAAGAAGAAATGCAGCATAAACTAGTTGCCTCTGTCCTGACCAAAATGCCGATCGGCAGTATTCTGCTCTTAAAATCAAAAGACGCGCACGATTATTCGTGCAAGCCTTTAGGCGCAAAGGATCCCATCCCGTCCGAGCAGCTGCCAAGTGGGGCTGTAGAGTTTTTATTGGATGGCCAGCAACGGATGACCGTGCTCGCCAATGTCTTTTCCGACGCGATTTTCCAATTAACGCCACAAAGCAACAATCTGATTGCTCCGAGCGCGCTGAAGCGTCGATTCTATCTTGCAGTTCCGAAATATGGGAACGACGCTTTTCCGGATCTATTTGGTCTACATAGCCTATCGTTTCCTATGCGGACTCCGGATTCCGATGAGCCCGAATTTCTAACGCAGGACATCCTGCCGTTTATTCGGGTAGTCCCCTTCAATGTTAAGAGAGATAATGGGAAGTGCTATAATCCGTACAGCAGACCCATTCCCAGAATGCTGAGTGAACTCGAAACGTATTGCCCAAGTGTTGAGGACGGGTGGTCCTATATCCCGCTATATCTGCTTGTAGAAAACGAGACAATCAGCCTGAATCATACGACACTGAACAATATTATTGTATCGATCGCCAAAAGCGTATCAACGGCAAAACAATTGACCTTGAACGAAATGCTCAACGCTGGACAGATCAATAACGCACGAACGTACATCACGAATAACCTCGATAAGGATCTTTATAATGGTTATTTTGAGCCCGCATGCTTTGAAGACTCCAGCACCAGTGTTTCAAAAGAATTTACAAAGGTGCTTGAGATCCAGGCAAATACATGGGCATCCAAGATGTTTTCGTACTTGAAATCCTGCATCAGCCAAATCAATTTGAGTCAAATTTCTCTGGAAGAGTCTCAACGCGCACGAGCGATCGATATTTACGAGAACCTGAACCGCGGTGGTGTAAGTCTTGATATTTTCGATCTGATCATGGCGCGTGTCGCCCAAGCTACTCCGGAACCTTTTTATCAGCGGCTGGAGAAGTGTGTTTCTTCCGGCTCCGGATATCCGGCCGCCAATATTTCTTCTGCCGCAGTAAAAAAAGCATTTCAGGCGGTTTCCGCCCAAGGTAATTATCATGCATCCGAGAGTATGCAGTGCTATAATAGCGACAAGAATGAATTTCCAAAGGTCTATTTAGAAACTTTCTTGAATATCCTCTCGCTTATTTGCTACAACGGCTGCCGCGGCTGCTATACCGTAGAGCATCTCAAGCGGCAGCGAAAGCTTAGTTTAACGGCGAAGCAGATCGATTCAACCTGTGAACGTTGTTGTCAGGCAATCGATCGCGCCTGTTTCTTCTTCCAGGCCCGCTGCGGAATCCGGACATTGAAAGAAGTCAATTACACATTGATGGTTCCTATTGTAGGCTATATTTTGGACCGGGACGCATGCTATACCGGTGAAAACAGCAGCGCGGTCTTTGATTTGCTGGAAGCCTGGTATTGGTCAAGCATTTTTTCCGGTGCATACGATAAAGACCAGAACCAGGTGATGATCAATGATCTGAACCGATTGATTGCAAACACAGACGCGATTGTCGCCGGAGACGCACCGGATACGACGTGGATTGCAACGCGCAAAGATGATATTATGGGCGTAAAAGGGTTTTCTGACGTTGATTTCTTAATGCTGTCCGGTGCAGCGAATGATGAGTATCCCAAGACTGTATTGGGCAATACGATCTGCCAATATTTCCTTGCCGAGGGCTATGAAGATCTGAGTCTTGATGCAGCCGGACACACCGTACAGCTCACCGTCTTTTCCGAGTATGCGGCAACGCTGCAGGTCCATCATGTGATCCCGTTAGGTTCCACAGGGAGCATCCTGAGTTCAACAAAATCGATCCGCAATGATAAGAAACACTATCTGAATTCTCCCCTGAATTTCATGTATATCACAGATCACGCAAATCACAGTATCTCTAATAAATCTCTTGCAGAATACACGCAAATGATCCCAACAAGTGCAGGTTTGAACGCTGTAGGTTTTGTCGGGGCAAATATTGACGCCGCAGCAACTGACGATATGCGAAAGGCCATTCTTATAAACAGGCATGCTGCGATCGCGCAGAAAATCAAGCACCATATCAATATTCTTCTCCCCTAAGGACAGTTTGAGCGCGGCTGAAACCATGTGTTTCAGCCGCGCTTTTGCTTATAGAGTTGTCGGGTCAGCTTGCCTTCCGATGAGGAAGCAGTTCCCTGATCCCGCTCTTGAACTGGCAGTAGGGACAAGAGAGCATCATACCGGCTGGCGAGTCCGGGTGGATGATATTCAGGAGGTGCACTCCGTTGTTCTTACAATCATGCCACCATTTTGATTCCAGCTCAAAGGCATCCTTTGCCGTGTCTGTGTACGAGAAAATAAAATATGGGCAGTGGTAAAGAAGTCCGTGCGTCAGCAGCCGGGTCTGCAGGCAATGATCCGAGCGGCCCACATATCGGAAGGTAAATCGTCCGTCATCATCATCTCCAAGAATATAGACGCCCGGCCGGTGTTTCTGCACGACAGAACGGATCACATCCGGCGTCATGCGATAAGGTGTCACCTCCATTTACGAACGCGCCTCACGATCATATTCGCTCAGCGCCGTGGCCAACACAGTTCCCCACTGATTACGAAGATTCTCGAAAAAAAGATCATCATGGCCATCACATTTGGATCTGGATTCCGCCTCCGCGTATGCAAACAGCAAAAGCAGGATGGCATTTTTGATATCCTGGCGTTCCTGGCTCCCTTCCATATCTTCTAAATCTCCACAAAGCGGCTGCAGAATCGTCTTGTAAAACGGATGATTGACATTGAGCTTGATGATCGTATTGTTCAGCAGATGGACCGTATCGAACAGGATCGTCTTTGGATAGCTGACAGGTTCGATAGAATACGGCTTCTTCCGGATCTCCTCTTTTTTCTCCTTTCTTTTCTCCGGGTCGTCTCTTTCCTTGCCAAGAGCAGCAGCAGCCAGAGCATCGACCTGCTGCTCGTCTTCAGCCGCAGTCAGGTTCTTTCCTTTCCTGCTCTTAGGAAGAATCGCCCCGGTTTTTGCCATTGTTTCCTCAGCTTTTCCAAAGTTACCCGCACGCTTGCTTGCCTCGGATTTATTTACGTTCCATGTCTCCTGAACCATTTTGCGTGCTGTTTGAACAACGTCTCCGATCACCTCTCTGATCTGGTCTCGCAGATCCGCTGTAGGCTCCGCTCCGCGCTTAATGTACCTGACCTGAAAGTCATGGTCAAGCTCCGGAGGAAATGAAATCTCGCAGCCCCACCAGCGGTCGATCTCCAGCGCCCGTGCCTCGCCTTTTTTACCAGTGATGTAGGGAACATGCCCGTAGAAGACCTCCCGGTCAGCTCTTAGGATCGAGATCCCTTCGTTTCTGTCGATTTTGCGTTTTTTGGCTTCAACGCTTCCGCCGGCGCCCATGGAAGAGCGCCATTCTTCCGGCAGCAGAGACATCCGGATCACCACGTCCGCAGTTTTTCCATCCGATCCCGGGATCTCACGGGCAAGGTGGAATTCACCAAGAGAGGTTGCCTTCGGCTCGATAGCGCCTTCTGTACGGAGCCGCTGCTCATCGAAGATTGTAGGACTCGCCATATACATTGGGTCGTGCAGATAAACGCGCTCTCCATTGAGCCTGATCTCCAGTCCCCGTTCGATGAATTTTCGGTAGGTCTGCCCCAGATAGTTGGAGAAATCAACATTGCCCTCGATCCGGTCGCAATCCTTCAGGATAACGATCGTACCGCTGCTGTTCTCCAGAATGCCGGCAAGGTTCTCAGGCGGTGTCTGCACCACAGGCTCCGGGATGCGGATCAGATTCCCCTTCTGGATATCATCTAAGTCGATGAAGGTGTAGAGGAACGCTTCGTTTGCATTGGTTCTGGAATAGACCTCAATTCGTCTTGCAAGGGAGATGCCGCCCAGAGTCATGCCGACGCCGAAGCGGCCAATTCCGAGTTTGCCGCCATGCGCACGGATCGATTCCCCCAGCGCCAGACATCTGTGCAGCGTGCCCTTATTCATTCCACAGCCATCGTCGACTACCGCGATCTCTGTGATCTTGTCTGTAGCCTTCTTCTTTCCGGTCTTCCGTGCCTTCCCAACAGTTACCATCACGTCGATATGTGCAGCTTTCGCTTCGACGGAATTGTCCACAATCTCACCCAGCCCATTTTGAGCGGAGTAATCATTGTAGCGTAGGGATTCATACATACGGTCGACACGGATCAATGCAACGGGTTCTTCTTGCTGGGTTCTGGTGGAATTCACTTCAAATTTGTTCTCAGTCATCAATATGACCTCCGATAAAAATATTTCGAGTCCTGAAAAAGAAAAAGGCCTTACACGAATGTAAGGTCTCTGGACAACATCATTATCGGATATATGACGACAGACACGCCACCCTTGAAACAGGAGCAGCGCCATTCTATTCTTCAAGTATATCATCGACAATTCTGCGCTTCTGTTCCCACGGAACTATGCCATGAGACTCTTACAAAACTCGATAATCCATGTATATCACATTTCCTCAAGGATGTCAATGCCGTTTTTGTTTTTTTCGTCCATTTTTTCAAAATTCACACTGCCGTCGGCAGCATTAGCGCTGCCGCACATCACGCACAGGACGATTGACTTTCTTCCCGCTCCCCCGCTATACTATTTGCAGAAAGTGATGAACGGCATCGGAGATAGCGGCTGCTATGCGGTCGAGATCGTGTAAGTGTCAACTTTTGAGCGAGGAGAGATCCGGATGAATAAAAAGGTGATCCAGATGGTTCGTTATCTGCAGCGCGATGGAGCTTGGGTTCGCGGAGAACGTCTTTCAGCGCAATTCGGCGTCTCAACCCGTCAGATTCGAAATTACGTTTCTGCGGCGAATACCTCCGGTTGCCTGATCAGTTCTTCCGAAAAGGGATACCGGCTGCTTGACATGAATCCAAGTTTCCGGATGCTGCTCGATGCTGAGGACAACCCGGAATCCCGTCTGAAGCGCCTCTTACTTGTACTTCTGTTCTCCTCAGAACCCGAAGACATCTTTACATTCAGCGAGCAATTCTATGTTTCCGTCCCCACTATGGAAGCAGATCTTCAGAAGCTTCGCCGCGTTCTCCGAGAATACGCATTGGAAATCGTCAGAGAACGTGACCTGGTATGGATATCTGGTGCCGAAAAAAACAAGCGGAGGCTTCTATGCAATTACTGCTATGCAGAGCAGCGGAATGAATACCTCGCAAACCGGACCAGCTTCTTTCCACAGGATGCCGCAAAGGAGATCTCCTTGCGACAGGCTGTACGGGAAAAATTGCTGGAACAAGGGATCTTTGCCAACGACTATTCATTGGGCAATATCGCGCTGTACCTGGCTGTTTCCGCAGAACGCATTTGCGCTGGTTTTCAAGTTGAAGCCAGCGGCCAGCTGATGCCGGATGCCTTTAACCGAATCGACCTGGCTGTGACTGCGCTCGCTGCTTATATGTCGCTTCATTTTTCTCTGTCCCTTTCTGAGGCAGAAACACAGGCCCTGCGAGAGGTTTTGATCCAGCAGGTCAGCCTTCTCGATTACACTAAGATCTCACCTGACAATCTAAATGAATTTGTCGAGGAGAAATACTGCGCCATTACAAGAGAGATCATGGACCAGGTCAAGCAGTTCTATCACATCGAGTGCTTTGACGGAGATTTTTATGTGCGTTTCACGCTGCACATCCGAAATATTTTCACTCGCCAGCAGGGTGGTTTCTTTACCCGCCGGTTTCTAGACGATAGTCTAAAGGTCGCCTATCCGATCGCACATGATATCTCCGTGTTCATTGCCCAGATCCTAAGCAAAAACTACGGTGCAAAGATTTCAGACGATGAGGTGACCTGTATCGCGTTCCACATCTGCAGCTGTGTTTATGACTATAGTAAAAACAGGATCTCTGCCGTTTTTATCTATGAGAGCTATTATGACTTTTTCCGAAAAACGGCGGAGGTCGTGGCTCAGCGCTTTAGTGAAGATCTTTTCATTAAGCATACCGTATCCATCAGTGATTACCTGCCAAGCGTTTATCACGCCGATCTGCTGATCTCAACTGTTGACGCTCCCCTGCCGGAGCCTTGCGTACTGATCCATCCATTTCCACAGAAGCAGGACTTCGCTGCGATTCAAACACAAATCAAAAAAATCCGCCAGAAAAAGGAACGCGATCTGGTCTCAAAAACATTTCTTTCTTACTTTAACCGTGACTTTTTCCTGCGCAGCACGCAGTATGACAGCCACGCGCTGATTCGTCAAATGTGCGCACAGGTCATTGGCCAGCAATATGCAACAGAAGATTTTACGCAGCGCGTCCTGCTCCGAGAAACCATGGCTGACACAGCCTTTGGCGCCGTTGCAATGCCGCATGCACTTTCTTTTTCAACCTTAAAAAGCTTTTTATCCGTTGCAATCTGCGATCCGCCCATTTTATGGGGGCACAGTGCAAAGAAGGTCCAGCTTGTGATTTTAATCGGCACAAATTCAAAAGAGCGCAGGACCTTCAGCCGGATCATGGATCTGCTGATCGAAGTCGTATCTGACGCAGCAAACGTTGCTGAACTAGAGCGCTGCGAGAATTACGACGCATTTATTGATCGCTTCTTTTCCATGCTTTTAGAGGACTGACACGATTTATGGCGTACAGGCAGAAGCCGCTTCCAGCTCATGAACGAGCCGGAAGCGGTTTTTTCCGCACTGGCGGAAATTTATTTATTTGCGGGCAGCCCCCGCATTCCTATATACTCAGCGCAGGGAACAAAGAAAGGAGGATGTCCAATGGTAGCATTCACAGCGAAGATCATTGAACCGGTCGGTCTTCACGCTCGTCCTGCAGCGGTCGCAGTGACAGAAGCATCAAAATTCCAGTCAGATATCACCGTCCATTGCAATGGGAAAAGCGCGGATCTAAAGTCCATTATCCAGGTCATGAAGCTGGGTGTACAGTTCAGCGCACAAATTGAAATCACATGTGATGGCCCGGATGAGCAGACTGCGGCGGACACGCTTCAGACGATCCTGCGTGAAAAGAGAATCATTCAATAATATTGTAAAGAGAGGTGGAGAAAGCATGAAAAAAATTCTGATTGTCTGCGGAGCCGGCGCGTCCAGTGGCTTCATGGCCAAGAACATCCGTCTGGAGCTTAAAAAGCGTGGCATGACAGCGGACTTTGAATTTATCGCACGCAGCGATACCGAGCTGGATGAATATATCGACTCCATCGATATGCTGCTGATCGGGCCGCATCTGAGATATATGCTGCAGGGCATGACCGAATACTGCAAGCCCTACCATATTCCAGTCTATGTGATCGATCAGAACGCGTATGGAGCACTCGATGGCGGAGCGATCATCGATTTTGTGATCCAGAAATTCAAAGAAAAAGAGAACTGTATTTGAAAAGGAGGAGAACCAATGAAAAAATTCATGCAGTGGATGTCTGATGTCTTTGCCCCGAAAATGAACCGGGCCGCCAGAAATCCGTACGTAGCTGCCGTGCAGGATGCGATCCTCACGACAATGCCGATGATCTTCATCGGAACCATCGGCACCATTCTCGATACCATCAAAGAGGCATTTCCCAGTTTCCCATCTTGCAGCGGCTTTGCAAATTTCTCATTCAGCCTGATTTCGCTTTTCCTGGCTTTTTTGATCCCGTATTCCATTATGGAAAAGAAGCATCTTCGCCAGACGCGCAGACAGGCTGGCTTGGCTGGGCTGGCCCTCTTCATCATGATCATCGATCCGCAGATCGTCGACGGCATTTTCAGCGTCAGCTTTAAGGCGCTCGGCTCCGGCGGCATGATCGTAGCGATTGTCAGCGGTATTTTTGTCGGTTTTGTCATGAGCTCCTTTGCAAAGCTGCACCTGTTTAAAGAAGATTCCGGTATTCCCGATTTTGTTGCCGTCTGGTTTGATACATTGATCCCAATCCTTCTGATCATGCTTATCGGTTGGCTGCTGACGAGCATCTTCCACCTGAACCTGCTTGAGCTGATCACGAATCTTTTCATGCCGCTCGTAAACCTTGGTGAGACGTTCATTGGTTTCGTGTTGATCAACTTCCTGGCGATGGCATTCCTGTACTCGTTCGGCATCTCGACCTGGGTCCTCTACCCCGTGATGTCCGTCATCGCACTGACCGGCATTGCCGCGAATGAAGCTGCTGCAGCTGCTGGTCTGGCTGCGACGAACATTCATGTTTATGAGGTCACCTGGATCATGTCGATCGGTGGTGGCGGTGCGACGCTCTCGCTTGCGATCATGCTCTGCTTCTTTGCGAAGTCCAAACGCCTTCGTCTGATGGGCAAAACCTGTATTGTCCCCAGCATGTTCAACATCAACGAACCGCTGGTATATGGTACTCCGATCACGTTCAACCCCATGCTGATGGTCCCGATGTGGATCTGCGGTTTTATTATCCCCTGCATCACGTGGATCACCTTCAAGATTGGTCTTGTTCCGATCCCGACAAAAGTTTTTGAGCTCTGGTATCTGCCGAAGCCGATTTTCGCGTGGTTCTCGACCGGTTCCTGGAAGGGCGCCGTGCTCTGCCTGATTCTCTTTGCACTGTCCTGGATCATCTATTGGCCCTTCTTCCGAGCATATGATAAGCAGGCCTGTGCAGAGGAAGCCGCACATGACCATAGCCATGACGAAGTCTGAACACAGGAGGTCTCATGAGTAACAATATCGCTGATAATCGAAATGCACAGTCTATGCAGATCATTCTGCATGCCGGAAATGCGCGTGAAGCTTACACAAAAGCGCTTGATCTAGCGGAAAGCGGAAATTTTTGTGACGCAGATTCTCTTTTGAAAGAGGCTGAGACGGAACTGACACAGGCACATCGTCTCCAGACACGTATTTTGCAGGATGCGATCGAAGAAGACGATCCCTGTATTCCCATCCTCCTGATCCATGCGCAGGATACGATGATGAGCATTGACAGCGAATACAGAATGGCCTGCAGATTTATCTCGCTTTATCGAAAGCTGAATACTACGGAGGAAAATTCATGAATTTGGAGATGACAAAAGGATTCCCGGAGAATTTTCTCTGGGGTGGCGCAATCGCTGCCAATCAGGCAGAGGGGGCCTGGCTGGAAGGTGGAAAGGGGCCAAGCGTTGCAGACATTGAGGAGCTTCCCTCTGTCTATAACCGACTGAGTGTCTTTAATTTCCGCCACACGATCCCGGAGCTGAAAGCACATCTGGAAGATCACGAGGGTAATTATCCACGCCGTCGTGGGATCGATTTCTATCACACTTACCCAGAGGATCTGCAACTGATGAAGGAAATGGGCTTCAAGTGCTTCCGAACCTCGATTGCCTGGTCAAGGATCTTCCCGCGCGGCGATGAAACGGAGCCAAATGAAGAAGGCCTGCGCTACTATGACTCGTTGATCGATACGATCATCAGCTGTGGCATGGAACCGATCATCACCATGAACCATTATGAGATGCCCTTGTATCTCGTGACAGAATACGGCGGATGGAATAACCGTACACTTATCACGTTCTTTGTCCGCTACGCCAAGGTTCTTCTGGATCGGTATAAAGGGAAAGTCAAGTATTGGATCCTGATCAACCAGATCAACAGCTTCTTCTGGGGTGCAGAATTCCCGGGGCTTGGGATCACTCTTGACTTCCCGGGTGACCCGGAGCAAGGAAAATACCAGGCGCTTCATCATGAGTTTGTCGCCTGCGCACAGATCAAGCAGTATGCAAAGCAGCTCGATTGCGGGCTGCAGATCGGATTCTCAAACGGAAGCAAGGTTTGCTACGGCGCAACCTGCAATCCCGAGGACGCCATGGCTGCCGTCCAGCGTAACCAGATGGACCAGTTCTTCTTCGGCGACATTCTTTTCCGCGGGCGGTATCCCGGCTATTCCAAGCGCTTCTTTGCAGAGCGTGGGATCAGCATCCAAGCGGAGGCAGCCGATTTTACGCTGCTCGAGGAAAACACGCTTGATTTCTTTGCATTTAGCTATTACTGCACCGCCATTACCAGCGCAAAAGGCGGCACCTGTGACAATCCGCTTCTGGAACGGACCGCTTACAATTGGACTGTCGACGCGATCGGCCTGCGGCACAATCTGAACGTATTCTGGGACCGGTGGCAGAAACCGCTGTTTATTGCAGAAAACGGCCTCGGTACATTTGATAAGCTGGAAGACGGACAGATCCATGACGAATACCGAATCGAATTCCATCGCCGGCACCTGAAGCAGTTGAAGGAAGCGATCCTGGACGGCGTAGATTGCTTTGGGTATGCAGCCTGGGGCCCCATCGATATCATCAGCTGCTCTCAGGGTGAAATGGACAAACGCTATGGGTTTATCTATGTCGATCTTGACAATCTCGGACATGGAAGCGCGAAGCGTTTCCGTAAAGACAGCTTCTATTGGTATCAGCATCTGATCCAGACAAACGGCTCTGAGCTTTAAGTATTTTTTCAAAGCGGCAGGCGCATGGACAGCTTCGTGCGCCTGCCCTATTTATCGATCAGCCTGTGGAGGAACAAATATGGATTTATTTGGAATTTGTATTTCAGAAGGATATGCCGCGGGCAATGCCTGCATGTATCAGAAACCTACATCCGTCGGCAGTGGCATATTCGCCGGTGTGCAGGAAGAATTGCAGCGGTTTGACACTGCAAAGCGACTTGCGAAACAGCAGCTGCTGGAGGCGCTTCGACGCCTTTCCGACAATCAGGCGGCCTCAGAGCTGATTCAGGTCCAAGAAATGCTTTTGGACGACACCGAGTTCTCACAGGCCGTAAGGGACCAAATCGATTCCGGTCATTGCGCTGGACAAGCGGTCACGCAGGCTGCGGCATCTCTAGCTGACTTTTTTCGTGCGATGGACGATAGCTATATGGCTGCACGTGCCTCTGATTTTCTGGATATTGCAAATCGTTTGCTCGACTGTATGCATGAAAACGCTGGCCCGGCGTTTTCCATGGAGCGCCCCTGCATTCTGGTTGCGGAAGAACTCCTGCCGAGTCAAACGCTTTCTCTTGATCGTTCAAAGCTGTTGGGGATCGTAACAGCAACGGGCAGTTTTCAGTCGCATGCAGCCATTCTAGCCCGGAGCATGGGGATCCCCGCGATCACCGGGTTGGACATTGCCACTATCGATGATGGTCAAATGCTTTTGCTGGACGGCTGTCACGGGACGCTTACAATAGATCCGGATCCAGAGCGATATACAAAGTTTTGTTCTGAACAGAAAAACCATCAGTCACATCAGGCTGAGCTGCGCCGCAGTGCATTCGACCCTGCAGTCAGCGCTGATGGCGTCCGAGTCGAAGTTTGTGCAAATATTGGCGTTCTGGATGATATTACAGACGACACAGTACGCTGTGCCGACGGCGTCGGCCTTTTCCGTAGTGAGTTTCTCTATCTGGCCCATCAGGATTATCCGGATGAACAGACACAGTTTGAAGCATACAAATATGCGCTGCAGCGGTTTGCGCCGAAACGTGTCGTCATTCGCACCATGGACATTGGCGCGGATAAAAAAGTACCGTATTTTTCTTTGCCACAGGAGGACAATCCGGCGCTTGGCTATCGTGCGCTTCGGATCTGCCTGGACCGCCGGGATATTTTCCGCACACAGCTGCGGGCGCTGCTGCGCGCCAGCAACTACGGAAATCTTGCAATCATGATCCCGATGGTCTCTAAAGTAGAAGAGGTCTTTCAAGTAAAGACTCTTCTTTCTGAACTTAGGCAGGAGCTTTTCCAGCAGGCAGAGCCATGCGGAAGCTATGAATTCGGTATTATGATCGAAACGCCAGCAGCGGCAATTATGAGTGCGGAGCTTGCCGGTCTCGTTGATTTCTTCTCGATCGGCACAAACGATCTGACCCAATACACACTTGCAGCCGATCGAATGAACCCCATGCTGCAAACAATATATGATCAAGAGGACGAGGCCGTCCTGCGTTTGCTCGCATTTGCAGCGGAAAATGCGCAAAAGCATGGGATCTGGTGCGGCATATGCGGAGATCTCGCCACACATACTCAGCTTCTGCCGCGGCTACTTCGCTGCGGGATCCGGGAGCTGTCCGTCCCGCCAGCGTCTGTCGGTTTGGTAAAAGCCGCGATCAGGACGATCACAGTCTGTGATCATGCGTGATACAGAAATCCTTCCAGAAGCACCGGAAAAGGGATTCGTAGAGCCGCTTTCCGGTGCTTTTCATGCCAGCCGATCAATCGGCGCGTTATACGTTTTTTGACATCCGAAGGCTTAACTTATATTTTTTCTGTTTCCTGCAGCGCGGTTTTTGCATATGGCAACACAACTGCAAAGCAGCTCTGAAGCGTATCCTGCGTACTTCAGAGCTGCTTTTATTATTTACTTTTCAGGGCTTCTAACGGATCAGCTGTTTCTCCATTGATGAGAACGCCCAGGTGCAGGTGCGGGCCGGTCGTCCAGCCGGAATCGCCGGTTTTTGCAATGATCTGCCCCTGCCGGACTACATCTCCGAATTCCACAAGAAATTCTGACAAATGCGCGTATTGCGTCTGAACGCCATTCCCATGTTCCAGCGTCAGGATATAGCCGAAGGCGGCGTCATAGCTGCAATCGAGAACAGTGCCATCTGCTACAGCCAAAACATTCGTGCCATAGTCTGCCGCAAGATCGACGCCGGAATGCAGGGATTTCTGCTTTGTGACCGGATGCTCTTGCCAGCCATAGGGATTCGTCACTTCCACACTTGTGTCCTCCAGCGGGAAAATATAGGCGCGCACTTCCGACCGAGTCTGCGTTTCCAATTCAATTTCTGATTCAGCTTCCTGTTCAGGCATGATAGGTGGCGTTGCCGGAAGTAACTCCGATTCTGACACGCTCACAGCAACATTTTCTTCCGGAATTTCTTCCTGCACGGCGGGCTCCGGCTCCGGAACAGCAGCCGGGCTTGCTGCCTGCGTTGTAAAGACACTTGCCGTCAGTACGAACAGAACAGATACGCAAATTCCAACCCATGCCGGAATCCTTTTGAAACTTAAAATCGCGCGAATCCGTTCTTCGGCGCTGCTTTTTGCAAAACCACTGCACAGCGGCGCTGATTTTGGATTTCGCTGCGCCATGTCAAGCAGCGTCAGCGCGTAAGCCTTCCTGCAATCCGGGCCAAGCGCGCGCAGAACCGCTTCATCACACGCAAGCTCCATATCGCGGTTTGCAAGCCATACCATCATCCAGACCAGCGGATTCCACCAATACAGGCACAAGCATACCGTCAAAAGCAGCTTGCGCAGGCAGTCCTTCCGCCGGATATGCGCCAGTTCGTGTGCCAGAACCAGCTGAAATTGTGCGTCTCCAACCGGCAGATCTTCCGGTAAAAGGACGGTCGGACGAAAAACGCCGAAGGTAAGCGGCGCACGACGGCTGTTGCTCACGCAGATGTGCGGATCGCGCGAAAAGCGGAAGCGGTCAAGCAGCGCGTCAATGGACGGCTGCGGGGCAAGCCGTGTTCCGCGAAACTGACGCACCATGCAGGCATATCCGACGGCAAAATATGCCGCAAGAAGTATCGCGCAGACGAGCCAGATGAGAAGCATCGGGCTGATTCCCGTGATATCCGCTGCTGGTTCTGCGGTGCTGTTGGTCGCCAAAGACGGAAACGGCGTTAGCACATCTGATATGACACCGTCTGCCTGCGCTGCGACCGACGTATGCAGCAGATTCCAGACACTCAGATGTGATGGTATCGTGATCGGAAGCAGCAGCCGCACAGCGGCTGCGCACCAGAGCGCCGGAAAGATCCCGCGCGGCAGATGCTTTTTCAAAAACAGCCGCAGCGCAAGCACCATCAGGATCATTGCGCTGCCGCCGAAAATCGCAGCCTGTACGCCATTCATCCCTCGTATTCCTCCACAAGCGTTTTCAGCCGCGCAAGCTCTTCTTTTGACAGTGACCGATCACTTAAGATAGATGCAAACAGCAGCTCCGCCGAACCGCCAAATACCTTTTCGACCAGCGTATCGGCTTCCTCCTTCTGCGCCTGCTGCTTTGTGATAACCGCATGGCAGATGAAGTTTGGCTCCCAGCGCTCGATCGCGCCCTTATCAATGCACTTTTTGATGACCGTATAGGTCGTGTTTTTATTCCAGCCAATGCTGTCTGCCAGCCGCAGCGAGATTTCCTTCGCCGTCCGGTCGTTTTCCTGCCAGAGAACCTCCATGACCTTCCACTCTGAATCAAACAGTTTCATGTTCTGTCTCCTGTTCTTAAGATGTCTTTAGACTATCACATTCGTCTATTTCTGTCAAGATGGCTTGACATTCGCAGACTATTGTGATAGTTTTAAAACAGACTATAGCGATAGTTTATCGCAGAAAGGAGGTTCACAGGCACACCTTTACACAAACAGCCACGCATCACACAAACAACCTTTTGAATGGGGAGCGCTGAAAGCATCGCAGCGCTCCTTATTTCAGAGCGTGTTCTAAGGGAGAATTTCCAAATGAAAAAAAGTCAAAAGCTTTTGAGTTTGATTTTGAGCATTTCTGAACAGTAGAAAGGAGACCGAACCATGAAGCGAAAAATCTCAATCCTGTTTGCCATTTGCTTGTTGTGTGCGCTTGCGAGCGGATGCAGCGGAGAAAAGAGCGTTTCAAAGGTGGAGTTGCCTGCTGTAGTTCCGGAATCCCCAGCGCAGGAGTCTGTAACGCCGGAATCTACAGCGCAGGATTTACCAGAGCAGAATAATTCTGCCCCTTCGCAGGCGGATGTGGAGTTAGATGTGCCAGATGCACCGGAGGGAAAGACAACACTCGTGCTGGGCGGTATCGGACTGCGTGATGACACGCTTGCAAGCCTTGTCAATAATTTCAACGCCGAAAACACGAAATACACAGTCGTGATCGACGACTATGCCGAAAATACACAGTCGCGGGAGCAGGCAGAGACTGTCATGCAAACAAAGCTGTTTGCCGGTGATGCTGCGGATATCTACTATTTCAGAAACGATATGCTTTCTCCGCTTCCGTGGATCTCCGCCGGACTTCTATATGATCTGGATCCACTGATTGCATCGGACAGCGAAATCAGCGAAGAAGACATTATTCCATGGACAGCGATGCACGAATATGGAGGACTATATCTCTTGTCTCCTACGTTTGGTGTAGTGGCGTTGAGCTGTTCCCAGCAGACCCAACAACTTCATACCGGCTGGACGATTGCGGAGTATCTGGATATAGAAAAGTCCCTGCGGCCGGAGCAGGATATGATCTACTATATGGATCCGGAAAATTTTCTGAAAAGAATCGGTGGGCGATATTTGCGTGGCGTGATTGACTATGAACATGCACAGTGCAATCTGGACACACCGGAATTTCGTGAGATTTTGCAGTCGGCGTTGAAGGCCGGGAGCTATGATGGAGGATACAACCCTGACAAAAATGTGCCGCAGCGAATTGTAGACGGAGAGCTGATCTGCTGCTATGTGGGACTGAGTTCTGCGCTGGAGGTTTCCTTTGACCGTTATCGCTGCGGTCAGACATTAGGCTATGTGGGATGGCCAACTCCGGACGGGAGCAACGGCATGGATGTCAGGCTGATGATGCCATTGGGTGTGAGTGCGACAACTTCCTGCCCCGAAGGGTGCTGGGAATTTCTCAAGTATCTCCTGCTTCATCCATGGATGGAATACAGTGCGGACGGAACGCCCGTCTACGCGCCGCTGCTGCAAGATAATCTGGACGTTCTCAAAAATATAGAGGTTCCCTATGCCGAAATCACAACATTTGATGATGTGCAATTGATTGTCGATCTGGCAAAAACGTGCGAGACTATGGATTTTTATGATGAAGAGGCAATGTCAATTCTTTTGGAAGAAATGGGTGATCTGGTTTCTGGAAATATTGATCTGGATACTGCGGTGGAGCGAATGCAGTCAAGGCTGAACCTTTATCTTATGGAGCAGGTCAAGTAAATGCTAAGTCTATTTGAAGCATGGCTGGATGAAGAAAACCGCATTGTGTCCTTTCACGAGATTCCAAACAGCCGATATTACAGCGCAGGGGAAAACGATTTCTGGCAGATGATTGTCAGCCTGATTCTAGCTGGGTATCGGGTGCAGGAATGTGCGGATTCTATAGATGGCGGCCTGCTGGCTCTTTTGCCCGCGGGCTGCTTTCTGCTGGTTGCAGGGGACGGAGGTAAGTGGTATTGTGGAGTGGGTTTTTTTAATTTGTGCTGATCTGGCTTGCTGGATTGTTATATGGATGAGGCCTCAAGGAAATGGAGAGACGGTATGGAACAAGAACGCGTGCTGGCGCTTTATGATGCGTATGCGGACGGGGTATATCGGGTGGCGCTCGGGTATTTGCGGTCGGCGCACGACGCGGAGGACGCGGTGCAGGCGGTATTCTGCCGGCTGCTGGAGAAGGAGCTGACCATCTGGCCCGGGCGAGAGCGCGCGTTTTTGACGAAACTGACGATCAATCACTGCAAAAATCAGCTCGCAGCGGCAAAGCGCTTCGTGCCGGAGGCGCTGGACGAGCTGCGTTTGCCGGCGGAACCGGAGGACCGCGCGGTGCTTCGCGCGGTGATGGAGCTGCCGGAAAAGTACCGGCTGGTCGTGGTGCTGCACTGCTTGGAGGGATACTCGTTTTCCGAGATCGCCGGGCTGCTGCAGCTGACGCCGTCCGCCGTCTCCATGCGCCTGCACCGGGCGCGAAAGATGTTGCGTGAACAGCTTGGGAGGGATCAATAATGGAAGAAAATTTCAAGCGCATTGCAGATGCTGTCCGCCTGCCGGAGGGCAGCCGGGCGCGCATCCGCACGCAGATTGCCTCCCACCGGAAAGAACAGGA
>OKVK01000665.1_pt1 | contig 21563 bp, 17 predicted proteins | sample 1604771 | NCBI WGS metagenome assembly OKVK01 (sample SAMN01760906, study PRJEB22395) | human gut metagenome | reverse complement strand
ATTTCCAATTTACATTCGCTTTGGCGAGATTTTTTTAGCTCATGGATATTTCATATCTTCTTCTTTTTGTTATTTTTTTGCAAAGGTATGAAATAATGGCGAATGTCAGGGGAACAAAGTATTAAAAAAGTATTAAATATCTTTAAGAGCTAACGTTTTTTTAGAAAAAAGATGTAACTTTGTATGTTGGAATAAACCATATAATTAAAATTCAATATGAAGAAAATCTTATCTATTGCTTTTGCTGCCTTATTGGCAACATCTTCTTTTGCCCAGAAAAGCGAAACGCTGCTGGAGCGCAACCAATTAGCAAAAACTCCTCCTATGGGATGGATGACATGGAACCTCTTTAAAGGTGACATCAGTGAACAGCTGATCAAGGAAACTGCCGATGCCATGGTAGAACACGGTTTCCGCGATGCCGGTTACGAATACATCTTTATAGATGACTTGTGGCAGGGAGGTCGTGACCGTCATAATAACATCATTCCAGACCCTAAGAAATTCCCGAATGGTATCAAGGCACTTGCCGACTATGTTCACTCCAAGGGATTGAAATTGGGTATCTATTCTGATGCCGCCCAGCTTACCTGCGGTGGATGGACAGCCAGTTATGGTTTCGAGGAGCAGGATGCCCGCACCTTTGCTTCGTGGGGTATCGACTATCTGAAATATGATTACTGCAATGCTCCGGAGGACAGTGCCACAGCCCGTAAACGCTATCATACGATGGCTCAGGCTTTGAGCAAATCGGGTAGAAACATCGTTCTCGGTATCTGTGAATGGGGACAGCGCAACGGCGAAGAATGGTGTGAGCAGGTTGGCGGTTCGCTCTGGAGAACCAGCTATGATGTAAGAGATATGTGGAAAGATATCGTGAAACAAGGCGGTATGGGTATTCTCGATATCGTGAATATCACAGCACCGCTCGCCAAGGATGTTCGCCACGGACAGTGGCCTGATATGGATATGCTGGTTGTGGGATTGAATGGCAAGGGCGGACCATCCAGTGATCTGGGTGGTGTTGGCTGCAGCTATACTGAGTATCAGACTCAGATGAGTATGTGGTGCATGATGTCATCAGTACTGGCATTGAGCAACGACCTGAGAAAGCTTTCTGCAGAGGATAAGCGCATTCTCCTGAACAAGGAAATCATCGCCATTGATCAGGATCCGTTGGGCAAGGCTGCTGAGCGCAAGGTAAATCAGGCTGATTATCAGATTTATGTTCGTCCTTTGGCAAATGGTTCTCATGCCGTTGCCATTCTTAACTGTGGTGATAAAGATAAGTCTATTCAGGCAGATTTCAAGCAGTTGGGCTTAAACGGCAAGTATCTGATAAGAGATGTATGGCAGCATCGCGACATTGCCAAGAAGGCAAACAGATGGAAAGGCACCGTGAAAGCTCACGAAACCAAGGTGTTTGTATTGAAATAAGTGTAAGTTGGGCTCTCTTTCTAAGTATGAAGAGAGCCCCTACTATTTTACTTTTAAGGGACGTTATGATAAATAGCGCTTATGGTAACATCAAACTTATTAATAAGTAGAACGGATAAACTGGTGGCATGATAAAATTACCATGCCTCCAGTTTATCTGCTATCTCAGGCATCTTTTCCTTGTTGAATACAGGATTCTTGCCTTCCTTCTTCTGCTGGCGGTAATCCTGCAACAGGAAGACAGCCTGGCGAGAAAGTAAAACGATGGCAGCAAGATTACAAAGTGTAAGAAGTGCCATGGTGATGTCTGCAAAGCTCCAGGCAAAATCCAGTGACACGATGGCTCCAATCATCACCATCGCTGCCACGGCAAGGCGATAGATAAATACGCCCAGTCTGGAATCCTTGATATATCTCACGTTGGTCTCACCATAATAATAATTGCCGATGATACTGCTAAAGGCAAAGAGCCATATCATGACTGCTACAAAAGGATTTCCGATGCTTCCGATTTCGTGGGTCAAGGCATCCTGAGTCAGTTGGATACCATTGGATGCAGTGACATCTACCCCGCTCATAAGGATGATGAATGCTGTGCAGGAACATACTACCAAGGTATCCGTGAAGACACCCAGCGCCTGAATCAATCCCTGTTTTACCGGATGGCTCACCGTAGCCACCGCAGCAGCATTAGGAGCACTACCCTCGCCGGCCTCATTGCTGAACAAGCCTCGCTTGATGCCCTGAATCACTGTGACGCCCAGTACTCCACCTGCAGCCTGATTGAATCCGAAGGCATTTTCAATAATGATTAATAAAACCTTAGGCAAACTGGTGATATTCCAAATCACCACGCCAACGGCTATCAGGAGATAGACAACCGCCATGACAGGAACCACCGTAGAAGAGAACTTTGCTACTCTCTGAATACCACCAAAGATGATGAGCAATGTAAGCGCCGTGAGTATGATGCCCATGGTGGCAGGCTCGATACCAAAGGCCTTCTGCCATGCCAGACAGATGGTGTTGCTCTGAACGGAATTGTAGGCAAAACCAAAGGTGATGATCATGAGAACGGCAAAAAGGATACCCATCCAGCCCTTTCCCAATCCATATTTCATATAATAGGCAGGTCCACCATAGAAGGAAGTCTTACCTTTGCGCTTATAGAGTTGGGCAAGCGTTGATTCGATGAAGGCTGAAGCAGAACCCAGCAAAGCGAGCATCCACATCCAGAAGACAGCTCCCGGACCGCCGATGCTGATGGCTGTAGCTACTCCTGCAAGATTACCTGTACCAATTCTACTGGCCAATGCCACCACGAAAGCCTGGAAGGAAGAGATGTGCTTCATCTCACCATCCACCTTTACATCCATAGACAGTTCTTCCTGGCCAATTTCCTCTGGTTGAACCTTATCGGGATGCAGCAGGAGCCTGACCATCTCGCGGATGAGACGAAACTGCACGAAACGGGTACGCCAAGTGAAAAACACGGCACAGCATATCAAGATGGTGATGATGATATACGACCAAAGAAAATCGCTAACCTGAACTAAAATATTCTGTATTGAATCTATCATTTTATTTATTTAAATCACTCTAAGTTGTCTATTTGAATCACTCTAAATGTTCATTCCGACTGCAAAATTACTATTTTTTTTCGAAAAAAAGCATCGTTTAGGGAAATTCCTCTATCAGTTTAGGGAAAATCCTTACTATACCTCCATAAATCGCCTTATCTTTGCAGCAGAAATCAGAAAGATGACTGAATTGACGATGATTCTGGAATCTGATGGTTTCCTGGAAAATGGAAGTTTACCATATAAAATAAGATAAGATTATGAAGAAGTTTATCATAGCACTAGTAGCAATGTTCATGATGACATTCACTTCTGCATCAGCAATGAGTTATGAACAGGCTCGCCAGCAGGCTCTGTTTCTGACAGACAAAATGGCTTACGAGCTGAATCTGACAGATGATCAGTATGAGGCAGCCTATGAGGTGAACCTCGACTATCTGATGGGCGTGGATACTTACGACGATCTCTACGGCATCTATTGGCGTCAGCGTAATCTCGACTTGAGCTACATCCTTCTGGATTGGCAGTATCGCTCATTCTGTGCCGCAAGCTATTTCTACCGTCCTCTTTATTGGGATGGTGGATACTTCCACTTCGGCATCTATGCACGCTACCCACGCAGAGATTACTTCTTCTTCGGAAGACCTCATTTCTATGCTGTATATCGTGGTGGACACAGCTGGAGAATGAATGGTGGCAGAAGCTGGTATCACGGACGTGAATTCGGCGGTCCGCGCCCTATCGGTGTTCGAGGTCAGGAACCAAGATTCGGTATGCGCGATGGATTCAACCGTGGCGATTATGGTCGTGGCAAGACGTTCGGTAACCTCAATCGTCAGAGCAGTACAAGAACTACGGTTACACGTGATCATTCTTTCGGCAACAGTCGCCAAAATAATGCTACCTTTGGAAGCGGTGTCCGTGGCGGTGGTTCTTTCGGAGGTTATAACCGAAGCGGATTCGGCAGTGGCTCTACCAACAACAGCCGTTCGTTTAATAATGGTTTCACTCCACGTTCCAGCACTCCAAGCAGGGGATCTTTCGGTGGAAACCGTGGCGGCAATTCGTTGAATAACAGCCGTTCATTCAACAATGGAAGCCGTTCCTTTGGCGGAGGCAGCAATGGTGCCCGCAGTTCCTTTGGTGGTGGTTCTTCCCGTAGCAAGAGCAATAATGGCGGCGGATCATTCGGTGGCAGAAGATAGTTAGACCAATTTATCAAACCAAATATATACCAAAAGAAGGGACATTCCAAGTGATTGGGATGCCCCTTCGCTTTTTCTGTGTGATGAATGGATAATTCTTTCGAAAATCATAAAAAAAGATAATCTATAGAACTATATAATTGAATGACAAATATATAGATGATAAAGAGCGGAGCTGACAGGCGTACCCCGTCCGCCATCGCCTCTCCCATTGCCTCAATACTGTTCAGTCTTTGGCTGACTACGCCGAAAGACTGTGCCATGACAATGACCATCAAACAGATATAGGGCAAGATGCTTCTGGAAAAACTGCTGGAGGCATATCCTCCCATAACATTGAGCAGGATGGCATGAGGAATGAGCGTGAGCAACAGCAGCACACCGATAAACAGGACGAATTCCAGGCAAACCAACCGCAAGGCATTGCGCTGTCGGTAAACCTTATGGTCGTAGTTTAACAAGCCGCTAGCCCGTAGCGTTCCCCAGGCAATGCTGATCAGCAAGAGCCATACCAGCCAAGGTGACTGCAGGTTGGCGGTGAAAGTGCCGAAGAACCATCGGATACCTTCCGGGCTGAGCAATGACCGGGGAAAGACATCGGGCATAGCGGCAGTGATGAGCCAGGAAGCCAGCACCAGCGCTATCTGTGCCAGTATCAGCAGGAACATGGCATAGCCACATATCCTGCTGAATGTATGACTATTCTTCATCAGCCTGCAAATTATCAATATCGATGATGCGTAACTCGCAGGCACGTACCACGAGTCGGGTCGCATTCACGCTCATTCCGTTATTACCATCAGGGAAGAGCTTCTGTACGAGTTCATTCTGCCGTTTTTCCAGACTCTTCACTCCGAATGGCATACCTCGCAGGTTCGTGATCTGCTCCTTGGTATAACCCAGGGCGAGATGGCGGAGGAATCGCTCGTCGTACTCATCAATCTCGTAATTGATCATCGCCTCCTGATGCATCAGTTGGCTTCCTACGCTCTGCTTGAATCTATCAACGATTTTCTGGAGAATCGGCTGGTTGAAAACCTGCTTCTTACCACTCATGCAGGAAGCCACGTCACCACGGGTCAGCAATTCTCCGCTCTTGAGGATGATGCCTTCACATCCTGCATCGAGCACATCTACCCATAACTTCTCGTTGAGAATCTCACCGGTAAAGATCAGGACCTTCACATCAGGATACTGTTCCTTTGTACTACGGCAAATTTCTACTCCAACAGTGGTGGAGCCACCCAAGCCAAGATCAAGCAGAACAAGGTCTGGCTTTTGCTGTTTGATGAGTTTCCAATAAGCGATTTCACTATCCGCAGTGCCGATGATTTCAGCTTCGGGTATGTCGTTCTTGAAGATTCCTTCTGTGCCTTTCAATTCCAGAGGCACATCTTCTACTATAATAACCTTAAATTTATTCATGTCTTTGTCTTTATTATTTTTTCAGGTAAAACGATTTCTATCATGAGTTTGCCATCAGATGACGGCTTGGCAAGAATGCCACAGCCACGCAGGTTGGTTGCCTCCCCTATTTCTCTCACAATCTGGCGGGCCACCAGATATTTCATATCGCTGGTGAGCGGTGTGAAGAGATGTGGATGACGGGTTGCGTCAAATGGAATATCATGAAGGATATACTGGCAGGTTACATAGGCGGATGATGAGGTTGCTTCCTGATAAGTGAAGTTCTTCACTCCGCCAGTGATAAGCTTCCTGAGATATGCCAGCAAGTCAGCGTCGCATTTCACGGTTCCTTCCACCTGTTCCATTGCCTGTGCGCTGAGCATCGTGTATATAGCCTTGTAGTAATCCACCAACTCCTGCAGGGAAGTAACATCCTCCGGTGTACTGTCGATAAGCTGTCTGATTCGCGATGGGTAATACATCGTTTCGTGCTTGAGCGTAGAGAGACAGTTGTCGAGTACGGAATTGGCAATGTGCAACTTTCCGTTTTCATACTCTGCACGATGCAGCTCATCTTCTGCCATTTCTATATTCGTAGCTTCATTCTGCTGCATATCAATGCTTTGCTTCAGTGCCTGCGAGATACGTTCCACCACCTCGTTGAGCTGAGGGAAAAGCTGAACGTTACGTATGTTATTGCTGCCGGATGGAGTCCAGATTCCGGTAATCTGTTTCAGCTTATCCGTGTTGGAATCACTACTGAGCAACACCTTGTTAATACCATTGATCTTTTCTACGGCATAGCGATAACGGAGGATGTGTCGATAGTATAGCAGATAATATGCCAGTGGCAATTGTAACAGCAGGATAATCAGCAAGACGATGGCTACAGCCTTCGAGTTTTCTGAAGTCTGCATGGTTCTTACGTAGTTATCGAGCGAATTATCCGCACTCCGTTCACGGAAGAGCTGTGTATATACCTTGTTGTTACTATCGTATAGTTCCCATTTGTGGAGCGCCAGCGCTGCTACGGCACTCTCATTGCGGATATCGAGTATGACCTCGTAGTTGGTTGGCAAACTGTCGTGCAGCCAATGGATTTCGGCAGCGGTTCCTTTCATAGGATGTGCCACCATCAGATATTTCCCATCAGGATTCAATGTCAGATAGTATCGGTTGAGATAGCTGCGAGACGAATCTGCCATAGCCAGGGTCCGCTCGTAGGTACCATTGATATTACTGAAATAGGCACTGTCGGCATAGGATGCTGCTGTTTGCAGCAATCGCGATGTCTGCTTATTGCCCCAGTGCCTGTCAGTTCTGTGCTTGTCAGTTCTGTGCATAGAGACATTTTCCCGAGTGCTTCCCAGTACAACAGATGGTATATTACAACCTATCAGCATAAAGGCAAGCATCAGTATCATTTGCATTTTCCGAATACCGCAAGGCAGTCGGAAAGTAAACCTACTACCCTTTCCCAGCTCACTCTCTGCCTGAATATTACAAGGAGAGAAGAGCGAGCTGATTTTCTTGTACTTATCGATGATGCCCTTACAGTTGAGCAAACCGAATCCATGTCCGCCGGTATAAGTGCGGTCGAAGATGTGCTCCAGTGTTTCTTCATCCATACCTTTTCCCGTATCTTCTACAGATATTTCCACAAATGCCTGATGGCTCTTGGCGCTTACCACAACCTCACCTCCTGCAGGTGTAAACTTCCTGGCGTTGTCGGCGATAGTGTTAATCATGAATAGTGTCAGCGTACGGTCTGCCTTTACCATGGCATCTGTAGGCTCTACGGTCAGTTTGACCCCACGCATTTGAAAACTCATTTTTCCTTTGGCTACAATATCGAAAAGTGGCTGGAGCGGGAAACTCTCTATGCGGAGATTGATGGCTCCCTGGCGCATCTGTATCCAATCGGTGAGAATCGAATTATATTGGTTGATCTTGTCTGTCAACTCTGAGATATAGGTATATCGCTCCTGTTTCACTTCTTCTGAATCATCACCCTTCATCAGCCTATCTACCTCATGGATCATACGGTCGATAAACGGGGTGATGCTATTGACCAGAGAAAGCTTGGCACGCTGTTCCAGGTTGCGACGCCTATTGTCAGATATATGAAGCTGGATCATATTCTTGGCTTCTTCCAATTCTTCATGCTTTTCTGATAACGAATTGATATGCTGCATGTTCTGTTCTTCCCATTCATGTAAAGGTATCAGTAGGGATTCTACAGAACTTTCCTTAGTATTGCGGCGCTTCATTCTGTCGAATACATAGAGCAAGACCACAACCAAGACTATCATAAAGATTACCGCAGCAATCATCGTGTTCAGCTGGACGGCATTGTTGTCCAACTGAGTGGCACGCGCTTCCAACTGCCTGTCTTGTCGGCTCTGCTCCTGCAAGTCGAGGTAAATATTGCGGTTGTAATCGCTTTCCGGCTTATCATCGATGGCGGAATAAACCAGGCTGAGTCTTTCCCGGATAGATGCCACCAGGTCGGGCGCCTGCTGGATAGCCCTGTTCTGGTGGAGTGCCCTATTCAGGCAATCGCCTGCCGATTTATAATCCTTGATCTGCCAGTAGCATTCTGCCAGTGTGCGGTATGCTCCTGCCGTCTGGTAAACGTCTCCATATTCCGAAAAGATATTGAGTGCGCGTTGCGCAAAGTTTCCTGCCAGAAGTTCCAAAGGCATCTGTTCAACATTGAGATACTGGAAAGCCGGCAGATTGTTCTTTACCAGGAAGTCGCGCTGTTCCGGATTCTGAATATGTTCGCTGATAGCTTGCAGTGCGTTTGCCTGCCAGTAGGGATAAGGATTGCTGCCACTTGCCAAAAAGTAGAGGCGAATGAGCATATCAAATTCCGCCTGACAGATTTCCTGTGGGGTACCATGAGTGATGGCGCCACCAGCTCCCATATTATAAAGATAGTTGAGATACTGTGCCGTATCCTGTTCCACTTCATCCGGGTCAAGATCTGCCAGCGCATTGAGCATCGGCTTGTCTAGCTGTACATAATAAAAATAGGTGGCAGCTACGATATCAAACTCACTCTTCGCATAAATGGCGCGATGACGCTCCCGAAGAGGAAGGTTATCTATTTCCTCACCGATTCTTCGTAGTTTACGGATGGCTTTTTCTCTAAAGCTATAGAAATCCTTGTTGCGGGCCTCACGCTGACAGAGTCGCATATTCTGAACGTCGGCAATAAGGAGTTCTATCTGATTGTCACTGCGTTCGTTAACCTTGTCAAGCCATCGCTTGGCAGTATGGTAATCCATCTTGGCAATAGCCACAAAAGCCAGGTTGTTGCAAGCCTCCGCGTATCCGGCAGGATAGTCTTTGGAAAGAGCCAAAGCCTTCTCTGCCAATACTTTAGTAGAATCAAGGTTACGATAGTGAAGCGCATAAGAAAGATAATTCAGCTCATCTACTTCGCCCTTATGCGATGGCGAACAAGCTGAAAAAACAAACATCGCCACCATCATACAGATGATGGCGATGCCATAAATATGATGAAATCTTTTATGCATCCTGATTATGCACGTGCCTTAGCAATGTAGCCCAAAGCTTCCTTGCACTTGGCTGTGATGGCAGCCCAATCTGCAGCAGCAACAGTCTCCTTAGGGAAGAGTTTAGATCCCATACCTACACAGAAAACACCCGCCTTGATCCAAGGAGTAAGATTCTCTTCTGTTGGCTCTACTGCACCTGTTACCATGATGTTGCTCCAACGCAATGGTGCCATTACATTCTTAACGAATGAAGGACCACCTACATTACCTGCAGGGAATACCTTGGTTACATCGCAACCTGCTGCCTGAGCATTGTTGATCTCTGTTACAGAACCACAACCTGGTGAATAAGGCACCAAGCGACGGTTACATACAGGAGCAATGTCAGGGTTGAAGTTAGGACCAACGATGAAGTTTGCACCCAACTGGAGATACAAGGAAGCAGTACCAGCGTCAACCACTGTGCCAGCACCCAAGATCATCTCAGGGCACTCCTTATCAGCCCACTTTACCAATTCACCGAAAATCTCGTGAGCGAAATCGCCACGGTTGGTGAATTCGAATACACGAACGCCACCCTCGTAGCATGCCTTGATTACGTTCTTGCAGATTTCGATATCTTTATTGAAGAATACAGGAACCATACCAGTCTCTTTCATAGCTGCCATGACCTGCATTTTGCTAAACTTTGCCATCTTCTTGTTTTAATGTTAAATGTTTAATGTTATCGCTGTACACGACCATTAGCGTTACCGCTAGCAAGGCTCTCAACCTCGTCAACAGAAACCAAGTTGAAGTCGCCAGGGATCGTGTGCTTCAAGGCAGAAGCAGCAACAGCGAACTCAAGAGCCTCGCCCTGAGTCTCCTTAGTCAGGAGACCATGGATCAAACCACCAGAGAAAGAGTCACCACCACCCACGCGGTCGATGATAGGGTTGATGTCGTAGTGCTTGCTCTGATAGAACTCCTTACCATCATAGATAAGAGCCTTCCAGCCATTATGAGTAGCAGAAAGAGACTCACGGAGCGTAGAAACGACATACTTGAATCCGAACTCCTCCATCATACCCTTGAAGATGCCATAGTAACCCTCAGCATCAGTCTTGCCGCCTTCTACGTCTGCATCTGGCTTGAAGCCCAGGCAAAGCTGAGCATCTTCCTCGTTACCGATGCAAACATCTACATACTGCATCAATGGGCGCATCACAGAGATAGCCTTCTCTGATGTCCAGAGCTTCTTGCGGAAGTTGAGGTCAACAGATACTGTTACGCCATGACGCTTAGCTGCCTCACAAGCCAACTTAGTCAATTCTGCAGCCTTGTCGCTGATAGCAGGAGTAATTCCGCTCCAGTGGAACCACTGAGCACCCTCCATGATCTTGTCAAAGTCGAAATCAGAAGGATCAGCCTCTGCGATAGCGCTGTGAGCACGGTCGTAGATAACCTTAGATGGGCGCATAGAAGCACCTGTCTCTGCATAGTAGAGACCTACTCTATCACCACCGCGGGCGATAAACTCAGTATTGACGCCATAACGACGAAGACCATTTACAGCAATCTGGCCAATCTCGTGCTTTGGCAACTTTGATACGAAATATGCATCGTGACCATAGTTAGCAAGGCTAACAGCAACGTTAGCCTCACCACCACCAGGGATGATGCGAAGTGACTCACTCTGGATGAAACGATCGTTGCCTTCTGGTGACAAACGAAGCATAATCTCGCCTAATGTTACAATCTTTGCCATTGTTTGATAGTTTTAATTTCTTTGTTTTTATTGTTTGTTTACTAATAGACAATTTTATTGTAGTTGTCCGTAACCGCTGGCAAAAATAGCTATAATTTCTCGAATACCAAAATTTAATCGCAGTTTTTTTCATTTATCGCCCTATTTTTTCGTATTTTTCTCACTTTTTCCCTTTTTTTCTCCTTTTTTTCGTTTTTTGTGCAAAAAAAGAGCTGTGCATTCGCACAATTCAAAAAAATGTTGTATATTTGCGCCCGAATGCTGATGGTGTGACCGCACACAAACCAGCAGTTCAACAAAACATAGTAAAAAAGCACAGTTTGTGCGCACAGTTATTATATAATAATGTACGTGCGATGTGCTCAAACCATAAACTTAAAAACAATGGCCGAAAGAATCAGAATCAAGGATATCGCCGAAAGAGCAGGCGTATCTGTAGGAACAGTGGACCGTGTGCTCCACGACCGCCCGAACGTGTCGAAGCCGGCTCGTGAGAAGGTGGAACAAGCGCTCAAGGAAATGAATTATCAGCCTAATATGTATGCCAGTGCTTTGGCATACAACAAGGCTTATACTTTTTGTCTTCTGATACCGAAGCATGAGTCGGAAGCCTATTGGGAAGAGATAGAAGAAGGTGCCCGAAAGTGCGAAGACCAGCGCCGGGATTTCCATATCGATTTGGAGATTCGATTCTTTGAGCGTTCCAACGAGGATTCTTTCAAGGCTGTTTCACAAGAGATTCTTGATGCCAATCCGGAAGGTGTTATCATAGTACCATCATCTTTGGAAGTGACACGTGGTTTTACAGACCAGCTGCATCAAAAGGGTATTCCATTTATCCTACTCGATTCTTATATGCCAGACTTGCGCCCTCTCTCCTTCTATGGACAGGATTCGTTCTGCTCTGGCTATTTTGCAGCCAAGATGCTGATGATGCTGGCGGGCAATGAGAAAGAGGTGATGCTGATGAGACAGACCAAGGACGGTCAGGTAGTCAGCAAGCAGCAGGATAACCGTGAGGTGGGATTCCGTCATTATATGCACGATCATTTCCCACAGATTGTCATCAATGTGCTTGATCTTCCGCTCAATGGAACCCGCAACGAATACCAGAAGATGCTGGGTCAGTACTTTGATGAACATCCTGCTACACATCATTGTATAACAATGACATCGAAGGCGCATATTGTGGGAGATTATCTGCTTAAGTCCAATCGCCGTGATGTACAGATCATGGGTTATGATATGGTGGGCAAGAATGCGAAATGTCTGCGCGAAGGCAGCATCTCGTTCCTCATCGCACAGCATGCCTATATGCAGGGCTACTATTGCGTGGATACCCTCTTCCGTGCCATCGTTCTCAAGAAGAAGGTGAATCCGGTGAATTACATGCCTATTGAGCTGCTGATGAAGGAAAATATCGATTTCTACCGCAGAACGCAGATCTAAGCTCGCAACGAGTACAACGGCTATCGTGAGATTTCCATTTTCAAGAATGGAGTAACATTGTAATAACTTAAAAAGAAACATGAGTAATAAGAAAGGATTGTTGGCGTTGTCGCCATTGTTTTTGTTGATTGTCCTCATCGTGGCATTCACCGTCTATTCGGTAGATGCCAGTCATAAGGATACCAATTTGTCGCTCACCGTGGCATTTATGATCTCCAGTATCTATGCCATTGCGATTTCTGGTGGTATGCCCATCAAGAGTCGTGTAGATACCTACAGCAAGGGTGCCGGTGCCAACAATCTGATGCTCATGCTGTGGATATATGTATTGGCAGGTTCCTTCGCAGCTTCGGCTAAGGCGATGGGAGCTGTCGATGCAACGGTCAATCTTGCACTCAGCATTCTTCCCGCCAGCATGATTCTGCCGGGACTGTTTCTGGCAGCCTGCTTTATCTCCGTATCCATCGGAACAAGTGTAGGTACCGTTGTGGCACTTGTTCCGATAGCTGCGGGACTCGCCCACTCCATGGACGTTAATACAGGTATGATGACAGCTATCATCGTTGGTGGAGCTTATTTTGGAGATAATCTCTCCTTTATCTCTGATACCACGGTAGTAGCTACCCAGACTCAGAATTGCAAGATGAGCGATAAGTTCCGTGTCAACTCTCTTATCGTAGTACCTGCCGCCGTTATTGTACTGGCCATCTATGCCGTGATGGGTATCGGTCTGCAGGCACCTACTGATATTCCGGAGGTTGAATATGTCAAGGTAGTCCCTTATCTGGTAGTACTTGTCACAGCTGTGGCGGGTATGAATGTGATGGCGGTTCTTACGATGGGAACATTGCTCTGTGGTGTGATTGGTGTAAGTTGTCAGCTTCTGGGTGCTACCGGAGGTTACGGTCTCTTTGGCTGGTTCTCAGCCATGGGTAATGGAATCATCGGTATGGGCGAACTGGTCATCATCGCAATGATGGCGGGTGGCATGCTCGAAATCATCCGTGAGAATGGCGGTATCAATTATATCATCGATAAGATTACGGCTCACGTCAGCAACAAGCGAGGAGCCGAACTGTCTATTGCCGCACTGGTTTCCATGGTCAATGTATGTACTGCCAACAATACGGTTGCCATCCTCACGGTAGGCAACATAGCCAAGAAAATCGGTGATAAGTTTGGAGTTGACAACCGCAAGGCAGCCAGTATCCTCGATACTTTCTCCTGTACGGTTCAGGGCTTGATACCTTACGGAGTACAGATGCTTCTGGCAGCAGGTCTTGCCAATCTGAGTCCGATGGATATCCTTCCATACCTCTATTATCCTCTGGCTATCGGTATAGCTGCGCTGTTTTCGATACTATTTCGTTACCCGAAGCGATATAGCTAGAATGGAAGTAGCTTATTGCCAATTGTTTAACTTTTAAATGAATACACGATGGATTTTTTACAGAGAAACCTTTTTGTCAAGCTGCGTTCCGATCACTTTCATACGAAGGAGGAGATGGAACCGATGACTACCTTCAAACAGAAGAAGATAGCCCAGATGATGAAGAACCTCAGCGATGTGCCTGCGGATGAAGTACGAATGAACAATGGTTTCCTGAACCGACGTTTAGCCAGCATACAGGAAAATGAGCGTCATGCCATCGACACCTCTATTGAGACCATTTATTTACTTCGCATCATCGTATCCAATATCAATGGAATATTAGCCAATGGCATTAATCTTGGCGGTATCATCGAGATGGGAAACTACCTGCGCACCAAGGGCGACAAGGTAGATTTCGTAAAACTGGAAAAATGGCTGCGCAAGCTCCGCATCCAGCGTATGGCGCAGTTGCAGGGCAGTGTACTTATCCTTTTCTTCGAATTTGAACAGGATGAGATACCTTTCGTGCGCCGTGTAGAACGTGGTGCCTACAAGCTGACCCTCCGTTCGCTTTATTATAACAGTCTCGATCAGCAGGAAATTTTATTCGAGCAGACCCAGGCTGGATTCGTTCGCACCACCGGTGGCACGATGCGCAAAAACCTGCGCCGCAGTATGCGGTATCTGGAATATGCGCCCATAGAAACTATCAGCAATTTCTGCAATAACTTCTACCGCTCGCTCTCAGAAATCGAAGAATAATATAAAATATATAAAAAATAAGCATACTCTGTGACGAATTTCAAGCGATTTTCGTACCTTTGCATCTATGAAACGATTTTGTATAACAATAATATCATCTATTATAACACTATGCGCAAGTGCGCAGGTGCAATGCGAGGATACCTGCAGTCATGTGCATGGCATAGACCTCAGTCACTATCAGGGCAATGTGTTCTGGGAAACGGTGGGCGATAACTCCAAGATGGCGTATGTCTATCTGAAGGCTACCGAAGGTGGAACCAATGTAGATAGCAAATATAAGCAGAATATTGATCTGGCTCATAGATATGGACTCAAGGTGGGTTCATACCACTTTTATCGTGCCCGTATTCCTCAGGAAACTCAGTTGAAGAATTTCAAGGCACAGTGCCGCCCTGGCGACCAGGATCTCTTGCCGATGATCGACGTAGAGACCAAGAGTGGTTTGGAAACAGAAGAATTTTGCGACTCACTCTTCAAGTTCCTGCGTCTCGTGGAAAAGGCATACAGGCAGAAGCCGCTCATCTATACGGGTGCCAACTTCTATGACCATTATCTCTTGGGAAAGCTCGACAGCTACAAGCTGATGATAGCACAATATACCAAGCGAGAACCAGTGCTCAAGGATGGAAGAGACTTTGAGATGTGGCAATATACCGGTAAAGGAAAACTGAACGGTATCAATGGCTACGTGGATAAGAGTAGATTCATGGGTAGGCATCGATTGAGAGAGATTAGATTCAGACACAGATAAGGCTTTGTAACTTTGAACTTGGAGCTTTTAACTTGATGATTAGTTTCAAGGTAAAGAGTGAATAAGGTCTGAAAGCATAGAAACGATTTTAGTAAAATATAAACTTTAAATAAAACTATGGCAATTATTAAATGTCCAGAATGTGGCCGCCAGATCAGTGACAAGGCTCCAACCTGTCCTAGTTGTGGCGTTGAGATAGCTGGAAAAATCACTAAATGCCCTCATTGCGGTGAGGTTTATTTCAGCAGTCAGGAGATGTGCCCAAACTGCCATGAGATAGCAGTAGGGGTAACTCGTCCTCTTGCGGAAGCAACATCACCGGTGTCGTCTGCAGCATCGTCAGCAACACCGCAGGCTCCTGCGGCTCCAACAACTCCTTCAGCCCCTCCTACCCCTCCTGTCCCACCAGTACCTCCTGTACGTCGTCCTGGTGTTACTGCGAACGGAAATGATGGCGGAGAGGGCAATACTCCCCAGGAACCACAGAAGAAAAAGAACACCCGCTCTATCTTCATCATCTCATTCATCTTTGCAGTCTTGGCATGTGGCATTATGTATTACTTCTACGACAGTGCCAATCGCAACAAGGAGATGGAAGCTTATGAGTATGCGATGCAAAGCAGCGATCCGATGGTACTGCAGAGTTATCTCGATACCTACAAGGATGCAGATGAAGCACATCGCGATTCCATCATGGCTCATCTTGATCTGTTGAAACAGAACGACCAGGATTGGACCAATGCGGTAGTGAGCGGTTCGAAAGAAGCTTTGGAAGCATATCTCCAGAAGTATCCTAACAGTTTGCACAAGCAGGAAGCTTTGCTTAAAATAGATTCCCTCGACTGGAATGTAGCTAAGGCTGCAGATACAGCTGATGCCTACCAGGCATACCTGAATGCTCATACAGATGGTGCTCATATCGAAGAGGCTGAAAATGCCTTGAAGAAGGTGAAGAGCCGTGACCTACAGCCAGAAGAAAAGCAGATGGTGAGCGGATTGTTCCGTCAGTTCTTCCAGAGCATCAATTCACGCAATGCAAATGGATTGACTGCTACCTGCGAGGATATCCTTTCTTCATTGCTTGGTAAGAGCTCGGCTACCAAGGCTGATGTCGTTACCTTTATGGACAAGCTCTATAAAGATGATGTAGCCAATATGAACTGGCTCATCAACAACGACTACCAGATCAAGAAGCGCGAGGTTGGCGATGAGGAATATGAGTATCAGGTACAGTTCTCTGCCCGCCAGAACGTAGATTTGACAGATGGAACCAAGAAGGAACAACTCTTTAAGATTTCTGCAGTTGTTTCACCTGATGGCAAAGTTTCTGCCTTCAATATGAACAAGGTTTCTGAGCCACAGCAATAGAATTGTTCTGATTAAAAGATTCGTAAGTTCTAAAACAATATAAAAGAATCATAAGATTCAAAAGCAATATAAAAAGAAAGCTCCGATGGATTTGTTGAGTCCATCGGAGCTTTCTTTTTTCCTTTTACTTTGCTTCCTTCATCTGTCGGAGCAATTCCTTCTGTTTTTCATTCAGACCAGTAGGCAACTTCACGTTATAGGTAATCATCAGATCACCGAAGGTTCCGTCACCTCTGTCATAACCCTTGCCGCGAACACGTACCTTGGTACCGTTCTGGGTTTCTGGTTTGATCTTCAGTTTAATCTTCGAACCATTGCTCAATGTGATGATGCCCTCACCACCGAGCAGTGCGGTGTACATGTCGATATTCACATTCATGTTCATCTCGCCGGTATTCGTTCTGCCGCTACGGCCACCGCAGCCGCCGTTGCATCCGCTTGTACCATATTCAGCACCGGCACCGAAACCAGCACCTGCTCCGCCGAATCCGCCAAAGCCACCGAAACCGGCACCTTGTGAACCACGGGCACGACCTCCGCCGAAGAGATTTTCGAAGAAGCTGGAGAAACCGCCTCCTCCACCACCGAAGCTGCTGAAGTCGAAGCCTTCGAATGGATTTCCACCAGCGGCACCTCCGCCGGCAGCTCCATCATAGCCTCCACCACCGAAGCCTCCTACATTCTTCCACTGTTCGCCGTACTGGTCGTACTTAGCACGCTTTTCCGGATCCGAAATCACCTCATACGCCTCGTTCAGCGCCTGGAACTTAGCCTTTGCCTTTGGGTCGTTAGGATGCAAATCCGGATGAAACTGTTTAGCACGCTTGCGATATGCAGCGCGCACATCCTTCTGCGGGATGTTCTTATCTACACCGAGAATCTTGTAATAATCTACAAATGCCATAGTATAATACCTCCTATTTTTTATGATTTTTATAAGAATCCTACAAAAAGTATGCCGTAATTGCCAACTTTTTTGTAATTTTGCAGTTGAAACAAATAAATTCGAGAAAAAAGTATGAAACAGTTATTCGCAGCGCTCTTGTTGGCGCTCACTTTTAATTCGCAGGCAATGGCTCAGTCGCGCACTGTCAAACTCAGAGTGATTCAGACGAGTGATGTCCATGGTTCTTTCTTCCCATACGATTTCATCAATCGCAAACCGAAGGCAGGAACCCTGGCACGTGTATCCTCTTATGTAAACGATCTGCGCAAGACCTATAAGGACAATGTCATCCTCCTGGAGAATGGCGATATCCTTCAGGGACAACCTACCTGCTACTTCTATAATTATATCAACACCCAGGCTCGTAATGTAGCAGCTGATGTCGTCAACTATATGAAGTATGATGCCCAGGCTTTCGGTAATCACGATGTAGAGACTGGACATGCGGTTTATGACAAGTGGATCAGGGAGTTAAACTGCCCGGTGCTGGGTGCCAACATCATTGATACCAAGACCGGTAAGCCTTATGTGAAGCCTTATATCATCCTGAACCGTGAGGGTGTGAAGATAGCCGTTCTCGGTATGTTGACTCCAGCTCTTCCTAACTGGCTGACAGAGAATCTCTGGAGCGGAATGAAGTTTGAGAATATGGTGACCTGTGCCCGTAAATGGATGAAGATTATCCAGGAGAAGGAGAAGCCGGACGTAGTCATTGGTGTCTTCCACAGCGGTAAGGATGGCGGTATTGTCACTCCCGAATATGAGGAGGATGCCTCCCTGCGGGTAGCAAAGGAGGTGCCAGGCTTCGATATGGTACTCTTCGGACATGACCATACCCGCTGCAATGAGACGATCCTGAATGTGGAAGGTAAGCCTGTGGTGTGTCTCGACCCTGCCAATAATGCACTGAATGTGGCAGATGCCGAGGTGACCATTACCCTGAACAAGAAGAAGGTGAATGGCAAAAAACAGTATGTTGTGACAGACAAGAAGATAGTTGGCAGTCTGCCAGATGTGACAAAATGTCCTATTGATGAGGATTTCATGAAGGCATTCGAGCCTCAGATTGCAGAAATCAACAAGTTTGTCAGCAAGCAGATCGGAACTTTCAAGAATACCATTCACAGCCGCGAGTCTTTCTTCGGCAACTGCGCCTTCAATGACTTCATCCTCAACCTGCAGCTACAGATCACGAATGCTGATATTGCCTTCAATGCGCCCCTCCAGTTTAATTCTACCATCAAGGCGGGACCTATCTACGTTGGTGACATGTTCAATCTCTATAAATATGAGAATCAGCTCTACGTGATGCGCCTTACAGGTGAGGAGATCCGTAAGCATCTGGAGATGAGCTATGACCTCTGGGTGAATACGATGAAGAGTCCTGAAGACCATCTGCTCCTGCTTGATACCCAGACCAAGGGCGATCAGCAGCGTCTGGGCTTCAAGAACCTCTCCTTCAACTTCGACAGTGCTGCCGGCATCGATTATGAGGTAGATGTTACCAAGCCAGACGGCGAGAAGGTGAAGATTCTGCGTATGAGCAATGGCCAGCCTTTCGATGAAAAGAAATGGTATAAGGTGGCAGTGAACAGTTATCGCGGCAATGGCGGCGGAGAGCTCCTCACCCGTGGCGCCGGTATTCCAAAGGATAGTCTGGATAGCAGAATCATCTATCGCAGTGAGCGCGACCAGCGTTACTATCTGATGGAGGCCATCGAAAAGATGGGAACCGTAGATGCCAAGCCAAACAACAACTGGAAGTTTGTGCCGGAAGCATGGACCAAGCCTGCTGCCCAGCGTGACTATGAGTTGCTTTTCGGAAAGAATAAATAATAGATTATGAAGTATTGGTTTATATTTTGCAAGACAGATATCTTGCTCGAGAAGAGAGAAGATGGAACCTATACGATTCCATGTAGTGAGGAAAGTCCGGTAGCAACCAAGCCTTGGACCCATATCCTCAACATCACACCGATGAATGACGGTACGGAAGTGAAGACTTTCACCATTCCAGAGCCCGTAACTGACAATCCGAAATTTGAGATGTGTGGTTTGCGTCCTAGCTTTTACAAGCTCTCCCCAGAGTTGTATCAGAAAGCGGGAAAATGTCAGGAACTGAACTATTGGGATATGAACACCCAGTTTTGCGGTGTATGCGGTTCACCTATGAAGATGTCAACAGATATCAGTAAGAAGTGTACCGAGTGTGGCAAGTCTGTCTGGCCCTCTCTCGCTACAGCCATCATCGTTCTTATCAAGAAGGGCGATCAGGTGCTGCTGGTTCATGCCCGCAACTTCAAGGGTAACTTCGATTCCTTGGTAGCCGGTTTTGTGGAAACAGGTGAAAGTCTGGAGGAAGCTGTTCATCGTGAGGTGATGGAAGAAACTGGTCTGACCATCAAGAACCTCAAGTATTTCGGTTCCCAGCCATGGCCGTTCCCAAGTGGGTTGATGGTAGGATATACAGCCGAATATGTAGATGGTGAGATTCATCTTCAGAAGGAAGAGCTTTCCCGCGGCAAATGGTTCAGCAAGGACAATCTCCCTGTTCTGCCGGAGAAATTGTCGATTGCCCGCAAACTCATTGATGCCTGGTTGGAGAATAGAATATAAACTTTCGCAAGCAGGCTATACTCGCCATGGACTAATGATAAGTATAGGGTAGAATCTTGAAATTAAGAAATACAGAAGAGATGAAAGAAAAACTTTGGAATGCGAATTACATCAAGGTGATGACCACCAACTTTCTGCTCTACTTTGCCTTCTATCTCCTCACCCCACTCCTACCACTCTATCTGAGTGAAACTTTCGGGGCTACGAAGGATGTGATAGGCATTGTTCTGAGCGGATATACGGTGGCGGCACTCATCATCCGTCCGTTTAGCGGATATGTGGTGGATGGATTTTCCCGTAAGAAAGTGCTGATGGTCTGTCTGACGGCTTTTGCCATCTTCTTTGCAGGATACATAGCTGCCAGTACCATCCTGATGTTTGCCATCTGCCGAACCCTGCATGGTGGACCTTTCGGAGCGGTAACTGTTGCCAATAGTACCTGTGCCATCGATGTCTTGCCATCGAGCAGACGCAATGAGGGTATCGGTCTTTATGGATTGAGCAACAACTTCGCCATGGCGATAGCCCCTTCCATAGGTATCTATCTGCACAATCTGGTGGGTAGCTATATGGTACTTTTCTGGATAGCCTTTGTGGTAGCTATTGCTTCTGTAGTGATAGCTGGAACGGTGAAACTCCCAGAGAAGGAAATCATCAGAAACAAGGAGAAGCTCTCGCTCGACCGCTTCTTCCTGACCCGCGCCTGGCTGTTGGCCATCAACATCTGCATGTTTGGTTTCTGCTGGGGTGTATTGAGCAACTATCTCGCCATTTACAGTAAGGAGGAATTAGGCATTACCGGAGGAACGGGTACCTATTTTGCAATCCTCTCTATGGGATTGTTCATGAGCAGATTGCAAGGCAGAAAGGCTTTGAGTCAGGGGAAGCTGACCCAGAATGCTGCCGAAGGAATGCTGATATCGCTCGTTGGTTTTACGATATTCGTAGCCATCAAGCATCCGGTAGCCTACTATCTTTCAGCTGCATTGATAGGATTGGGAAATGGTCACCTGTACCCAGCCTTCCTGAATATGTTTATCAATGTTGCCCGCCACGACCAGCGTGGTACAGCCAACAGCAGTATTCTGACCGGTTGGGACCTGGGATTCGGAATCGGTTGTCTTCTGGGGGGTGTTGTAGCCGAGCATTTCGGTTATAGTGGTGCCTTCTGGATGGTAGCGGTCGAAAATGCCGCCGCAGTGGTATTGTTCTTTGCTGCCTCCCGGACATTCTTTGAAAAAAGAAGACGAAACGATTAGCAAAGGAATAAAAAAGTATAAGTTTTTTCTAGGGAAAGTACATATAAAAAGTGTTTGAGAGAAGAATGAGGAAAGTTTACTGGTTATCAGTTACTTTCCTCATTTTGGTTAAAAGTGGCGAGGACAGACGAAGA
>OKVK01000664.1_pt1 | contig 21574 bp, 16 predicted proteins | sample 1604771 | NCBI WGS metagenome assembly OKVK01 (sample SAMN01760906, study PRJEB22395) | human gut metagenome | reverse complement strand
TAAGTGTGTTTGTTGTGGAGCTTCTTTAGAGGATGAGCCACATCTGTTATTGGAAATAGACCGTATTATTCCTGTATCTAAGGGGGGCAAAACGTTGCCAGAGAATCTACAAACTTTATGTTGGCGTTGCAATAGGAGCAAAAGTGATAAACTCGTTAATTAAAACGGATTCGTTTTCACAATTATTTTTATACGACAAATATTTTTAATCCTTGTTTGTGTTTTACAAAAGTTTGATATTAAATATGTCTCTTGGGCACCATAAAGTATCGACGGGATAAACAAGTTGTCCCGTTAGTGCTTAATTATTTAATCTATTAAGGATCAGTACTTCTCCTCATTTAAGAAATTAACCCGCATTGATTATCAGTATATTATATGACAATAGACGAAATTTACGCAAACAAACCGCACCATCTAAGACGGACTGGGGCGATGGGAGGAATTGGGAAGCAAACAAATTAACCACTCTACCAATATCTAATTTTACACTATTTCTAAATACATTTTAGCCGTTAATATCAATAGGTAGAATCTTCGACAGTTCTTCTTTGAATTCATCTTTATGATTACTCCACCATTTATATAGATCACATAGATCGTATACTTTTTTAGGTATTCTTCAATCATACAAAATATAATTCTGCCGTTTCTAATTGCATATATAGCTCGGTAATTGATTTCAGTTTGGCTACCCAAAGCGTAAGTTGGAGAGGTGCAAAGTGACCCCAATGACGATGCTCTTATAAAGGAAAGACTGTTTGTTGCCGAAATAATAATTGTGGTGTGTACTGCCATATATATCAATATGAATTTCTTTCCGTAATGTGCCTTCATTTGGAAAACTCAAATGAAATCTATATCTTTGGAACTGTTCCCGGATGGGAGTATCTCTTGGATGAGAGATTGCGCTGGAGTAGTGCAAGGTATCATGCAAACGAAAGTTTCTTGGCGACTTGATCATTCCTACTTGCAAGTGAATAAGTAGTTGGCATACTACCCTATTTTATTATTAATTTCGAAAGGAATGGTCAAAGAAAATTATGAACGCTAAATCAGTAATTCTCAAATCAGAGAATCAGACTCAGGTATCAGTTACAAGATCTATCGAAGGCATCTGCATCCAAAAGATTGTCATGCCAATTTCACCGCTCGGCTTCATCAATCTAATGCATCATGCAGATAGCAAAGTCAACCCTAGAAAAGCAAAGATCAATCCTATTGTCAAAGCAATTGAGGAAACATTGCAATTCTCCCCGGAGCTCTATTTCTTTAGTTCAAAAGGTATTCTACTTTCGTCCATCTATGTCGATCTTTTAGACCGCAATAGAGTGCGCCTTAGTTTTTCTGAAGAAGAAATGGAGGGAATAATGGACGGTGGACATAACGCATTTGCGTTATGTCGATTCATTGCAAATGTTATTAATGACGATAACTTGAAAACTTGGGACGATTGTATTAGATATTATCGCAATGAGGATACTTTTGCCTCGCTGAAAGTTGGATATGAATCCCACATTGGGCAACTGAAATTTTCTATTCCAATTGAAGTTATAGCTCCTGTAGATAAAGATGAAGCATCAATTGAGTATTTCTCTAATCATATACTTGAAATTTGTTCGGCAAGAAACGCCAATGTTTCGCTGAATGAAGCGACAAAGAGCAATAAGGAGGGTCTGTATGAAGATCTTAAGAGATGCTTAAAGGGGAGTTACCGTGAAAATATTGCATGGCGAAGTGGTGAACCAGGTACGATAAAATGTGACGATATCGTTGCGTTGGCCTGCCTACCCTTAATAAAATTGCATGAATGTGGTTATTTTGATGACAATCCCAACATTGGAATACTTAACCGAATAGCTATATATTCACAAAAAAGCTTGTGTGTTAAATATTACCGTAACTTAATGAAAGATAAATCCGTTTCCGAACAGCAACTCGGGAAATACGATCTTACAGACAATGCGATCAGATCTGGATTTGAACTTGTTGATGATATTGTCAGATTTTTCGACAAAATTTATTACCACTTTCCAATGGTCTATAATAGGAATTCTGGCTCTTTTGGCCGTATCACAGGAGTAGTGCAGAAGGAAAATGAAACAGGCGGTTATATCAGCAAATTTACAGGTCCATTTAATACCTATCCAAAACGATCTATATATAACTATGCGTATGGATTTTTCTATCCAATCATTTGTGCACTCACCTCATTAATGGGATTCGAGAACGGCAAGTTGAAATGGAAAATAAATCCTCTAACAATAAATTTTGAAGATGAGAAAGTGATTAATAACTTTACATTTTATATCGATATGGTGAAGCAGGTTCAATATGACCCTCAAAAAGTTGGCAAATCCAGTCTATCATATAAAGTTGCTGATATAGTACTACAAAACATCATGAACGAAATGTTAGCATAGGAATAAAAGGATTCTACTTTGAATATAGATATAAAACTACCAGCGCGATAAACAATAAAAATTTGTTTGTCGCGCTGGTAGTTAATTGTTTAATCTATCCGAGGAACGTCAATATTCCTCCTCGTTGAAGAAATTGTTTCATTCTTACTTTCAATTAGTTGTCTAAATTATATTATTGTTTAGACAAACAAACCACGCTATCTGAGATGGTCTGAGGCGATAGGAGGAATAGTTAGACAAACAAATATTGCGCATAATGATTATAATATATTGAAACAAAATTCCTCTTAGCAATATCTAATTGGCACAAAATCTATTCTTATCATTTTCATATTCTTCTTTAATCCTATAAACTTGAGGCGAGTCAGGATATTGAGCCAATGTTTCTTGTATCCTATCTTTTATTTCCATCTTGGTATGACTTCTGGATTTAATAAAGTATTCCAATTGCATAGATGCTAAAAGTTCCTCCTTACGTTTACTAATGCTTTCGTGCATCTCTTTAAGGAGGCAGTTAAGCACATCTTTTATTTCAGTATCCCATGGATAATGATTTACTAAACAACGAAAATAAGCTTCTATGTGATATGGATTAGTTGATTTACTATTATAGTTCTCTTTTGCTAAAGGGAGAGCTTTCTCATATTCGCGTTGATTCAAATAAACATTTACTAATTCACGTCTAGCAACTTGCATACTTGGATTGGTGCCTAAAGCTTTAAGGAGATACTCCTCTGCTCTAGGATAATCTGCTTTATATCGATAGTAAAATCCCAAAAGAAAGTCTTTACTACTTTTATCATATATTTTATTAATGTATTTAAAGAAATCCGTATTTTTCATTCGAGCTAGAACTTGGCATAACCTATAATACAACTCCTGCAAAGGTTCATCTGTATAACTTGAACTATCTTCCAAGGCATGTAAACAAATCTTTCTCACTTCTTCATAACGCCCCCGATCATAAAGGTCTATGACAGTACTGATAACAATGGAAGGCATGATATATGCAACACCTTTACCCGACAATAACTGCTTCCGTAAATCATACAAGAATACTGACAGTTCACCTAAATCATCTTCAACAGTATCTATCTTATTACAAATTATTTCCTCAATACGGTTTTTCATTATAGAATCCAATTCCAAATTACTTCTACGTATATAATCCGCCACACCCCCATCCAAACTGATATTATTACCACCGGGACCATAAAAACTTAAAATGGATAATGATTCGAACTGATTTATTAGTTGTTCTATTTCTGGGTAATCTTCCTCATACAATTGTTCTAATAACTCGAAACTTATCATATCAACTTCTGAAAGCACTTTCGCTAAAGTAAGAGCTGTATTATTTCCTTTAAACCAACTAATCACTCTAGAAAAAACTTCATCTCCAATTGCTACAAGACTATCAATATTCTTTTTCGCTGTTTTTACATTTTTATTTTTAATTTCGAGTACAGCATGCTCAAGCTGCTGAGGTGAGGACTTGAGTCTATCAATAAAATATTCAACGTCATTATCCTCTATTTGAACATTATAGTAACGACAATAGTTTACAAAAAAGCGCTTGCGTTCATCTTTTGTAAAACCAGAAAGATTTATGTGAATTATTTGAGGATATGCTCTTAATTCTGAATATCTAGGTTTAACTCTACTACTTATAAATATCTTTAAAGAATCGATCATGGCTGGATGGGATATAATCTTTTTTCCCCATTCAGAAATAGTTCCATCATATAACACAAAACTCATCTCATCCTCTATCAATAAAAAAGAGTGAGCATTGATTATCCGATTAATGTAAGATACCGATTTAGCTATCTGACGTTCATAATCTAATTTAAGAATATCCTCATATGAAGCCCTGCTTAGCCCTAAACCTTCATGCAATTGGAGAATAAAATTATCTAAATATGATTTTTGAGATAGCTTTATTTGAAATCCTTCTGGAATAAATGATAATCCGTTACTATCCTGAATGCATTTCTGAATAAATCTCGTTCTTCCACTCCCAGGTTTGCCAGATACTACTAATGAGCGATGAGGCATTTGCACACTATCGTACATAGCCTTCTGAAATTCATCTAATTCATTGCTGCGTCCGATAAAAGTATTTATAAGCTTTCCATATGCACTATTCTCACTACAACGAATCTTTCGTTGAGCCTCAATAATAAATTGACCTATAATTTTCGGAGATGTTATCATTTTTACGTTTAAACTCCAGTCTCGAGTCATCCATAATGGTAGCTCTTCCAATTTTACCTCTTCGTCAATTATATAAGGCAAAAACTCTTTAATTTTACCTGAGTCGTAAAGTTGTCGAGCTTTCGACATTTCAAACTGCACCCAATTAGACTTGAGCGCATCTTGAGATATAAGTAAAACAAAAATCGGTGCATGATTTAGATTTCGAACTATTTCGTCCATTGTTTTGGTCGCAGGATAAAAATCGAACTCATCAACAATGCAGTTGTCCCGTTTTACTATATCTACTATTTTTTTAACAAAGGACTTCTGAGTACTTCTGTGAGATATGAATGCCAAAGTTGATTGCATATTATTATGTGATTAGGTTTGTGCAAATATAGTGGAAATAAATCGATTTATCGAATATAATTCCCTATATTTGCACTATTCAATCAAGATATAATATGAAACTGAATAGGATAAAAGCAGTACTGGCAGAGAAAGGGATTTCCCAGACATGGTTGGCAAAGCAACTTGGTAAAAGTTTCAGTATGGTGAATGCTTATGCATGCAATAGGATTCAACCAAACCTGGAGACCCTTCAGCAGATAGCAGTTATCCTACAGGTAGATTTAAAAGACCTGATAACCGATAAAGAAGAAAGGTGAAGCTCATGGAATATAAATTCAATGAAAATACACGTGTGCAGGTTCCTGCCGCCATGCATTTGTGTAGGCTTGGATATACTTATTTGGACAATATAACAGAATATGACAGTAAAACAAATATTCTGACGGATGTATTTTTGCGCAGCGTTCAACGTTTGAATCCGGCACTGTCCGAATTACAGGCAAGACAATTGCTGAATGAAATTACATTGATACTTGACAATAATGACCTTGGAAGGGAGTTTTTTAATAAACTGTCTTCCAATAGCAATATCAAGCTGATAGATTTCCAGGATGCTGACCGTAACGAATGGCATGTAACTACCGAATTCACTTGTGAAAATCAGGATAGCGGAGACAGTTTCAGACCGGACATAACATGTTTTGTAAATGGACTGCCATTAGCTTTTATTGAGGTCAAGAAGCCGAATAACCATGACGGCATTCTGGCAGAAAGGGAGCGTATCAATGTGCGGATGCGCAACGAAAAATTCAGAAGATTCTTGAATGTCACCCAGCTGATGATATTTTCCAACAATCAAGAATATGATAATGAAAACAGGGTTCCTATTCAAGGTGCGTTCTATTGCTGCTCTTCGAAGGATAAGGCTTTCTTCAATGTCTTCCGTGAGGCTGATAAAGATTTTGTGACTAAATATCCATATAAGGCCGTATCTGACAGTGTGGAGAAACAGATATTGCAACACCGGAATTGTGTCGTGATCAAGAATCTGCCTGATTATAATACGAACAAAGATACGAATACTCCAACCAACAGGATTCTGACATCGATGCTCAGTAAAGAACGTTTTCTGTTTTTATTGAGATATGGTTTTGCCTATGTGGACAGAAAGATTGAACTGGAAGACGGTAGTAAGACTACACAGTTGGAAAAGCATGTAATGCGTTATCAGCAGCTTTTTGCCTCACTGGCCATTCGAAAGAAATTGGATAATGGTATCAAGAGCGGTATTATCTGGCATACACAAGGCAGTGGAAAAACAGCCTTGGCATATTATTCCGTACGTAGTCTGACTGATTTTTATGCGGCAAAGAATACAGCTGTAAAATTTTATTTCATTGTTGACCGCCTTGACTTGATGGAGCAGGCCAAGGATGAATTTGTGGCAAGAGGACTGTCTGTCAGAACTGCAAACAGCAGGGATGAATTGATGTCAGATATACGGAGTACGAATTTGACAGAAAATGCGGAGGGTAAAGCTGAGATAATGGTGGTAAATATCCAGAAATTCAAACAGGATTCTGCCAAAATACAGATTGATTCCAATTACAGCATCCAGTTGCAACGTATTTTCTTTATTGATGAAGCGCATAGAGGATACAATCCACATGGAAGTTTCTTGGCAAACCTATTGGCAGCCGATAAGGATGCTATAAAAATTGCTTTGACAGGTACGCCTTTGTTAAAAGAGGAAAGGGAGTCTTGGCGTGTATTCGGTGATTACATTGATACCTATTATTACGACAAGTCAATAGCAGACGGTTATACACTGAAACTCATGCGGGAACCTGTCGAAACAATCTATAAAGAGAAAATAGAGAATATTCTTGACAAGCTGGCAGGCGGCATAGAAGTCAGAAGAAGTGATATTGACCGCAACAAGATCATTGAACATGAATCTTACCTCAATGCATTGATAGACTATATTATTGCCGATTTCCGTAGGTTCCGTATCGAACAGGCAGATGATACTGTAGGTGCAATGATTGTGTGCAAGACAAATCCTCAAGCCCGTGAAATGTATCGTTTGTGGCAAGAGCGTTTCAACAAAGCATTGTATATCGAAGGGAAACATGATGAAAGTCTGATGTTGGCGGCTGAACCTATGATTGCCTATGGATATCATGCAAAACCTTTGAGAGCTTCTTTGATTTTGCATGATGAAGGAGACAAGGAAGAGCGTAAGGCATACATTGATGAGTACAAGAAAAAACTATCAGTCGATGTCCTGATTGTCAATCAGATGCTTCTGACTGGGTTCGATGCTCCCCGTTTGAAGAAACTCTATTTGGGGCGTAGCCTTGATGGGCACGATTTGCTGCAGGCATTGACAAGAGTAAACAGGCCATACCATAAATTTAAGTATGGTTATGTCGTTGATTTTGTGAATATCAAGGAAAACTTCGATGCTACCAATGACCGCTATCTGCGTGAACTGAATCGTACAGCCGATATTCAGGAAACAGGCGAGAAAGAAACAGTAGGAGAAGCTATCATTGTAGATAAAGAGCAGATTGTAGAGCAGATAAAAGAAATCCGCAGCGTTTTATTCAATTATACGTGCGACAATCCTGAAGAGTTCAGAAAGGAAATAGATGAGATTGAAAACAAAGACAATCTATATACGCTCCGATCTATTCTTGAAAATGCCAAGGCAATCATTAACCAAGTAAGGGCTTTTGGCGATGAAGAGTTGAAAGAAAAAATCAACAGTTTGCCTAAAGGTACTATTTCAACTCTGATCACTGAGGTTTCTCACCGTATAGAACGAATGAATTTTCTGGAAAGTACCGAACATAAGGCAGATGTATCTGGAATTATCAATGTCGCTCTCTCTGAACTGGAATTCGAATTCAAGAAAGGTATTTCAGAGGAATTGCGTATTATTGTCAATGATATTCGGGAGCGTTGTGAAAAGGTACAGGCTGAATTCGAAGCCAACTTTGACAAGGCGGAAGACAAGTATGTGATTTTGGCTGAAGAGTTCCGGGAATACTTCAGAAAGAAAGGCTTCGTTCCTCAAAATACGCAAGAAGCTAAAGAAAACATTGATTATATGGATTCGGTAATGAAGAAAATCCGTGAGATAAACCGTCGCAATAATATACTCAAAAAGAAATATCAGGGAGACGAGCGCTTTGTCCGTATCCACAAGCGTATAGAAGAAGAAAATGAAAAACGAGAAAAGCCTCTTATTTCCAAAACTGAATACGAAATAGCAGAAAGTCTGTCAAAAATGAAGCGTGAGATTGATAACCGTATTTACCTTGATATAAACATCATAGCGAATGAGAACAGTTTCAAGCGGGACACGTTGGCTATGATAGGCCATCAACTCGTCGACTTGGGGATAAAAGCGAGTCTTCCCGACAGGAAGTTCATCAACAATCTCATTGCAAATGAATATATAAACCAATACAATCAACTTTACTTGAGATAATATGGATGCAAATACCCAGAATATATCAGAAGCGACTATAGCCCTTATAGATTCATTGAAATCGACCACCTCCCATTTCGGCCTTGCCAATAGTGGTGGTGAGTACAAGATCATTACGGAAATGTTTCTGTATAAGTATTTCAATGATAAATTCGGATATGAGGCAAAGCGGGATAAAGTATACGGAGAAAGATTGAGCAAGGCAGACAAGTGGGATGCGGAATATGATAAATTCACTGAAGAGGAAGTCGAAGATCTGTTCAGCTATCTTCCCGCATCAGTTCCGCTGCTTAAACCAGAGCATACATTGGCACATTTGTATAATACTTCAGGAGCAGGAGATTTTTCTACACGTCTGGATGCGACACTGATTGACATTGCCAATCTGAATGCGGATACTTTTTCTGTTGTAACTTCAGGGAAAAGCAGAGTCAATATATTCAGCGCACTCACACAGTTTGTAACAGATCCGCAGAAAAGGGATGATTTTGCACGGTCATTGATGAGTTCCGTTGCATCATTCAATTTTGAAAGCGTTTTTGTCGAAAAATATGATTTCTTCTCACGGATATTTGAATATCTTATAAAGGATTACAACAATGCTGGGGGCGGAAAATATGCGGAATATTACACCCCGAGAGCCATCGCACAGGTAATGGCTCGCCTGTTGGTCGGAGATGAAGCAAACCTACGTGGAGTGACCTGTTATGACCCATCGGCAGGAACAGGTACTTTGCTTATGGCTTTGGCTCATCAGATAGGTGAAGACCGTTGTACGATCTTCAGTCAAGACATATCGGAAAAATCCAGTGAGATGCTCCGGCTGAATCTCATTCTGAACAATCTGTCAGGAAGTCTTCCTAATGTTGTACAAGGGAATACTCTTACGGAGCCATACCACAAGGAAGAAAACGGAGCTCTCCGGAAATTCGATTTCGTTGTGTCCAATCCGCCATTCAATCTGGATTTCTCAGATTTTAGAGATACATTGGCTTCTGATACGGTGCGTTTTTGGGCGGGAGTCCCATCTGTGCCGGCAAAGAAGAAAGATTCAATGTCTATCTACTTGTGTTTTATCCAGCATCTCATCAATTCGCTGAAAACAAATGGCAAGGGGGCTATTGTCATTCCTACGGGATTCATTACAGCCAAAAGTGGTATTGAAAGAAAAGTCCTGACAAAAATTGTAGATAACCGCTGGGTGTATGGCTGTGTTTCTATGCCAAGCAATGTGTTCGCAAATACAGGTACGAATGTTTCCGTCCTGTTCTTTGACAAAGCTGCTTCTGCCGAGAAGGTCATATTGATTGATGCGAGCAAGTTAGGAGAGGAATATAAGGAAGGGAAAAATAAAAAACGTAGATTGCTGAAGGATGACATTGACTTAATTGTCAATACATTCAAAAATAAAGAAGCCGTAGAGGATTTTTCGGTTGCGGTAAGCTATGATGAAATAAAGGAAAAAGGTTATTCGTTGTCTGCCGGACAATATTTCGACATCAAGATTGATTATGTGGACATTACCGAAGAAGAGTTCAATAACCGCATGGCAAACTATAAGGCTGAACTGTCACGGCAATTTGCGGAGAGCCATCGTCTGGAGGAGGAGATAATGAAGCAGTTGGACGCTCTGCACTTTAACGTAAATGTTGGGAATAATGAGTAAAGAATTGACCATCATAGATAAAGACTACATCCGGTGGGTGGAAGACCTTAGTGTACGCTATCGTCAAAGTCAAATTAGAGCAGCGGTGAGGGTTAACCGTGAGTTGCTTAAATATTACTGGGAACTTGGTCGTGACATAGAAGAGATGCGTGTGGAAGAACGGTGGGGTGAGAAAGTCATCAAGAATCTTTCTGTGGATTTACAGCGCAGAAATCCCAATGCCACAGGCCTTTCTCGAACCAACATATATTACGCAAAGAAATTCTATCTGCTTTATTCTCAGTATCTAAAAGTTGTCCCACAAGCTGTGGAACAATTAGAAGAGAGAAAAGTGCCACAACCTGTGGCAGAATCCTCGAAACCTGTCCCGCAAGCTGTGGGACAATTGGAAGAAATGCTTTTTTCCATACCTTGGGGACATCACCGTTATTTGATGGACAGATACAGCAAAGAACCGGCAAAGGCTCTCTTCTATGTAAGAAAGACGATGGAAGAGGGTTGGAGTCGCGACACATTGCTCAACTTTATGGATAACGGCCTGTATGAACGGGAAGGAAAGGCCTTGACAAACTTCACCCGCACATTGCCGGAAACGACAAGCGATCTTGCACAAGAACTGACAAAAGACCCTTATAACTTTGCATTTACAGGAATAACTCAACCTTATAATGAGCATATTCTCAAAGATGCGCTGCTTGCCAATATCTCGCAATTCTTGCTGGAACTCGGTACTGGATTCGCATACATAGGCAAAGAGTATAGACTTCAGATCGGACAAAAGGAGAAATTTATTGATCTGCTTTTCTACAACTTGAATCTATCATGCTATGTAGTGATTGAAGTGAAAATCGGCGAATTTGATTTTCAAGACCTCGGACAGTTAAGCGGCTATGTGGTCGCTTGTAATCATATTCTTAGAAAAGAGGGAAGAGACAATCCTACAATCGGTTTGCTTATTTGCCGCCAAAAGGATTCAATGCTTGCCCAATACGCATTGGAAGGCAGCAATCTCCCATTGGGAATATCTGAATATGAGCTATCAAAACTTTATCCGGAAAAAGTGGAGGGAACTATGCCTACTATAGAAGAGATTGAGGCAAGATTAGGTGAAAATCTAAATGGAAAACAAACTGAATTATGATCGACAACCTGGTTCAATGGGCAACCTTATTAAGCCCAATAATTAGTGTAATTGCTATAATTGTCGCACTACATGTAGCTCGCAGTTCATCAAAGGATGCACAAAAGCAGATTGCTGCAATTCGTCACTTGCTTGATGTATTCGTAGCTGCTAATAATCTGGATATAGTAGAAGCACAACGAAAATATCAACAGCAACTTGTAGAATTAGATAAAGAGATTGAAGATGCTCGAATGGAGGTTGATATAGTATACCCTTTTGTAGGAGGAGCAAGAATTGACCATATCATAGCAGCACAAGAAAAAGCAAAACAGAAAGCGCATCTCGATCAGTTATTGGCCAAGCGCAGGGAGATTGAGGTAAATCTATCTTTAATTCAAGATTATGTTAAAAAAGCAACACGGTAAATGGGATTGAAAAAATATAAGCTTGGAGAAATCCTCGATGTCACAAGAGGAGCAAGTCTCAGTGGCAAGTTTTATGCCACCGAGGGTGAATACATCCGTCTGACTTGTGGTAACTTTGACTATCAGAATAATTGCTTCAAAGAGAATAAGTCCAAAGATAATCTCTATTATACAGGTGACTTTCGGTCTGAATTCTTAATGGAAAAAGGAGATATTATCACTCCTTTGACAGAACAGGCTATAGGTCTGCTTGGCTCAACTGCTATTATTCCCGAAAGTGGTAAATATATCCAAAGCCAAGATGTGGCAAAAATTATTTGCAAAGAGGACTTGTTAGACAAAGATTTTGCATTTTATCTTATACCCTCTACTTTGGTCAAACAACAACTAAGTGCAGCTGCCCAACAAACAAAAATCCGCCACACTTCACCAGATAAAATTAAGGATTGCACCGTGTGGATTCCTGAATTGGCGGAACAGAAACGCATTAGCAAGTTGCTTCGTAGTCTTGACTGCAAAATAGAGCTTAACAGAGCTATAAATCAGAATTTATCGACACTTGACCATTCATCAGAAGTGGGAGAAGTTCGTTGCGTTGCTTAGTGAGAATTTCAATGTTTTCCTCATTGTTGCCAATTATGTCAAATAAGGGTTTCACTTTACTTTCAAATTGTTGCAATGTATTCTCATTTGGGAGTACCAAAATTACATCGTCAAAAGTCTGATTCGTTAAATTATTAATTCCTGTACCATTGCAGAATGCTGTTATAAGAGATTTGAAATATTCTGAAGTTAAGAACAAAAATATCATATAGCGCATTTCTTTCTTTGGGGTAAACTTAGATAAGAAAGCCCCAAAAGTGTGTTCCGAATCCTTATAAAACATTGCGCATTTACCAACGTGGGCTTTACTTCCACTTGACATAGTCATTACAATATCACCCTCTTTTATACGTTGTTCTTCATTAATAAAATCATAAGGGACAAAAGCAACATTTGAATCATATACAATATGATTGTTCTCAATATTATTACCTCGAAATACAAGTACGCCATTACCATTAGGTAACAAATCATCTTTCCCATAAGACACTCCTCTACAACTTGTACATACTCCATTTATTGTTGTGGTAATCCATCCTTTCGGAATTTCTCTCTTCAAACTCTCATTCCAAATCATTTCGCCGCCACTACTTTTGTATGGTTCACCATCTTCGTTCGGAAAGTCAAACTGAACAAACCAGTAATCATAAAGCTGTTTTGCCATCGCTTCTAAATTCTGATTTATCCGTTCATTAAGATGAATTTTCCTGTCTAAATTCAAAAAAAATGTGCCAATGCTTTCCTCTGAACAGGAAAATGTTGGCATTTCATATCTTAGAATTTGTTCTTTGTCCCCACGAGGCATCTTGCTTCCTTTTGTCCCCTGCATCACATAGTCAAAAAAGGAATCTTGAAGAAGTATAGCATAAAGAAAACTTGGTGAATGTCCATCTTTCGCTCTGAAAACCAGCACATCAGGAGATGCTCCACCATCAATATCTGCAAACCAAACTTTTTTAAGGTAAGGTCTAATATTAGCTATTAACACATCGCCACGCTGATAACGAATAAGGCTACAAGGTTGTGGCGGAAGATTAGTTGCAACCTCCCGTCCTTTCTTGTTTTGCAATATACAATCAGTCGTAACATATTCTGCCAAAGATATATCATTGCTGCTGATTTTATCTGTTACATAATATGCAATAGAAGATAATTTAGCCATTTACATTCATTTTTGAATGCAAAGTTACATTTTTTAGGCAGAATCAAACACTATCTATCCTAAATACTTTTTGTGTGCCAACTTTACATTGTTTTGGTTTACAATGGCATAGTGCAGAGTCGTGTCAATACGCACATGGCCCAATAAGCGTTGAACTTGCTCGATAGGCATACCTTTGTCAATAGCCATTGTCGCAAGTGTTCGGCGAAATTTGTGAGGATGTACCTTTGGCATAGAAAGAGATTGCCCTAACTTTCTGACACGCACTTCCACACCGCTGATAGTAAGACGTGTATGAGGCGAATGCAGTGAAACAAATAGAGCCGGTGTATTATCTGTACGCTCATTAAGGTATTGTTGTAGATGTAATTTTGTCCTGGCATTGAAATAAACGATACGTTCCTTGTTGCCTTTTCCAAATACTACGCATTGCCGCTCATGAAAATCTATATCTTCACGGTTCAGTTTCACCAATTCACCTACACGGATACCTGTGGATGACAGAATGTCTATAATAGCTAAATCTCTTTTGTTGGTACAACTGTCCCGAAGTTGTTCCAACTGCTCATCAGAAAGTACCTCTTTTACAAGAGAGTCTGTCTTTACTTTATGAATACGCCGTACAGGACTCTTTGCGATATAGTCTTCATCCTCCAACCATGCAAAGAAACTGGAAAAGATACGCCTCATATTGTCAATAGTTACTTTACTGGACAAATGTTCTTCTTGATAATTGGACAGATAGGTACGAATATCTGTTGTGGTTATATGACAAATAGCCACGGAAAGTGTAAATAACAATCGTTCAATAGTGTTACGATAGTATGCCAATGTTTTATCAGAGCATCCTTCAATCTTTTTTGCTGAGATAAAAGAGTTTAAAAGATGCTCATTTTCTTGTGCTTGTTGTTTTGCGCATTCTTTCTTTTCGACTATTTCCACATTATGCAGTTCTGATGCAAGTACCGCTTTAAGCTGTACCATTTGTCGGCAATCCAAGTTACGCTGCATTTTCGCAACTATCGCCTGAATGATGTTCTCTTTCATAATTCTGATATTTTAGTCCATATATAATATAAGAGACTGCTAAATCAGAATTTAGAGGCGATGATTGCCGATGTTATGGATTATAAATTTCTGTCAAATGTCGGAAAACTACCTAAAAGGAGAATTGGCGATATTGCATTAATTAAAGCAGGTGGAGACTGTCCTCAAGAATGGTCTAAATATAAAACAAAAGATTATCAAATACCTATATATTCAAATGGTACTGATAATGAGGGTTTATATGGTTATACAAAAGAACCTGTAATTCTTAAACGTAGTGTTACAGTTGCAGCTAGAGGAACAATTGGATATTGCGAAATAAGAGAAGGAGGATATGTCCCAATAATAAGATTGCTTGCAGTAACACCGAATGATATTGGTGGCGACGTATATTTGCATCAAGTTTTTAATAGGATAAAATTCAAAAATGATGGTTCAATACAACAGCAATTAACTGTGCCGAGTATTGCTTCAATAGAAATTCCATATCCTGACGCTTCTGCTCTTAAAACATTTGCAAATATAACTTATCCATTCATAGAGAAAATTAAACTAAATAAGATTCAAATAGAAGAATTAACTAAGCAACGAGATAAACTTCTCCCTCTTCTGATGAACGGTCAAGTATCGGTAAATTCTGATTTATCGGCTTGTATTAACTTAATCATTAGGACAACCACAAGAATTTGCAGCTATCCTAATGATTTATTTTGGAGTTACCTGCGTATAGTTTTTCTTTGAGAATTACTGGCAACTTGTACTGCGTGCATCAGGCATCTCCGTTTATACTCTTCTTCCTCCTCATCCGGCCTGTGACCATCCCAACGAAGGTCTGAGTCGGAATTACCACCACCGCCTCCGGAAGAAACAGGTATCGGTTGCCCACTGATGAGCGCATCTGCTACTGCAAAAATCATATTGCGAACTGAAGGTATAGCCAACTGGCCGAGCAATGTATTCAGCTCTGACTCCAAATTTTCGTTTGTGTCTGAAAGAATTTTATTCTCCCGTCTCAACTGATACAGTTCTCTGTAATCCGCCAGCACATTGCGTTGGGCGGCTTCGACCTGTCGGGCTGCATCATTTCTGTATAGAGATTCTACCTTGCGGACAATCTCGGTGAACTGCTTGGCGATAAGTCTATTCTGTCGTTCAATCCATTTGTCTGTACCAAACAGCGGCACTTTCTCTGTTATTTGCGGTGGCGTGAAATCAACCTTGTGGTTACGAAATGGCTGTATAACAGAACGGGCTTTCGCTACATCCTTTGTCAATTGTTCCAATTCATCTTCCTTTGCATGGAGTTTATTGGATTTGTCTTCAAGTTTTTCCTGATACTCGGTAATGAGTTTCTGTATGTCCGCCTTCTGCGCTTCATACCTGTCAAGAGTTATCTTGCCGGACGCGAGAGCTTCATCGATTTCTTTAAGCCGGTTCCTTCCGGCAAGCATTTCCCGTTCAAGTTTCCGTATCATTGTCTGAAGTCCCTTGACTGCTTTCTCTGCTTGTTTCGCATCTTTGGACAGTTTTCGGATATAATCGCGTTTACTAAGATGGCTAACGTTCCGGCCTTCAATACTATCACCACGTTCCAACCCATACTTGCTACCGACCTCATCATAGAGTGAGGTGTGCATTTCACGAAGAATCTGTCCGTATTCGTAGCGGGTCTTGCCAAACTTAGCCGACCACATGACACATTCGCGTCCACTTTTGGAACGTTGTCCGACAGGAACGATCAAAGCATGGATATGCGGACTGCTCTCATCGAGGTGAACCTGGAAGCCGATTATATTTTCCTGTCCGTATCGCCTGGCGCACCAGTCATAGACATCTTTTGCCCATTGTTCAATTTCCGGACATCGTTGGAGATGGCTGTTATCTGCACCCTTATCCAGATTTACGGTTTGGGTTCCAAATGCCATCTCAAGTGTACGGTCATGATTGCCGCCGAAGATAAATTTCGCACAACAATTCGGTTGAATCTTACTGTCCGGCTTGAAAGGCTTCCAACCCAACTCGGCCAGTCGTTCCTGTAAACGGACTTCAAGCGATTTCTCTTGATAGCCTAACGGATGAACTTTCCCATCGGGCCCAATCTCGAAATTCAGTTTCATTCGGGTCTTGTCATAGTGATTGGTCGGATCCTGATTCTTTCTGTCAATCTTGTCGTCATTCCAATGCCTTTCGTTTTCATTCGCCTCTGCTGTGCCGAATGACTTCCCGGCTTCAACATGCATGGCCTGTTTAATATCTGTATTCATATATGGTATTCTTTTGATAAATGATTAATATCTGAGCTTGCTCTTGTGCCAGTCCGCTCTGCGGGACAATGACCGGATTTTATTGCCGCCAGGCAAAAAGTCCTTATTGTGTTAAGGACTTTCTATAAATCCTCGGAACAAGTTCCTTTACTATTCAATAAGTTCCAGATCCAGTTCATCAATGAGCAACTGCAATGCTGGATTACGTTGTATCATCTGATGGAGTATCTGTCTCTTTGATGGTGAATACAGAAAGAAGTCTGCAATGTCCAATCCTTGGCTGCGTTGCTTTTCATCGGATGTACATTCCAAAACATTGGACACAACAACCCGTTTACATATTCCAGACAACAAAGCAGACTTTTCTTTCCATTGTTCGGTTGCTCCTAAATCAGGGATGAGAGTAACTTCCCTGCCTTTGAGAACCTGCATAGCTTCACTGTTGAAACAACCATTCTTTCCACCTGTTGCCAGCCATATATAATCGGGGATAAAATGGCTCATTACAACAGCGGTCTTTTCACTTTCCACCAGCATTACCGGAGACGATGAGTTAATAAGAAGATGTTCTCCAAACAGACATTGCTTCAAATGGAAATCCTGCAACTTCAACTCGGAATGCGCCCAGCTGACAAAAGCCTGAGGCTCTTTAACCCGATGCCCTGTCTCGGCATTATAGCACATTACCTTGCCGGTTCTTACCTGTCCATTTATATCTGTCTGCCAGAAAACCGTTGCGCCTCCCCATTTTGAAGATGTCCCTATGCGATACATTTCAAACAATCTGCTTGCCTCATTTTCGCCAAATACATGACAGAAATACTGATATAAGGGGTTGATTGAATAATGTGACAGACTCCTTAACACATAAGATGAAGGAATATACGAAGGAACAATACAAGACGGAGTTTTCTCTGCCGTCTTATAAGGGGCAGAAAGAAGTGACTTGCCGCTTCCCTCATCCATTTCCAACACATCAGGATTATCCTTGAAGTATTCCTTAGGTGTATAGTGGTAGCCACAACTGTTTTCATGATCACACTTGCCGACATTAGCGGGAAAGCTAATGCTGCCTTGTTCATCAATATACCTGACAAAACACCGGTTTTTACCACAGTTCGGACAAGTAGTCTTGCTTCCAGGGCGGTATTTCTGCAAATGGAATCTGTATTCACTCATGGTCCTCTGATTTTAGTGTGGTTGCACTCTGCACTTTTGCACTTTGAGAAGATTGCACGGTATCCTGGCAAGATGAAAGTGCAATGGTGCAAGGTGCATCAGTATTTTCTGTCATAAGTTTGCGATAGACTCCATGCTGAAGCTTTTCTATAAGAGGGTGTTTAAGCCGGCATAATTGGTCAAGCGCATAATAGACGGTACGTCGGGACATATCAACTTTTCTGCCGGCAATAACAGCATCACCGGAAGTAAATCTCTCTCCTAGCAGGGAGAGCCAGACTTCTTTCGTTTCGCCGATACTGTTTATGACAATGGTTTCCTGAATCCTCCTGTATGTTTCCTCATAATAATCAACCATACGGATTGCCGATTCTACGGAATCCCGCTCAATATATTGCATATCTCCACTATCAGTAGCCCATTTCATTACCTGAAACAACAGGGCAAGACGTGCTACATGGCCGTTGAGTTTCATCTTGCGGCTTTCAACATCTGCATCATCCTCAATGGCATTTACAGCATCGATAATTCCATTGTACCATTCATAAAAGTATTCTTCCGCATCGTCAGACATTGTAAGGATACGGGGATTGACCGTTGTACCCTTGTCATCAAGGATACAGGGGATACTTAGGATTCTGTTGATTATTGTCCTCCATTGATTCATGATGTCAGGACGGGCCGTATTCCGTTCTTCCCGTCTCCATCCGGATATCTTCCTGTTTTTGGGATAGACAAACAGAAAACGGTCAAGCAATCCGTTGGCAAGGAACTCTGCACGGAAGACTTCCTGCAGCATATTTGTCTGTACTGAACCGATGACATTTATACATGGATTCTTGATTAGAACAGGACGTGATTCTGATTTGCGGATAATCTTTAACGGCTGTCCGCTATAAGCTGTCAGCAGATCTTCAATGAGGTTGTTCTTGCTGTTGTACCTTTTGACGGAATTGAACAAAGCCAGGATTTCATCGACGACCAATGTTATCCCACGCTGATTATGCTGATGAATATTCATCATCGCCTCCGGGGTGGAATCATAAATGACCGTCGTTACAAAATTCGGTTTCTTGAGCAGTTGTGCTTCCCCATCACTTCCGTGCTTGCCTGCTGACATGGCTCTTTCATATTCATCATATTCCTCGTTATATTTCTCATGCAGCCGGTCATCATACTCATTAATCGGCTTATAGATAAAACCGAGGGGAGGAGTCTTTCCGAGCCCGGGACGTCCGACCAGCATCATATAAAGGGATGGGCAAGTTTTCCACTCGCCCTTTATACGGATATGACAAGAGTTGCCTATTGCAGTAGCAACAGCAGAAAGAATAATAGACGCAGTATATTCCACATTGAAATTTTCGTATCTGGCAAGATTGAGTATAATCTCCTGTATCCTATCCGGGAAGGCATCCAACGGAAGACCTGTTTCCGGAATGCCTTCCACTTCCGACCGAAGCATGTTGGTCAAATGAATGGTGTTAAACATAGCCACCTCCTTCCTGTTTGGGAAGTTCATCACCAATAGCGAAAGCTTCATAGTGGAAACGACGCAGAAAGCGGTCTACGTCTTCCTGCGTGTACCAGTATTTATCACCTTCACGCGAGTAGCCGAGATAACCGTTGTCTCGCAACTTTTTAAGATACTTATCTTTAATGTTCAACATCTCCATCAAAGACTTGTTATCATAAAGACGATGCCCACTTTCATGAGCCAGAGGCGGCAGTTTCTCCTGTTTCTCTACTATGCTGAGAATCTTTTCAAGCAGTTCCCGGTCGCATAGTTTCTTTTCTCCATTTAATTTTTGAGCCATAGTTTATCGTATTATGGCTTAACCTTCCTTATGCACACTCGGACTGTAAGCCGGGTTTACGTGCTATGATACGACTGTGCACATCGTACCAAAAGCACGATGCAAAGGTTCAAACTCCTTAGGAATCTTGGTGTTAGAATGAATTAGATACTATGTTAGAGATCGTGTTAGAGTTGTATATAACACGAAGGTGATGAGCTTATAACCTGCTGCTTGTCAAACAAAAAAAGAGTAGCACATTGGCTACTCAAATAACTTGTCAATTTTCTCAAATCCTGTGGGCGCAGCTTTGTTTTTTCGGGTATGCCTTGATTGAGTCAAATCTTTCATGTTAAATAACTTATCTAATTCAGTACCCGGAAATAATTCCACTCTGCCAGGCATCCAGTACATCTTCTCATCATATATTGTTTTTTCAGGATAATCTTCGCAATAGATACGTCCGCACATATATGCAAGAAGGACTTTGTTCAAAGTCCACTCATAATGGTCATCGTTGATAATGATATATTCTTCTTCAATGGCTTTGGCAAAGATCTTTCTTGCCAATTCAGTATCAAGCCGAGACGGTAAAGTCACTTTATGGTGATCTGGAACCATATCTTCTTGCACAGATTCAGTTTCTACGATTTTCTTTCCCTTTATTCGCTTCTTTTGATGCAAGTCCTCTGCTGCATATATCAGCGTTATTGCACATCCGATAGCGGTACTGATTCCCACAATGACAGCCGTGCCGGTTTCTGTTCCCCAAGATGGACGAAGCACCCCTAAGCCAAGAAGGATGAGGATACCAATAATGGTAGTGAGTCCTACTCCCCAGAATACCTTACGGCTGTTTAACTTGTATATATAGGTTACAACCAGTACAATAAGGAATCCTGCTATCAGGATACATGCAACTCGAAATGGCAATGACATCATAATTCTTTATCTTTTCGCAGTGATTATATAGTCAAGTTCATTAGTGTCCCGTTAAAATGGGACGAGTTAAACAATTAATCAAAAAGCCCCGGAATCAGGGGATCATTTAGATCTTTGACATCATTGAAATTAGTCTTGTCGAACAGGTCACGCAAGTGGGTTTTGTCAGTCAATGATATGCTGAGAATTTGTAAAACTTCATAGGTTGAACGTTTCAACTTCATATCATGTTGGACAATAGCCACAAGACAGTACGTGATAATAGCCACACTGATTTGTATGCGAACAGCGTTCTCTGTTGTGCCCCAGAATTTCTTTATCTTGAGATGCTGCTTGAGCCATTTGAAGAACAGCTCGATTAACCATCTTTTCTTATAAAGATCGGCGACATCCAGTGCAGAAAGTTGTTTTGCATTCGTCAAAAAAGTGAACTCACGGTCATCCTCTTCGTCGTAATATCGGACGAGTCTGAATGACTCAGGATATTTTTTCTCGGAGAGATATCCGGTCAGTTTCACTTCCGCATCTGTCATTATGTTCTTTGGCATTCTTCGCTTCCATCTGACTGTCTTATACTTTAAGTTCGTCTTGGCTCTGACAACAAAGAAAGAGTCTGTAAGATGTATCCTATAGAGTTCTTTAAAGGAGTCATAAGCCCTGTCGAATATATAATAAGCATTTGGTTCATAATGGATTGAAGACATTGCTGTAGAATCATGCTTTGAGGCAGTGGTTACAGTATAGAAGGCAGGAACTTGTGCTTCAATGTCGTATAAGACATGAGCTTTCACTCCTCCTTTCTTGCTTCGGAACTTTGCCCATGGGAATGTTGCAAGACACAACGGAATCGTTGTTGAATCAAACGCATATTTCTTTCCGGAAATGTCAAGGATGT
>OKVK01000662.1_pt1 | contig 21599 bp, 26 predicted proteins | sample 1604771 | NCBI WGS metagenome assembly OKVK01 (sample SAMN01760906, study PRJEB22395) | human gut metagenome | reverse complement strand
CCGCGCGGATCCGAACGCCAACGGCGGTACTTTGCTTCATAGGCTTCCGCGCCTTCGCACAGCGGGTAACTTTGCATGTCTCGCGCAGCACAGGCGGAAGCGCTCAGCGCGGCGGCCTGCTTCAAATCGCTTTCATTCATACATCGCAGCATGTCATTCCCTTTCTGTTTCAACGGAAACACCCGATCCGTCAAGCATGAGTTTTATCGTGCCGCTTTCATCTGTGCGGTAAAGAGGAATACCGTATTTTGCGAGCAGCGCGAGCGTTTCGCGGTGTGGGTGACCATAATCGTTGCCCGCTCCGGCAGATACGACGGCAATTTCAGGCGAAACAGCCGTGAGGAACGCTTCCGTTGAGGAGGTGGATCCGCCGTGGTGCCCAAGCTTGAGCACCGTTGCACAAAGGTCCTGATCCTTGAGGTTGGCGCGCATTACGCCTTCTGCATAGGCTTCCGCGTCCCCCGTGAGGAGGATGCTTGTTTCGCCGTATTGTACGCGGAGCACAATGCTCCAGTTATTCATCCCCTCCGCATTATAGTCAACCCCTTCAAACGGGGACAGGATGCGTATGGAAACGTCTTTGTCGCCGAGGTCCAGCGTTCCCGGGGCGTAAACAGTTTTGATCCGCACATGAGCCTGTTCCAACGCTTCCAACATGTTGAGATAGGATTCCGTGGTATGGGGTGTATCCGGAAGATAGAACGTGCCGATTTCGTAGGTGCTGATAAGTTCGGCCATGCTGCCGATGTGGTCGGTATGGGGATGGGTGGCCACAACCGCATCCAGCCGCGTGATGCCGAACCCATCCAAAAAGCGTTTGATTCTTGCTGCATATATTGCTTCTCCCGCATCGACGAGCATGGCCTTTCCACCGGGGGTGCGCAGCAAGATACAGTCCCCCTGCCCAACGTCAAGCACATAGACCTCAAGCGCGTCAGGGGCAGGCACAGGGGGAGCGGAAACGCCGGCAAGCGCATGGATTTTGTTGAGAATTGGCTCCGGGTTGGCAAGGTAAATTGCGAGGAACAACAAAAGCAGCACGATGCAGAATGTGCCGAGAACGCCCCATTTACGCTCGAAAAGCGGGGAAAATACAGTTCTGCGCTTACGCTTTTTGGTTTTTGGGGTCCCCATGGGCATCCTCCAAATTGCACACAAGCGGAAGGCTTGCTTTCAGTAAGTATAAGTATAATGCAAAAGGCTCTTTTTGGGAAGCGGTGCCGCAAGGCTTGACAAAAATGCCCATGCGCGCTACACTTGCAAAGTATTATTCTTGGCTTGCGGCATAAAATGAAAGAAAGCGCAAGCATTCGCTATCATTCGGAGGTCATATCATGACAAATGTAGAAAAGATCTGCGGGATCGTAAGCGAAGTAACGGGGATTGCTGCGGATGCAATCGCGGAAGATCCTGCGGCCTGTCAGGGTGAGATCGACTCACTGGATCTGACGGAGATCATCCTTGAAGTGGAAGAACAGTTCGACATGATCGTTGAGGATGATGAACACATTACAAGCGTAGCGGAGTTGATCCGTTGCGTGGAAGCTCAGATCGCGTGAAGCAAAACGCGAAACCAAAGCGAGCGCCGGGGTTCCGGCGCTCGCTTTGCATAAGGAGAGCCGCGCGCTTAAACTACGAGCCCGCCGTTTGGGCTGAAAACCTGTCCCGTTATGAAGGAAGCCGCATCGGAAGCAAGAAAAAGGAGCACTTCTGCCACCTCTTCAGCAGAACCCAGGCGGCAGAGCGGCGTTTGTTCCGCAAGCTCTGCACGCGCCTCATGGTTGAGCGCCGCATTCATGTCCGTATCGATCACCCCTGGGGCGATGCAATTGACGCGAATGCCCGAAGGCCCGACTTCCTTGGCAAGCGCTTTTGTAAATCCGATCAAAGCGGCTTTGGATGCTGAATAGGCAACTTCACACGAAGCGCCAACGAGCCCCCAGATAGAGCTTACATTGAGAATTACGCCGGAGCGGCGAGAGATCATATCCGGAAGCACGGCCTCGGTGCAATGATACGCGCCGTCAACATTCACGGTAAACAACCGCCGCCATGCAGCGTAATCCGTATCCGTAAACAGCGCGGTATGCGCAATCCCCGCGTTGTTGATTAAAACATCAATATGTCCAAGGGCAGTACGGGTTTCTTGCACCATGCGTACCGCATCTTCCGCAGAAGCGACATCACCGCGCACGGCTGTCGCCATCGTACCAAGCTCCGCGAGTGCGGCAATCAGCGCGCGCGCTTCAGCATCTGAAGTGTGGTATCCGATGCCGACACGCCACCCATCCATGGCAAAACGCAGCGCGGTGGCACGGCCGATTCCACGCGAGGCGCCTGTGATGAATACCGTTTTATGCAAAAACGCTACCTCCGTTTCAATTGTTCTGCTAAAACGATATCACACGGCCCGCCCATCCGGCAAGTCACACGCGCTTTATTGTGCCGCCTTTTTTTGCACACCGTTCACATCAATAACGGTTTCCCCTTCAAGCAGAAGCTCGCTGATGGTTACGAACTCATATCCTTCAGAGGTTGCAGTCTTGAGCAGTGTGGGCAGATATTCTTTGATTTTGTACCCGTTGTTATGGCAGAGGATGATGCACCCCGGATGTAGTTTGGGCAAAACGCCATCCAAAATTGTCTGGGCGCTGCGTTCTTCCTTCCAGTCCACGGTATCATCGGTAGACACGAAAAGGAAGCACCGGACGGAGGAAAAGAGCAGGGAAGTGTAGATGATTTCAGGCAGCATCCGGCTTTTGATTGGAAAGGAGCTGCGGTTCAGAGAGTGTTGCGATCTAATGATACATGCCAAAGCAGGCTCATTCAAGATGCTTTTATTTGTTGCTTACCGGACTACAACCCCGACCTATGCGTCCTCTCAAGTGGTTCTCGCCTATGCAACAGCCGTCCTCTTTCTCTGTTCTATATGTTTGACAAACCTATAAAGTCATTGCGGTATTGAGCAGGAGAGATGCCTTTAATTCTAATGAAGTTGCGATAAAATGTAGAAAAATCATCATACCCCACGCGCCGCGCAATTTCATTTAATGGAATATGACCAATACTCATAAGTTGTATTGCCTGTTTTATACGTATTTCTGCCAGATATTGCTTCGCTGACATTCCAGTATATTGCTCAAACGCTTTGTAAAATGTGCTTTTTGAAAGCATGCTGATTTGTACAAGCTCATCTACGGTCAATGGCTGGTCAAAATTAGTTTCAATGTGCTGAATGCAACGCTGTATTTGGACAGCATAGTTCTCTTTAGTGGGGGTTGGGAGAGGAATGGGGGGATAGCACGTGCTGTAAGAATCACGAAGCATAATGATAAGAGCGGAAATAGTGAGGAAATGACCAATTTCGAATGAAGAAGCACTATCATAATCTTGTTCGTCAAGCAGACAATGAAGGCAAAGGCATAGACGATGCTGCATTTTTTCTGTCAATTTTATGATAGGCGGCAGATTCGAAAAATCTCGTCGCAGGTTTTGAAAATATGAAAACAGGATATCGGCGATGCTTTTTGAAAAAGAGAGACAAAAATATTTCGTGTTTTCAAAGATGTATAAGCTGTGATTTATGCCGGCGGGCGTAAAAAAGCATTCTCCGGCTCCTTGGAGAAACTCTTTTCCAAATTGATTTTCAAGGATTTGTCCCTCTGTTATATATGTGCAATGGTAAAACTCATGTTGCTGAGGCTTTACTGGACCTGAATACCCTTCGCCAATATAGATATGATAACTGCCTTTGCTTTGAAATAAAAACTGTCGATAAAAGCTAAGACTCATATTGCCTCCAAAGCCTTTTACGTTTTTTATTATTATAAATGAAACATAGATAAAATGCAATTGCGTTTTAATAGAAAAACATAAAATGCAATTGAAAAACGATATTAAATACGATAATATATTTATACTGAATTAATCAAAAGTGTTCTTCAATTTGATTCTACCTGTTGAAAAGGCAAACGGGAAACAATTAACTGGGAAATAAAACAGGAGTAATAGGCAAGTGAAAGTTTATATTACAATGGATGCAGAAGGAATATCGGGGATTTATAAACTTGCTCAAGTGATTCCAGGCAATTCGGAGTATGATTATGCACGCAAACTGATGGCTGGCGATATCAATGCGGCAGTAGCGGGAGCATTTGATGCAGGAGCCGATGCAGTATTTGTAAATGATGCGCATAATAACGGAGATAACCTGCGTATTACAGATTTGGATGAACGAGTTGTGCTTTGTTCGGGAGCTGACCGCCCTTATACCATGGCGGAGGGTGCCCAAAAAGGATTTGACGCAGCGCTGCTGATCGGGTACCATGCGCGTAAAGGGTCAAAAGGTGTTATTAGCCATAGCTATGCATATGGCTCTATGGTGGAAATGTGGCTAAATGGAAAAGTTATTTCAGAGTATGAATTAATCGGATACATGATTGGCTATTATGGGACCCCAGTGGTTTTTATTTCGGGTGATGATATTGTGACTGCTGATGCAAAAGAGAATGTTTCAGGAATCCATACGGTTACTGTGAAAGAATGCATTAGCAATGGAGCTGCAAGCTGCATTCATCCCAACGTTACAGCACGGATGATTCGGGCAGAGGTAAAGCGGGCGCTCGAAGAAATTGAGACGAAGCAAATTAAGCCGATGACTATAAAAGAAGCGGTGAAAATCGATGTACGTTACAGCGCGGAAGCCCAAGCCTGGAAGGCGATGATGGCTCCAAATACAGAACGTATAGGGGAAACGATAGCCCGCTATCATGGAAAGGATTATAAAGAAGCTTATCTAGCGTTTGTGACAGGAACGGGGCTTGCAGGTACGTTTGGAGACGATGTGGCCCTATATAAATGTAAATAGTCATACCTAATTGATGGAAATTCAGGAAAATCAAAGTAAGACAGTAAAAATGAACTTTGATAGTGAGAAATAACGTAAAACCAATAAAAAGCGCTTGGATGCAATTTATGGTACGATTAAGCTGCAATGCATTAACCGATTTTAGGTGAGAAGTTGATTCTATGACTTGCGATGAGAGTTGCGCTTGAGAAACATACCTTGCAATCTAATAGGATTAATCGACTTTTTGCGTTAAAGAAGGAGCGTTCTTTAGGAAATATATTTTCTAATCTCGCCTTGATTTTGTATGATGTTTTTATAATTAAATAATCACTGATTTTTCAATTTTTATATATAAGTTTATCGTTAAAATTTGTGGAATGGACTTTCATATAAATCATCGCAGAAGGGATATGAGGCACTATGGGTATAGAGAAAATCAAACAAATCGTGGAGAAGTATCAAAGAGGAACAAGCGCACCACTCGGTGTTGCATTCAAAGATTTGAAGACCGGAGTTACGGTCACTTGCCATGCGGAGGAGCCGTTTCCTACAGCAAGTGCATATAAGATCTATGTTCTTGCCGAACTGTACCGCAAGGCATATTCGGGCGAATGTAACTTAAACGATCGGTATCCACTTACAGCTGACATTAAATCCATTGGCAGCGGCGTGCTGGAACAGCTGGATGCAGGGTTAAACCTAACGTTGAAAGATTATGCAACCCTCATGATGATCATATCCGACAACACCGCAACGGATTTCCTTTTCAATTTCCTGGGCAGAGACAAGATCAAGAAAAACGTTATCGATGCTTTGGGCTTTTCTCATACAAAGTGTGATTGGGGATGCCAGAAACTCATTGACGTTTACTACGACATGAACGGAAGGGACTTTCAGCAGCTCTGGGAAGATAGCGGAAAACGCTCCCCAAGTTACCACAACAGCAAATGGTATCAATGTGTAACAGAAGAAAACGATCAAACTGCTCCCATAGAAGCGCTCAAAATGCTCGAGCTGCTGTACCGCGGCGCATGGGTCAACCAAGAGGCCAGTGAAGGGATGCTTGCGATTATGAAGCAGTGCCAGACCAATACGCGCATCCCGCATTTTTTGCCGCCAGGTATCGCGGTTGCGCATAAAACCGGGTCGCTTGACAAGCTCAATGTTGATATCGGCATTGTATATGCGCAACCAGTTGGCGACTACATCCTATGCATGTTCTATAATGGCAACCTTGCAAGCAAGGAAGATTATGATGCCAACGATCGCGGCCGATACGGGGATAATTACCTAGCGCGGCTTTCCAAAGAAATTTATGAAGCATATATAAGCTGATGCGGCCAGGTAAATGTACGGGATGGAACTCCAATACCAATAAAATGATAAGGGGGCATAGCCTTGCAATATGTAGTCAAAAAATTGCTGCTCGGCATAGTGCTGGTAATTTGCGTATCTTTTCTGGTATTTAGCATGCTTTATATGATGCCCGGAAGCCCGGTTACGCTGATGGCGGGCGAGGGCGCCAGCTTGGAGCGGCTGGAAGAGATCGAGAAGGAGCTCGGGTTAGACCGGCCGCTTTTGGTTCAATATGCCGATTGGCTATATGGCGTAACCGTTAAACAGGATTTTGGTATATCGTTTAAGTACCGGCTCCCCGTATGGGATTTGGTAAAGGATAGGATTCCGGTCAGCCTGCGTTTGACCGTTATTACCGCTTTGATCCAATATGCGGTGGCCGTTCCGCTCGGTTTGCTGTGCGCATACAAAAAGGATACCATCTTTGACAGAGCAACGATGATCCTTTCGATGATAATGACGTCGGTGCCATCGTTCTGGATTTCCGTTTTGTTAATGTTGGCGTTTGCTGTTGAACGGCAGTGGCTTCCTTTGAGTGGATTTAGCACATGGAAGCATTATGTTCTTCCGATAACAGCGGGTGTTCTGAGCGGGTTGGCTACGACGATGCGTCTCACCAAAAGCGAGGCATTGGATGTGCTGCGTGAGAAATATGTCCTTACAGCATATGCAAAAGGACTTCGGGAGACTGCCGTTCGATGCAAGCACGTACTTCGCAATTCCTTAATTATCATCTGCGTCCAGGTGTTTCAATCACTGCCCTGGCTGATTTCGGGCTATATTATCATTGAAAAAATATTTGTAATCCCTGGAATGGGCGGGTTAATGATAACCTCTATTATCAACCAGGATTTCAATGTCGTGCAATGCTTGATTTTCTTAATTTCTATTATGACGGTAATTTGCAATATATTGGCTGATCTGATGCTCGGCCTCTTAGATCCTCGGATAAGGATTTCCATAGGTGGAGGTGACAAGTGATGTACGAAAGCCCTATCAAGGAATTTTTTCGCAGCAGCTTGAAAAACTTCAACTTTATGCTGGGATTGATCATGTTCATCAGCATACTGGTTCTTGCGGTGTTTGCAGACCAGATCGCACCCTATGCATATGACGCTGGAAATCCTGCGGCCAAATTAACGGAACCATGCAAGGAGCACCTGTTTGGAACCGATGAAATGGGAAGAGATCTCTTCAGCCGCATTGTATATGGAACGCGCATCACATTAAAAGTTGCCCTTATCGGCGGCTCTATCCAATTGGTCTTAGGCGTAGTTGTAGGGTTGTTCTGCGGTTACTTTGGCGGTGTTGTGGATAAAGCAATGCTGTTCCTTGCAGACCTAACATGGTGCGTTCCCGGCATGGTGATGGCACTTGCAGTCGTTACGGTGATCGGAACAAACTTAACAAATGCCATCATTGCAATTGCACTTGTGAACTGGGCGTCTATGGCAAGAACGGTGCGTGCAAAAACAATGTCGCTCAAAAATATGGCGTTTATTGAAACGGGCGTAGCCTTTGGAGAAAGCGACTTTTCATTAATGTTCCGCTACATCTTGCCCAATATTATTCCAGCTCTGATCGTTATGGTATCCATGGCGCTTCCGAGCACCATCATGTCAACGACAACGCTTTCGTTTCTCGGCGTAGGTTCGCAGCCGCCTTCACCAGACTGGGGGTTAATGGTTTCCGATGGCATCCAATATATCACCAAGGCGCCCTGGCTTGCGATTTATCCAGGATTGGCGCTTGTTTACACGGTTTTGAGCTTTACCATTCTCGGTGAGGGGTTACGCGATCTGCTGGATCCCCGCATGAAATCGCAGGGTTAACGAGGTGCTGTTTATGAATGACGAACTGCTTCGATTAGAAAATGTTTCTATCAACTACAAGGTGCGTGGCGGATACTTAAGCGCAGTAAAGGACGTTTCCTTTCATGTAAATTGCGGCGAAATTTTCGCAGTGGTAGGGGAATCCGGCTGCGGGAAATCCACGGTTGCGCATTCGATAATGCGCCTGCTGGATAAAAATGCAGTCGTTTTAGGAAACATCAAGTATAAAGGCACAAATCTGATGGAGCTGTCCAACAAGCAGATCACAGGGGTTCGTGGTCATGATATTGGAATGATCTTTCAAAACCCACTGGATTCATTGAACCCGGTTTATACTACGGGCGCGCAGGTTAATGAAGCGATACGGTTGGATGGAATCAGCAAACTTGAAGGCTGGAAAAAGGTGATCGAGCTCTACAGAAACGTAAAAATGCCTGATGCAGAAAAACGGGTACATGCCTATCCACACGAGATGAGCGGCGGTATGCGGCAAAGGGTCATGATCGCTATGATGCTGAGCCGAAACCCATCGTTGTTGATTGCAGATGAACCTACCACTGCGCTCGATGTTACGATCGAAGCGCAAATACTTGAAATCATAAGCCAGCTCAAAAAGGAATTTGGAACGGCGGTCATGCTGATTACCCATAATTTCGGCTTGGTTGCAGAGGTTGCGGATCGCGTTGCAATTATGTATGCTGGCGAGCTGGTTGAGCAGGGTGATGTATTTGAGATTTTCCGTGCTCCAAAGCACCCGTATACACGCTTATTGATGAAGGCGCTTCCGCGCGGTACGAAGCAGGAAGGGCGCCTCCAGACCATAGACGGAACGGTACCGCGTTTAATGGAAGTTCAACCTGGTTGCCGGTTTGCGAACCGTTGCCCAATGGCAAAAAAAATTTGCTATGAGCAAGATCCTGCAATTCGAGCTTTAAGCGCAACACATACCTATAGATGCCACTTTGCAGAGGAGGAAGTGTAATGGAGAAAATGCAGCCTGTTATACAGATCGAACATCTTTCAAAACACTTCTCAATAGACAACGGCTTTTTTACGAAAGGAAAGAAAACCGTTAAGGCGGTTAATGATTTTACTCTCAATCTTGAAAAAGGAAAGATACTTGGGCTGGTAGGCGAATCCGGTTCTGGAAAAACCACTTTGGCGCGTGTCATCCTAAACTTGACTTCGGCAACCGAAGGAACGGTATTAATTAACGGCGTTGATATGTCAAAGTGCAGCGCTGCAGAGAAAAAAGAGCTCCGCAAGAATATCGCTGTGGTATTTCAAGATCCATTGTCCAATCTCAATCCGCGCGAAACGGTGATGAGCAGCATCATGCGGCCAATGGTGCTTCATGGCATGAAACGCGCATTGGCAAGAGAAAAGGCACGTGAGGTTTTGGAAAGCGTTAAAATGGATGCCCATTATCTTAACAGTTATCCGCATCAGCTGTCCGGCGGGCAACTCCAACGCATCGCGATTGCGCGAGCCTTGGCAATGAACCCACAAATCATGATTCTGGATGAACCCACGAGCGCGCTTGATATTTCCGTGCAAGCACAAATCTTGAACCTGTTGCTGGACCTGCAGGAGCAGCATCAGCTTACTTATATGATTATTACGCACGACTTGAACGTCATCCGATATATCAGCGATCAAGTAGCGGTTATGTATTTGGGGCAACTTGTGGAGTATGGTGAAACAAAAATCATGTGTTCCAATCCCAGCCATCCATATTCCAAGGCGCTTATGGCAGCTTCGCCAATCCTTGATCCTACCATGCGCGGGCGCGAAAAGGAAATCATGAAAGGTGATCCGGGCAGTTTAATTCATTTCCCCTCTGGCTGCAGCTTCCATCCGCGCTGCCGTTATGCGGAAGAAATCTGCATGCAGGAAAGGCCGGAAATGGAGCGGATCGGTGAAAACCATTGGGCACGCTGCCATCTTTGCATGCAAAAATGATTTTATTGACTCATTAGGCCGGTGTCGGCATGAGAATAATACTAAATGGAGGCACATAATGAAGAAGTATTTAGCGCTGTTCTTGGTACTCATATTGATGCTAAATCTCTTTGCTGCGTGCAGCAAAGAGGAGGCAGAGAATGTGGACAACAATGCAGAGGAGCCGGTTAATGTCGAAAACACTGATCCCGGTAACGCTGATGAGGAAGGCAACACTGATGAGCAGACGACACCAATCGAATCCCTAACCATCGTTACAGATGTTTGGGAAGGCATGGACATGTTCTTGATTGACTCCTGGGTCGATGGTGCGCAATCGCTTGCTGCAGACAGCATCCTCGCCATGGCGGATGACGGTAGAGCACTTCCCAACATTGCTTCGGAGTCTGTTTGGAGTGAAGATGGCCTAACGTGGACGCTCACGTTTCCAGAGGGCATGTATTATTCTACCGGCGAACAGCTGGAACCGGAAGACGTTGTAGCCAGTATCGAACATGGCCTTGAGTATAGCACCTGGGCAGATGGCTATAAGACGATTGAATCTATGGAAGTGGACGGGCGGAATGTGATTATACACCTTTCGGAGTACCAGGCGGATATGGAGTATAATTTCATGAGCAGCTTTGTGGGCGTAATCGATAAAGATGAGCTGGATACGATGAGCAACGATGAGCTGCTCTGGGGATGCCATCCCTACGGCGCATACTATGTAGAAGAATTCTCTCCGGGCGCATACGTTACCTTAAAAGCGAATCCAGGGTATGTCACGCATAATCCGCTGGTTGAAAACAAAGGAAAGATGCCTGTTGAAACCCTTAACATCGTTATGGGTGGCGAAGATTTCACCTATTATACTGGCTTGATCAACGGGGATTACGACCTGCTCAATTCTGCGCCGGCAGATTACCTTGAGGATTTGCAGGCTTCAGATGCGGTAACTTTGGTTGAAAGCTGCTGCGCAATGATCGGTTATGCAGAGTTTAACATCAAGAATGAATTCCTCGCCGACAAGAATGTGCGCATGGCGATCATCCGCGGATTTGACCGTGATAAGTATGAACAATACAGCAACGATTATAATGATGCTTCGTATTGCTTGGTTCAGAATAACTGCTTGAATTACGATTCCGAGGTCGAAGAGTATTATAAAGAAAACTATGGCTATGACGTAGAGGCTGCCAAACAGTATCTTGCGGATTCCGGCTGGTCTGATACAGACGGGGATGGATATGTTGACAAAGATGGTAAGAAACTCTCATTTGTTTTTAGCTCCCGTGATGCTAACAATTCCATAATTGTGGCGCAAGCATTGCAAGAGGATTTAAAAGCAATTGGTATTGAAATGACGATTACCACACAAGACTGGTCGTATGTGAACCAGGATGTTCGTGAAGGCAATTACGATATGGCATTTTTAAACTTGGGATGGTCTGAGCCGATGCTACTTGTAGATAACTTCTGCAACCGCAGCGATATCGCTGCGGAGTGCAGCAACCTTGACCGGGAAGGCTATCTTGAACTGGTTGCAAAGGCACGGGCTACCGTTGACTACGATGAACGCACCGAGGTTATCAGTGAGATACAGTACAAACTGTTTGACTATGCGACGATTCTTCCCTTGATAAGGGGAACGGATTATCGTTGCTGGAATAGCAAACTTCAGGGTGTGATATCAACCCCAACTGGAAGTCTTTACCTTAACGATGTGTATATGGCTGAAAAAAACTGAACTGGAAACGATTTAAAGGCAATAAGGTACAATAAGTTGCGCAAATTGAAAAGAGGATAAAAAGAGGCATGGTTTGCAGTCTCGGGTAGAATGAAGTTACCACACACCATTCTGAAAGGAAACTGTAAACCATGTCCGAGAAGATTGTACAACTGAACGAGGAAGTAATCAAGCGGTCACTACAGCCGGAACCTCACTACTACTTCGGGGGATGTCACGCTCAAAGTGCCGCGCCTCAAGGGATCTCGTTCGAAACAGCCATTATTGAGAGCGGTACCGCCGCCGTGAGAGCAGCGTCGAGGAAGCTCTCGTTGAGATGTACCTGGCCGGTGTCTCGGTGCGCCGGGTGGAGGACATTACTGAGGCCCTGTGGGGCAGCAAGATATCCCCCTCCACCATCAGCGAGCTGAACAAGAAAGCCTACGTCCACATCGAGGAGTGACGGAACCGCCCGCTGCAGGGCGGCCGTTACCCGTATGTCTATGTGGATGGCATCTATCTGCATCGAAACTGGGGCGGAGAGTATGAAAATGTGGCGATTTTAGTTGCAATTGCCGTCAATGAGGATTGATACCGTGAGGTTCTGGGCACTGCCGGGGGTATGAAAGAGGACAAGGCCAGATGGGTCAGCTTCTTCCAGTGGCTCCGTGGCTACAGTCTGGAAGGTGTGAAACTCATCGTTGGAGACAAGTGTCTAGGGATGTTGGAGGCCGTAGGAGAAGTGTTTCCGGAAGCCAAATACCAGCGCTGCACTGTTCACTTCTACCGCAACGTATTCTCAGTTACCCCGCGTTCCAAAGTGAAGCTGGTGGCCAAAATGCTCAAGGCCATCCATGCCCAGGAGAATAAGAAAGCAGCCCGTGAGAAAGCCAGGGCCGACGTGGAAGAGCTGCGGGCGATGAAGCTGAAGGAAAGCTGCGAAAAAGGTGGAGGATGGTACTGAGGAAACTCTGACTTACTGTGATTTTCCCAGCGAACATTGGATACGCATCCGTACCAACAATGTCATCGAACGGCTCAACCGAGAAATCCGCCGCAGGACCCGTGTAGTGGGCACCTTCCCGGACGGAAACTCTGCCCTCATGCTGGTCTGCGCCCGCCTGCGCCATGTGGCCGGTACTCAGTGGGGCAACAAGAAGTACATGAACATGAAGCATCTGGAGACTGCCCTGGATGACGCCTCTGTTGCCGGATGACTTCATTCACCCCCAGAGTCTGCAAATCTTTTTGCGCAAAATTCTTGACACTACCAAATATGATCAAGTGATTACCGATGTGCCAGAATGCTGTCATCGGACTGTGCATTCAGATAGAGGCTGCCATTACCGATGGTCTGGATGGATCGAACGGATGAATGGGGCTGGACTCACTCGCTCGATGTCTAAGAAGGGATGCTTCCCCGATAACGCAGCCTGTGAAGGCTTCTTTGGACGGTTGAAAAACGAAATGTTTTAAGGACACTCATGGGTAGGGGTCTCGCAGGACGATTTTAGCCGGGAGTTTGATAGCTATATCAATTGGTATAACCGCAAACGCATCAAGCTATCTTTAGGCGGGTTGAGTCCTTTCGAATATAGACAGCATCTTGGTTTTGCTGCATGACTTGTCCAAGATTTTGTTCGCCCCCGAATACTTCGTGCTTGGGCCCGTACGGACGTTTACGCGCTCGGTGGCATAGCGATAGCTTGTGCTGTAGCTTGAATAGTTGCTGTTATAGCCGTAATTATTGCCATAGTTATAGCCGTAATCGTAATCGGTAAGGTTAAAATCCGCATAAAGCGTATCGGCGGCATTATAACGGTCGTCCCTGACGGCTTTCGCTATGCGATAATATCCGCTAGCAAGCTCTTTTCCGTTAAAGCAGGCGTAAGCTTTATTGAGAACGTCATGCTCTCGCCCGGCTTTAAAGTATATCCGTGGGTGGGGAAGGAATAGCTGTTGTTGTTAAGCGAACCCCATCTTTTTTTATAAACATCTCAAGAGTAAAGTCCGCGCCGAATGAATAGTCGCTATAGCGTGCGGAATTGGTAAGGGTCAGGGAAAGCGTTGCGTTCCTCCGAGCGCAGCTCTAAGGCGACACGATCATTGTGATAGCTTCCTCGGGCTTATAGTAGATTGTTCCGCCGGTGCCGGAAAGCCCTCGGCGAACGACGGCATCGCCCCGAGCAGCATTACAGCCGCCGCGAGACGCAGAGCAACTTGCGCAATTTCATTGTTCGTGCCTCCTTTTTGCATTCCTTAATTTCATTATAAAAGGCTTTATAAATATTAAGTTAACCGTCTATTAACTCATTGTTAACGTAGCTTTTGCGCTGCGCGGCGCCAAAAATGCGCTGTTTAAGCTGCGTTATGAATATGATGCGCTCTTATACGCGCTCTGCCGCTTTTTCCGGGGATTATGGGGCTTTGGAACCACCAAAGGAGAAAAAACGCACTGTAGCGCTATAATACATAGGTAACAGAAAAAAAGAGCAAAGCTTGCACAGAAATGGTAATATTGGGACTTCCAGGAACCAATAGCCAAAGGAGGAACAAGCTTTGCAAGGAAAGAGTACCACGGAGACGAAATATCGTCAACTGTACATTGCGTATGCGCAGAAACACACGGTGGCAGAAACAGCGCGCAGATATCGAATCAGCCGCAAGACGGTGCATAAATGGCTGAAACGGTGGGATGGGACGAGAGAGTCTGGAGAGTAGAAGCCGACGACCGCACAGCTCGCCAAGGCAGCACACGGACAAGGAGCTGCGAAGCATACGGCGAAGGAAGAAGCAATGTGGCTGGCAAGATATCGTGTAGGCGTACCAGCTGTCGGTGGAGAGAGACGGGTATTCGAGGAGCTATGGGAGCTACAAGAACATGGCAATGAAGCTGAAGGGAGCGAAGGGGAAGAAGAAGAAAACGAGGAAGCCAAAGCCATACCAGCGAGCGGAGTACATCGGGCAAAAGGTGCAGATGGACGTGAAGCATGTACCGACGGAATGCATCGTAAACGGGCGGAAATACTATCAATTCACGGCAGTAGACGAGTGCAGCCGATGGACGTATCGGGAGATGTATGAAGAGCAAAGCACCTATAGCGCAAAGAACTTTCTGATGAAACTGATCACGCATGCACCTTTTCCGATCCGGATGATACAGACGGACAACGGCACGGAATTCACCAACTCGTTAATGGTGGTTAAGGCGAAGCACAAGACGCTGTTTGAGCAAGCGCTGTTGGATATGGGAATCGAGTACCACCGAATCCGGATTGCGACGCCGCGGCACAACGGCAAGGTCGAGCGGCAGCACCGAATTGACGGTGAACGGTTCTACAGCAAGCTTCGAATGTTTAGCCTGGAGGACGGTCGAAAACAACTGGCTGACTACCAACGGCGGTCAAACAAAATCTGGAAACCCTGCCTCGGCATGAAGTCGCCGAACCAGGTGGTCGAACAGTACCTCGGTGTGATGTGATCGCGCTGTTCCCGGGGCTAGCCCCCGGAACGCACCCCAGCCGCTTTCCCATGACTTCGTGCAAGCATGCAAAAGTGTAACCTATGTTTGACGCTTGTACACTGAAATAGGTGAAAGTAAAAGTTTCGGCCTTGTTTTAAGCCACGATAACGGGTATACTATAAAGTAAGAAGGGAGTGAATGCAAGTGCCGGAATTATGTAGAATGGATGGGATCATCATCAAAATGATGAATATGGATGTGGGACAGCATAGCAAGCCGCACATTCATGTATATTATGGTGAATACCAAGCTTCTATATCACTGAAAGGTGAATTGCTTGCAGGAAGCTTACCTTCAAAACAATTTAGCCTTGTGGTTGCGTGGCTCGTGCTGCGTGAAAATGAAGTGTATGCAGCATGGGCGAAAGCAATAAGTGGCGAGCCGTTTGGACGGATTGATCCGATTAAGTGAGGTGAATTCAAATGCGTATGATAAACGGTGTTGTATATGCTGACAACCCGATCACTATGGTAGAAGTGACGAAAGCAAAGCCACTTTCAGACATGATGATGCTTGTCACGTTTACTACGGGTGAAACACGCCTGTTCGACTGCACGAGGCTACATGGAAGTGTGTTCGAGCCGCTGCATGATGAAGCAATCTTTTCAAACCCGAAAATTGTATGCGGTGCTGTGACATGGAATGATGAGAGTATTGATGTCGCACCAGAGTATATGTACGCTGAAAGCTTTGAATATAACACGCAGAATATAATAAGCGCATGAAATTTAAGTGGCTGTTTCACAATAGCCTCTTTTTTATCGCAATATGTAAGTTTTTTATTAAATGGAAACTTTATAGCGATTAATTAGAGCGAATTCAGCAAATAGTATTGCGGTTGATGGGCGAAATTGCCCGTATGCAAAATGAATACAGAATAGCTTCTGTTTGATGCCGAGCTTCAAGCGGAAATGGCGGCAATGCGGCGAACGCTTGCGGATTTGGCAAGACAGGCGTGTACGTTGCGGGAAGGGAATGCAGCGTGAGAATTTGGTTTGGCAGTCCGGCATAGTTCGTGTGGAATGGAATCAAAGCGCTCGCAGTGGTGTTTGCCTTGTGGGCGTTTGTTGTTTTACTGTGAGCGTTAGCGTGAAAGGAGTATGAAATGTACGCGACAAAAGCAGAAGCGAAATGTGAACTTGAAGCAAGCAAAGACATGACTGGCTATTTTGATGGAAGCCTGAAAATGAAAGACATGAAAGAGATGCTGCGCGGCATGCGATTCAGGTCAGCCACTTCTTTTCCTCATCGGTCAGCTTCATATAGTTCAGGTACAGCCGCTTGCAGATAAAGGCCAGCGCGGCCTCGCTCGATTCGGGGGGGGGGGACGCTTTCTTCCTTGCCCGTGATCTCCGCCGTGACCTCCAGCGGATTGTCCATCGGGACATTGAAAAAGTCGTCCTTGTGGGCTTCCCGTAGGGAGCGGGTGATCTCCGCCATATCCCGCCCGATCAGATAGCGGCAAAAGCTGTCCTCGTCCACATGCGCGGCAACAAGCTGCCGAAGATACGGGTCGCTTGCGCCGGGATCGTACTGCTTGACGATATTCGCACTCGCGGCATCCACAATGGAATTTGCCGTCCGTACCAGCTTGACCGCCATACCGTTCACATAAACCTCCAGCTCCGCCATGAGCCGGGGAAAGTCCGGGTACGTCGCCAAATCACACAGCAGGGCGTTGTCAATCCGCCCAGATTGTAGCAATTCAATCATCACATCACTCAAACGCTCAGCGTTTGGGTGATTTCTTGTTTCCGCCAGCCCCAGCAGATAGTCGGCAGTCACGCCGTAGAACTTTGCCAGCTTGACAAGGACGTAGTGGCTGATGTCCTTGAACTCGTCCGATTCATAGCTGCCCAGGGCGGACCGGGACAGCCCGGTCTGCTCCAGCGTCAAGCCGCGCTCCACCCGCAGGTCCTTCAATCGTTCCTGCATCGTCAGCATCATCCGTTATCCCTCCCTTGCGCTGTTGATAGGGGGTCAGTCCTATTTCTTCTTGCTTTCATGACATTCGCTGTTTCCTGAACCGCTTTCGGAATCCACTCTGCATTGCAATAATCAAAGGGTATCACGATTTCCTGAATCCGGTCTTCCCGCGTCAGTCGCTTCAAGTCCCTTGGAAAACAGGAAAGGCCAACCTCTCGAAGCGAGAATACACTTTCGCTCAGCCAACCCACCGGCTGGTTGTCACAGTACACACAGTAGCAGCCAAACATCTTCTTTACACGAACATTTAGCCCACTCAGCGAATCAAGCCAAGTTTGGACAACACTTTCATCTGGATATGCCATCTTGATCGCCTCCTGTTCCGTTTTTGTCAAAAGTCTTCCTGCCTGTGCCTATTATATTATATTTCCGAGAGCGGGGAAATACCGGGGTTTTTGGCCTCTTTTCCCACCTCTCGGATATACGCACAGGCCCTTTGCCTGGTGTACACTTGCCTCACAACCGATTGAAAACACAGGGAAAGGAGGTCCCGGAACGGTATACTACGAAAACCCAATAGAGTCTAAGTTTATCCTCGGCGGAAACGAGATAGCGGCTTTGATGAATCGAATTTTACCTCTTGACTATATGAATGCTGCGTACTTCATTGAGAATCTGGTCGTTGAGGTACAGCCGCCACCGCGAGGAGAACGGTGCCACGCTGCAATGCTAAAGCAGGATCTCAAGGCTTTGCTCATTCCAAAGCTTCCGCTCAGTGAGAAGAACATCGAAATGTTTAAGTGCGCGAACAAAATGCTGCAAGCATCCGAAAACGGATATATCGAACGCAGCTTTATCGTGTACACGGAGCAGATGGAAGAACTTACCGGAAATACCGGAAAGTGGAGAGCATATGGAGACCTCGCAAGGCCGTACATCGGTTTATACAGAGATGAGTGGCCGAGCGGCAAAAAGAGCAGTGAATTTCGTAAAGCATTTCTATAAATGTCAATCGCAGTTGACAGTGGAGGTGATATAATCTAATTATACAAAACGTATTTTTAGCAGTGCTGTAAGCGGGAGAAATCGCTCTTCGCTTTCATATTTCATATTCATATCAAATCAACAAAAGCATATATATAAAACAAATCTAAATAATAATTTGAAATCAATTGAGAGGGTATTATGACGGTTGTAAACGTATATCCGGCTGCAAACGATAATTTTGCATGGGATGAACTGGCAGAGTTGTCCCAGAAACTGCTCACGCATATTTATGCTGAAATGGAAAAATGCGAAAATAGCAAAAACACATTGATCGCTATGGGTAGCGGTTGCGAGACGAGCGTGAGGGCAAGCTCGCTATGAACGCGGTGTATACGAGGCAATCCCTTGACGTTAAGGACAGTTTGTCGATTGAATCACAGCTTGACGCCTGCCTGAATGAAAACGGAAGCGCGGAATATCAGCACTACAACGATAAGGGATACAGTGGAAAAAACACGGAACGGCCGGCATTTCAGCAGCTTATGGCCGATGTAAGAAAAGGCACCATCGAAAGAGTGATCGTCTACCGGCTGGACAGGCTTAGCCGCTCGCTTCTGGATTTTGCCGAGATGATCGATGTATTCAAAAAAAAGGATGTTGAGTTCGTTTCGTGCCGGGAAAAATTTGATACCTCAACGCCGATTGGAAACGCAATGCTCAGCATCATAATGGTGTTTGCACAGTTGGAACGCGAGACAATCCAAATGCGCGTGAAGGACAACTATGCGACCCGGATGGAGCGCGGCGCATATGATGGGGTGGCGCCATATGGTTTTGGTAAAGCAATTGCAAAGGTCGGGGGCAAGCAGGTGCATACGCTTGATGTAAACGAGGAGAGCGATATCGTGCGCAGCATGTTTAACGAATATGCGTACACGGGAGATTCGCTTGGTGCGATAGCAAAGAGGCTCAATGCACAAGGGATCCCATCGCCTGGGGAAGCTCCTTGGGATGGAGGCAAAATCAGCCGGATTTTGAGCAACCCAATCTACGTCCGGGCAAATGCGGACATCTTTGCTTATTATAATGCGCTTGGCATGACGATTACGAACCCAATCGAGGACTTTATTGCTGTAAACGGATGCATCACTTACGGAGGATGGGAAAGGTCGCGCCGGAAGTTTTCCCAATACGACAGGCTGAAGCTTTCAATTGGGCTGCATCCGGGTTTGGTTGATTCCGACACCTTTCTACGATGCCAAACCAAATTAAAAGCGAACCGGCAGATTTGCAATGCGGGAAAGGGGAAACACAGCTGGCTGACCGGGATGGTAAAATGCGGATATTGCGGGCATTCCCTGAAAGTGATGGTGGACCAAAAAGGGCGCGGCATAAAACGGTTTGTGTGCAGCGGAAACACAAATTGCGGAATCTGCAGCCAGTTTGGATCACAACGCGTTGATGAACTTGAAGCGGGCGTTGAGCATGAGCTTATGCAAATGGTGGAACGCAGGAGAGATATTGAGGCAAAAATAGAGATGGAACTCGATACGGAGGAATCAAGAATAAAAATTGAGCAGGCGAAGATCAGCGAGAAACTGAACCGGCTGATTGATGCGCTTGCGGAGGGGGAACCGTCTTCCGCTTCAGCGGTGATGAAAAAGATTGCCGAATTGGAGGAAAAGAAAAAGCTGCTTGGGGTGGAACTGAGATCGCATAGAGCTAAATTGCCGTCTCAGCAAGAGCTGCTGCAATTCCGTGATACAGCCCGCTTGTGGCCGCACATGACCATTCAACAAAAACGGGAGGTTGCAAAATTATTGATCGATAAAATTGAAGTCAAATACGGCGAAATACAAATCTACTGGAAGTATAATTTTGAGGCGTAGGGGGCTTTCACAATACAAAGAAAGCCCCCAACAGGTATCGAAACACGGTAACCAACTGGTCTTGCCAAGTCAAATGAATTCGATCCAAGCTTTGTAATAATCCCAGCGCGTTTGATCTTCATAAGCGATTGTAATATAACGCACGATGATTTCACCGATGGTATAGCCACATGCAGTCAGGTGATTAATCGCTTCATCCAAGTTAGTGTGTTTACGGTTTGTTATGTCAATGCGCAGAATGAACTGCGCAAAGTGGCGGTTCCCTTCCGCGAAAGTCCAGGCAAGCTCTTCATCCGGTCCGCAGGATTCAGCGGCCCATCCCCAGATCCATCGGTAATCCGGAGGCCCCAGGCGCACTCCTGCAAACTGGTATTGCCCGGAAAAGTATTTTTTCCAGACCTCCTTGTCGTAAAGCTTGGAGTGGCTGAGAAGGAGCGGTATATCTGGCTGCGTTTCTGTGTAAGGGTGTTCCCGGATATATTCCAGCTCCTCCATGAGGCTTAGCGTTTTGCGCAGCATGGAATAGGTTCCCTGCAAACTGTTAATCTGTGCTTCAAGCTCGCTTTTTTTCTTCAAGTACAGCGCGTTGCTGTCTGCAAGGCTTAGCGTCTGATATTCCTTAATGGCCTTAACCGGAATGCCGAGGTTGCGCAGATAACAGATGTCACAGAGATCCAACAGGGAAGAATAAGTATATTCACGGTAATTGTTTTCGCGCCGGCTTAAGGAGATCAAGCCCATAGACTCCCAATAGCGCAGCGTTGAGGCAGGAATTCCAAACGTTTCTGAAACGGTTGAAATGTTCACTGTTTTATCTTTGTCCCACATTTCCTGTCAGCCTCCTGTACCATAAATGCCTGGAAGTAATGAAAGCAGATTATATTAAAATTATATCTAAAACCGTATTGACATTCAAGTAACTTTAACCTTTAAAATAACTTAAGGATGGGAGCACAAATCAGATGAAACCCGATTGTATTTGTGTGGGCTGCCCGCTTATGAACTTTGAATGCATGCTGGAATCAAACAGCAAATTGGAACAAAATGACGGAAAAGCAATGTTTTGAATTACGAATGAACGCCTGTCGCCGCTTGCACTGCGGCACAGCGCTCAAATAAACCATACTTTGGGAGGAAACCATGAAAAAAAGCTTAGTACTGATGCTTACTATTCTTCTGGCGGCTTCGCTTTTTGTAGCGGCGCGCAACTCATGTCAAAAATAGATCGCAACCCGTGTCAATAATATTTATGCGTATAAACAAACAAAACCCGAGGCGAATTCACCTCGGGTTTTGACATGATTTATGCGTTACTTAGTAGTAGGTGATACCGCGTCAAACGCACCATTGGAAGCCAAAGAGACTACCACGGCGTTGATTATGCACAACGCAGCAGATTCGACTGTAAGCCCTGCTGTGAATGCTGTCGCGGCGAGCAGTAAAACCAGTGCGACCACATAACTGAAAATGCGTGTGGGAATTTTATCTATGAACCCCACGCCCTTGAAGACCTGTGTCACGGCTAAGGTGGCCGCAGTCGCACCGGCATACGTTGCAAGCATGGCCC
>OKVK01000657.1_pt1 | contig 21701 bp, 19 predicted proteins | sample 1604771 | NCBI WGS metagenome assembly OKVK01 (sample SAMN01760906, study PRJEB22395) | human gut metagenome | reverse complement strand
TTTCTGTGCCAGCAAAAGGGAGCGGTGAATTCAGTACTGAAACTGGAAGAAGAATGCTCTTATTGTGGGAAAGAATATCATATGGAAAATGAGAGTTGGATGGTAGAGAAGATGAAGCTGGTGTAATGAGTTGTACCAGCTTTTTGTGATCGACTGTTGTAGATTGTTCATATATATACTACGATAGAATGAGATTACGGAGGTATAAAATTATCAATGAAATATTTTGTGTTTTATAGTATACTGATTGTATCAAAATATAAAATTTTAATCGGTCAGGGGAGACATGAACATGAATATTATATGTTTTCATAATCCAGATGAAGAAAACGGATATTTGAGCAACTGGTATAGATGCGTATTTGAAGTAAATGGCATTATATTTTCATCAATGGAACAATTTATGATGTATAAAAAGGCGGAGTGTTTTAGAGATCATTTGATTAGTCATCAAATTTTGGAAACAGATGATGTTGCAGAAATAAAATCTCTGGGACGACAAGTGACGGGATATGATGATCATATCTGGAATGGAATGAGGCAGATTATAGTATATGAGGGACTTTTGGCAAAATTTTCTCAAAATGAATTACTGCGAAGAAAACTCAAAATGACGGAGCAAATGGTTTTAGCAGAATGTGCGGTAAAGGATCAAATATAGGGAATCGGCTTGTCCATGAACGATCCAAGGCGTTATAACATAAACCAATGGAACGGCAAGAATTTGCTGGGTTATACATTAATGATGGTACGTGATAAAGTGTAAGAAGATATTGAAGAAAATGGTTGATCAAGTCATGAAAATGCAATATCAAAAGTTCGAAGGATATAACACATTCATTCATCAGCATCCGGTGGTCATTAGCATTCCGCACAGCGGCACCTGGATTCCACCGGAGATGAAAACAAAACTGAAGAAAGATCTGATTCTGCCAAACAGTGACTGGTATTTGCCGGACTTTTATGATTTTCTGCGGGAGCAGCAATATACAGTCCTGATAAATCCGGTGAATCGGTATGTGATTGATGTGAACAGGGACAGGATCAGAGAAGGAGATTCTTATAAGACGAATCTTATCTACACCCATACTATTCAGGATGACAAGATGTATGAGGTGCTTCCGAATGATGAAGAAATTCAAGAACGCATAGATAACTTTTATCTGCCATACCATCAGCGGTTAGAACAGCTTCTGGCGGAAAAGAAGAAGCATTTTCCAAAGGTGTATTTGCTGGATTTACATAGTTTTGGTTTGAATTTTGGAGCAGATATTTTATTGGGAAGTAGTTTTGGGACAAGCTGCTCGGATGAATTTCTGAAGAAAATGGAACAGCTGTGTTCAGATCAGGGATTTTCGGTAAAATGCAATCAGGAATATGCAGGCGGTTATATTACCCGACATTATGGAAGACAGGGACTTGGATATGAGGCATTGCAGATCGAACTCTGGTATGGTGCCTATATGGAGAAGCGGGAGTTTGGAAAGGAAGAACTTCCGGAAATTCAGAGAGAGTTTTACGAAGATGCCCGTGAAAGGATGGGCAGAGTATTTGAAACATTGATGCAATTATAAAAATAAATGATGGAGGAACAAATGAAAAAGTTAGCCATATTTTTCCCGGGAATTGGTTATCACTGTGACAAACCATTGCTTTATTATGCAAGAAAGCTGACACAGGAATGTGGATATGAGGAGAGTATTTCGCTTTCTTATTCCTATGATGGAAGAAATATCCGTGGAGATGAGCAGAAGATGCAGCAGGCGTTTGAAGCGTTGTATGCACAGGCAGAGCAGCAGCTGTCAAAAGTGGATTTTGGAAAATACAGTGAGATTCTGTTTGTATCAAAGAGCGTGGGAACGATTATCGCGTCCAATTATGCATGGAAATACAAAATTCCGTGCCAGCAGGTTCTGTACACTCCGCTGAAACAGACCTATGCATTCCCACATGAGAATGCCATTGCATTTATAGGAACGAAAGATCCGTGGAGCAATACGGAAGAGGTGGTACGGCTTTCAGAGCAGCAGAAAGTATCAATTTATGTATATGAAGAAGCAAATCACTCAATCGAAACACCGGATACCATGAAGAACCTGGAGTTGCTGACAGATGTGATGGAGAAGACAAAGAGATATATTCATTTATTTGAAATAATACAATGAGATATTGAGTTTAGTTTTGATTTATGGCACAATAAAACCGCATACTTAATAATCAGAGGGTAAAAATATGGCGATTAAATCAATAGATATTTTAAATGTGATGGTCTTTCAGAGACAATGGCGGAAAAATAATGGGGATTGTAAAATAGGGGAAGTAAAAACAGGAGATAAAATTTCAGATGCATTTCATTTAGGCTTTTGCAATGGAATTAACGTATTGATAGGTGAAAATGGTGTAGGAAAAACGACAATTCTTAAAATGATTTATGCAGCAACACAGTGGTCGTTTGAAAAGACAAATCCAGGAAAAACAAAGAGATTGTTAGATTTTTTTTCTAACAATTTGAAAAATTCAGAGATGCTGAAAAATACAGAAAGTGACTATTGTTACTATAAAGTATCTGATGGGACACACGTATTTGAAGATAGTCTGACGCATGAAAAAATTTTAGGATATGAAGACTGGTTAGGATTGAATATTCCGTCGGTATATATTCCAACAACAGAAATGCTTTCTCATTCAAAGGGATTTCTTGCAATGAATCAAAAATATACTATGCCATTTGATGGGACGCAGATAGATATTGTAGTAAATGCCTCCCTTCCGGAAACAAGGGAAATACCGGAATCATGCAAAGCAATTCTTGATGAATTAAGTGCAGCGATTGATGGAACGGTTATACAGGAAGATGATGTATTTTATGTGTTAAAAAAAGATGGAAGAAAGATTGATTTCTCATTGGAAGCGGAAGGCTTACGGAAACTGGGATTGCTTTGGAAACTGATACGAAATGGATTACTTGAAAAAGGATCAGTTTTGTTATGGGATGAGCCAGAGGGAAATTTGAATCCGGAATTGTATCCACTGGTTGCAGGAGTTTTGCTTAAACTGCAGGAAAATGGTGTGCAGATATTTGTTGCAACACATAGCTATAATTTTGCAAAATATTTGGAAATCCGGCGTAAAAATAAAGAACAGGTGATGTTCCATAATTTATATAAGGGCACATCGGAGTTATCAGATTCATTAAAAGACATGTCAGAAAAAAATGAAGAAACAGGTGAAGAGGAAGTTTACAGTAATTCTGCATACAGAATGGAGGATCTGGAAGCCAATCACATCATGATGGCTGATAATAGTTTACTGGATGAAGTATATCGGCTTTGAGGAAATGAAAATGAAAAAAATTTTTACCGATGAAAATGAAGAGTATGGATTGGATTGTTCGCAGGCTATTTGGGCATCAGATCAACTTCATCAGATTTACCATGATGCAAAAGTACAGCTTTCAGATGCAGATTTTATGATTGAAAATTCCGAAAATGTTGTGATAATGGAATATAAAAATGCCAACACTGAAAAAGCGGTGGAACTTAGTTATAAGACCAAGCCATTTAATCCTATGGAAGATAAAAAGGTAGGTTCAGTAATTCGAAAATTTTATGATTCTTATCACTATCTGTATCTTTTGGGTAAGCGAAAACCAGTACATTACATTTATGTGGTAGAAGCACCTGGAAGTGATTCTACGATGAGAAAAAGGTTAAGAGGGCGTATGAAAACGTTGCTTCCATTTTCACTGCAGGAGAGTCTTGATACAGGAATAAAAATGATTGATAAAGTGGATGTCATGAGTATTGCGGAATGGAATAACGATGATATTTATGGAAAATATCCATTTGTCAAATTAAAATAAGTTTTCAAATAGTACTAGGAGCGTTCCAGATGTACCGACCACCTGTATTTCAGCAGTCGGTATACCTGGAATTCTTCATTTTTTACGACAGGTATTTACCGAATTTCCGCCAGTGCTTTTTTAAACTGAACGGCAAACAGAATGCAGGTAAAGGTGACAGCGATCACATCTGCAATGGGCTCTGCCATATAGACGCCGGTGGTGGGGTCGGATACCACATGAGGCATCAGGTAGATGAGCGGAAGCAGCAGGACAAATTTCCGGACGATGGCCACAACGATGGAGTTGACTGCTTTTCCAAGAGAGGTAAAGGTCATCTGGCAGGCAATCTGAATGCCGAAGAGTCCCAGACCTCCGAAATAAATGCGAAGTGCCGGTGTGGCAAAGGCGATCAGGTCGGCATCGGAAGTAAAGATGCTGATGAATACCTGGGGAACCAGCTGTACGGCAACCCACAGAAGGAGTGAATAGGTCAGGCAGGTACGAAGCAGCAGATGGAAGGTTTTCTTCACGCGGTCTGCATTTTTTGCACCGTAATTATAACTGGAGATAGGCTGCGCACCCTGGGCAATTCCCTGAAGCGGAAGCATGGCGAACTGCATGACACTGGTCAGGATTGTCATGGTTCCAACTGCGATATCACCGCCGTAGCGAAGCAGGGAAGAGTTAAAGCAGACGGCAATGACACTCTCACTTGCCTGCATGATAAAGGCAGCAAGACCAAGGAAAATACAGGGCAGAATGGTTGCAGCTTTCAGCCGTAAATGATTGATACGGATATGGAGCTGGGTTTTCTTGCCGCAGAGAAAGCGGATGACCCACACGCAGGAAATTGCCTGGGAGAGAACCGTTGCAAGGGCAGCTCCCTGTACGCCCATATGGAATCCGAAGATAAATACCGGATCCAGAATGATGTTGCAGACTGCACCGATCAGGACGGAGACCATAGAAATGGTGGTAAATCCCTGGGCAGTGATGAAAGCATTCATGCCAAGGGTCAGCTGTACGAACAGTGTTCCGAATGCATAAATCTGCATGTAAGCGGTTGCATAGCTGATGGTGTTGGAACTTGCACCAAAGGCCAGCAAAAGCGGTTCATTAAATCGAAGCAGGATTGCGGTCAAAATGCAGGAAATGATGATCTGCAGTGCAAAACAGTTGCCTAAGATCTTTTCTGCGGATGTCTGATCTTTTTTACCCATAAAAATAGAGGCTCTCGGTGCGCCGCCGGAGCTGACCAGTGCGGCAAATGCCGATACAATCATGATAATCGGCATACAGACGCCGACGCCTGTGAGGGCAAGACTTCCCTCGCCAGGAATGTGTCCGATATAGATGCGGTCTATGATATTGTAGAGCATGTTAATGAGCTGTGCGACTACCGTGGGGATGGAAAGTCGGAATAACAGCTTTCCAATGGGTTCAGTACCTAAAAAATCTTCCTTATTCTGCATGAGCAGTGTCACTCCTTTAAGTTTCTCTTTTTTTAGAAAGTTCATTTTTGAACTAATTAACATCATAGAGCAGGAAAGGAAGAATGTCAAGCTGTAAAAACTTCTGGTGTGTGTTATAATTTTGATAATGAATTTTTATGGGAGTATGTAAATGAAGGTATTGGGCATTGATATCGGGACCACCACCATCAGTCTGGTAGTGCTGGATCCGGAGCAGAAGAAAGTATGGGAATCCAGAACCATTTCCAATGGAACATTTATGGAGACTGCGCGGGAATGGGAACGGATACAGGATGTAAATAAAATCGTTGAGAAAACAAGGGAAGTTCTGGAAGGACTGCTGCATGCTTATCCGGAGGTGTCGTCCATCGGTCTGACCGGACAGATGCACGGAATCCTCTATGTGGATCGGGAAGGCAGATGTATCAGTCCTTTGTATACCTGGCAGGATGGTCGGGGTAATGTGCCGGATGAGCATGGGAAGACTTTGACAGAGATGGTTCGGGAGAAGACCGGGATTACGGTATTTACCGGATACGGTCTGGTAACTCATCTATGGAACCAGCTGTACGGAGAAGTACCGGAAGAAGCAGTGGGGATCTGTACTATCGCAGATTATCTGGGCATGTGTCTGACCGGACGGAAACGGCCCCTTCTACATGCCAGCAATGCAGCGAGCCTTGGATTCTATGATGTGAAAAAACATGCTTTCCGCAGAGATATATTGCAGAATCTGGCGGTGAATACGGAGATTTTGCCGGAGGTATGCCAGAATTTTGAGCAGCTGGGTACTTACCGGGGCATTCCGGTGACTGTGGCAATCGGAGACAACCAGGCAAGTTTCCTTGGTTCCGTGGGCTTGAAAGAAAGAACTTTATTATTAAATATGGGAACCGGTGGACAGATTTCCGTGCTGTCGCCGAACTATTTTGAAGCGCCGGGCATTGAGGCAAGACCCATTACAGAAGGAAACTATCTTCTGGTGGGTGCATCTCTCTGCGGCGGACGGGCCTATGCGATTCTGGAGCGGTTCTTAAGAAGCTGTGTCGGAACGGACGAGTCCCAGTATGAAAAAATGGAACATCTGGCGAGAGCCGGACAGCAGCAGAAAGACCGGATGAAAGTGAATACCACCTTTAACGGAACAAGGGTTCATCCGGAACTTCGTGGAAGTATTCTGAATGTGAGCGAAGAAAATTTTACCCCGGAAGGGCTGGTGTATGGAGTGCTGGAAGGAATGGCAGCTGAGCTCTATGAAATGTTCCGGGTGATTCAGAAAGGAACCGGTATTCAGGCAGAACACCTCATCGCTTCCGGCAATGGCCTTCGGCGGAATCCGGTGTTGCAGGAGATCTGCTCAGATATGTTTGGAGCTGTGCTCACTCTGGCGGATTACAGGGAAGAGGCTGCTTGTGGAGCAGCCGTGAGCAGCAGATAGAAGAATGAAGATAAGTAAAATTTGAATATGCTTTGAGTTCGTGATAGCATAAAGATATTGGAAATGATAACAGAATGTAAATGGGGATAGTAATCAATGAATGAAAAGAAAAATACAGTATTAATGACAGAAGGCGGCATTTTTAAGAACCTTCTCTTTTTTGCGACGCCGCTGATCCTGGGCAACCTGCTGCAGCAGATGTACAATGCAGTGGACTCGATTATTGTAGGAAATTATGTGGGAAGTAATGCACTGGCAGCAGTCGGGGCAGGTGCCTCTCTAATCTATCTGCTGATTGCATTCAGCTTGGGAGCTTCTGTAGGCGCAGGAGTGATCGTTTCCCAGTATCTGGGAGCGAAAGAGAAAGAGGGGGTTCATAAGGCGGTACATACAGCGATGACAATCTCGATCATTCTGGGACTGATTCTGACAGCAGGCGGTATTTTGTTTAGCCGGAAGTTGCTGGTGATGATGAATACACCGGCGGAAATCTTGGATGATGCAGCCTGTTATCTGCGGATTTATTCTTGTGGACTGATTTTTAATGTGGTTTATAATATGGCGGCTGGAATTCTGAATGCGGCAGGAAATTCCAGAAGATCGTTGATGTATCTGGCAGCAGCGGCTGTGGTCAATATTTTTATGGATCTGCTGTTGATTGCAGGCTTGAAAATCGGTGTGGCAGGAGCAGCCATTGCGACCAACTTCAGCCAGGCAATCTCCTGCATTCTGGCACTGTGGTTCCTGTTCCGGGTTCCGGCGGATTACCGGATTTCGTTGAAAAGTCTTCGGATTCATAAAGCGATGGCGCTGCGTATTATCCAGATAGGTCTGCCTACCGGAATCCAGAATATGGTCATTTCCTTTTCCAATATACTGATTCAGGCAAGCATTAATCAGTATGGGGCAACGGCGGTGGCAGGATTCAGCGCATATCTGAAGATTGACGGCTTTAACATTCTTCCGGTGTTGAGCTTCAGCATGGCCATCACGACTTTTATCGGACAGAACTATGGAGCAGGCAAATATGATCGTATGAAAAAAGGTATGTGGGTGACACTACTCATGGGAATTGTGTATACAGTGCTCACAGGAATTCTTCTGCTCACCTTCTCGGGGCAGATTATGAGGTTGTTCTCCGAGGATGTGGGTGTAATCGCCTATGGTCAGACAGCTATGCGGTATTTTTGCCCGTTTTACTGGATTCTGGCAATTCTTCATTCGCTGGCGGGAACGGTGCGCGGGACCGGAAAGAGCATACCGCCCATGGTGGTGCTTCTTGTTTCACTTTGCCTTTTCCGAATCGTATGGATTCAGCTGGTATTGCCGTATTATACGTCTATTGAAGGAATTTTCATTCTCTATCCGGTTTCCTGGCTGGTGGGAGCAGTGCTGATGATTCTCTACACCTGGAAAGGAAAATGGATAGAATTATGACAGAAAAGGTGTATTAAAATAATACAGGAGTGTGAACGTCATGGATACATATATAAAAGAACAGATCACAAATTTAAGACTTACGCTGCATGCCTGTCCGGAGATATCCGGTCAGGAGAAGCTATGACGTTAAAATTCCATGGAAAGGCAACTCATGCGGCTTATCCGGAAAATGGTCTGTCCCCGGCTCATGCAGTGGGAGAGCTGTTAAGACAGGTGCCGGAGTTCCTGACACCGGAACACTATACAGGCATGGTACTCTGTACGGTCATTGGCGTACAGATGGGCGAAAAGGCTTTTGGAGCAGCGGCAGCGGATGCGGAAGTCTGGCTGACTCTCCGGGCAGAACATGAAAAAGATCTGGAACTCTTACGGGAGACTGTGTGGAGGACGGCAAAAGATCTGGCGGGAGCAGACGGACTTGGAGTTGAGATGGAAGAGCAAGACGTCTTTCCTGCAACGGAAAATGATCCGGGTTGTGCCGCGAAAGTCATGGGGAGATGCAATGGGAAGCCACTGGAAGTTCCCATGCGTTGGAGCGAGGATTTTGGACATTATTTAAAGAAGTGTAAGGGAGCTTTTTTCGGAATCGGAGCCGGAGAAGACCATGCAGCACTTCACACGATCCATTATGAGTATCCGGATGAGCTTCTGGAACATACAGCAGAGGTATTTCTACGGTTGATTTGACGGAATTACGAAAAATGCACTTTAAAAATATATGAAATAATAAAATTGCACAAAATAAAAAGAAGAATTTTTAAGAAAGACAGAAGAATATTCTATGTTTTTTGCAGTTGACTCCTGTTATATTGTCATTAGTAACAAGGTGGGTTACACATTAAAGAACAATTAAAAATGGGAGGTAACTAGTAAAATGAAAAGAAAAGCAGTGAGCATGATTCTTGCAGTGACAATGGTAGCAACCATGGCAGTAGGATGTGGCGGCAGCAAGACCGCTGACACTACCGCACCGGCAGATGATGCAGCAGCAGAAGAGACCACAGAGGCAGACGCAGCAGACGCTGAGGATACCGCAGATGCAGCAGCAGACGCAGTAGATGGTGATCTGGCAGACAAGAAAGTCGGCGTTTGTATCTATCAGTTCTCCGACAACTTCATGACTCTGTTCCGTACCGAGCTTCAGTCTTATCTGGAGAGCAAAGGATTCAAAGCAGAGAACATCAAGATCGTTGACGGTGCTAACGACCAGGCTACCCAGTCCGGACAGATTGACAACTTCATCACTGAGGGCGTTGACGTTCTGATTATCAACCCGGTTAACTCTTCTTCCGCAGCTACCATTACTGATAAAGTAGTAGATGCTGGAATTCCGCTGGTATACATCAACCGTGAGCCGGATGAGACAGAGGAGCAGAGATGGGCAGACAATAACTGGGATGTTACCTATGTAGGCTGTGATGCTCGTCAGTCCGGTACTTTCCAGGGCGAGATCATTTCTGATCTTGGACTTGATGCACTTGACTTCAACGGAAACGGAAAAGTTGATTACATCATGGTAGAGGGTGACCCGGAGAACGTAGATGCTCAGTATCGTACCGAGTTCTCTGTAAAAGCTCTTGAGGATGCAGGTCTTGAGGTTAGCTGCCTGACTGATCAGGTTGGTAACTGGCAGCAGGATCAGGCACAGCAGATCGTTGCTAATGCACTTGGACAGTTTGGAAACGATGTAGAAGTTGTATTCTGTAACAACGATGCAATGGCAATGGGTGCTTTACAGGCTATTCAGGCAGCTAACCGTACTGTAGGCAAGGATATCTACCTGGTAGGTGTAGATGCTCTGTCTGAGGCTCTTGAGTCTGTAATTGCAGGAACCATGACCGGTACTGTATTTAATGATCACTTCTCACAGTCTCACAGCGCTGCTGATGCTGCAATCAACTACCTGACCGGAGCTGGAAATGAGCACTACATTGGTTGTGACTACGTAAAAGTTACTCAGGATAATGCTCAGGAAGTTCTTGACATGGTAAAATAATTAATTCTGAACATGGTGCGGGCGTTGGACAACGGCGTCCGCATTTTTTAAGCTGATTGAAGAAGGAGAGCAAAATGGCTGAGTATAAACTGGAGTTGAAGGGCATCTGCAAGTCCTTTCCCGGCGTTAAGGCGCTTGACAATGTGCAGTTGTCAGTTCGTCCCGGCACAGTCCATGCGCTGATGGGAGAAAATGGTGCAGGTAAGTCCACTCTGATGAAATGTCTGTTTGGTATCTACAAGATGGATGCCGGAGAGATTTATCTGGATGGTGAAAAGATTGAAGTTAAGGATCCGGATGATGCCATGAGTAAAGGTATTGCCATGGTACATCAGGAGCTGCAGCCGGTTCTGGCAAGAAGCGTAGGTGAGAACCTGTTCCTGGGAAGATTTCCTACGAAGAATTATGGTCCACTGAAAGTGATCGACCATAAAAAAATGTATGAGGATACGAAGATGTGGCTGGATGAGGTTGGTATGGATTTCGATCCGAAAGCCCAGCTTGGTTCCTTGTCCATCGGTCAGATGCAGTCTGTTGAGATTGCAAAGGCAGTTTCTCATCAGGCAAAGGTAGTGATTTTCGATGAGCCGACTTCCTCTCTGTCCGATAAAGAAGTAGATGCCCTGTTCCGGATCATGAATGATCTGAGAGACAAGGGAGTAGCCATGATCTACATCTCTCATAAGATGGATGAGATCAAGAGAATTGCCGATGACATTACGGTCATGCGAGATGGCGGTTATGTAGGCACCTGGCCTGCAGCTGAGATGACAACAGAACAGATCATTGCCAAGATGGTTGGCCGTGAGCTGACAAATGTATATCCTGACAAAGATAACGAGATTGGTGATGTGGTTCTCGAAGTGAAAGACCTGTGCTCCATTCATGAAAAATCTTTCCAGCATGTAAGCTTTAAGCTTCGCAAAGGTGAGATTCTCGGATTCGGAGGACTGGTCGGAGCCCAGAGAACGGAGCTGATGGAAGGTATCTTCGGAATCCGTGGAGTAGCATCTGGTGAGATCTATATCCACGGTAAGAAAGTGAATATTAAGCACCCCATTGATGCCATGAATGCGGGTATCGGACTGATTACCGAGGACCGTCGTGGAAATGGTATCTTCGGCTGCCTGTCCATCAAGGACAACGTAGGCGTGTCGGTGTATAACAAATATCTGAAAGCAGGATTTGTTCTGGACCACAAAGAAATTAATAAAGTTGTGGATGAGAGCATTGAAAAACTGAGAATTAAGACTCCCAGCATGAAAGAACATATCGCCAACCTGTCCGGTGGTAACCAGCAGAAAGTTATCGTATCCAGATGGCTGGCAAACGACCCGGATGTGCTGATCATGGATGAGCCGACCCGTGGTATCGACGTTGGAGCCAAGCATGAGATTTATGAAATTATGGTAGACCTGGCAAAACAGGGCAAGGCAATTATCATGATTTCCTCAGAGATGGCTGAGCTGCTTGGAATGTCTGACAGAGTATGTGTCATGTGTAACGGACGTCTGACTGGTGAGATCACGGAAAAAGAAGAGATGTCTCAGGCAAACGTTATGCAGTTTGCAACACGATTCTGATGCTGAAGGAGGATGAATAAGAATGGAAAAGACAAAGCAGAAACAGATTACAGATTTTCTGATTAATAATGGTGTTATTATTGTTATGTTCATTCTGGTTATTGTAGCCGGAGTGACTACCCAGAACTTTTTTACACTGAATAACTTAACGAACCTGTTAAACAACATGAGTTTTCGTCTGGTAATCGCACTTGGTATTGCGGGCTGCGTTATTACCGCGGGATGTGACCTTTCCGCAGGACGTCTGATCGGTCTTGGCGGATGTATCTCCGGTGTACTGCTGCAGAGAATGGATTATTCCGGTAAATTTTTCCCGGATATGCAGCCGCTGAATGTGTTCCTCGCAGCACTGATCGCTATGGTGATCTGTGCAATCTTCGGTACGATTACCGGTTTCTTCATTGCTTACTTAAGTGTACCTCCGTTCATTGCAACGCTGGCAACCATGGAGATTGTATATGGTCTGAACATGCTGTTTACCAACGCAACTCCCCTTGGTGGCTTTACGACAGAGTACACCAACGTAGGAAGTGGTAAATTCCTGGGTCTTAGCTATCTGGTATGGATTGCTCTTGTAGTAGCAGCAATTACCTGGTTTATTTTCAATATGACCCGTCATGGAAAATATATGTATGCAATCGGTGGAAACCCGCAGGCAGCAGAGGTTGCCGGTGTTCCGGTAAAACTGACTCTGATTCTCATCTACATGAAAGCAGCAGCTATGTATGGTCTGGCAGGTTTCATGCTGGGTGCAAAATCCGGTGGAGCATCTGTACAGCTGGGTTATGGTTACGAGATGGAGGCAATCGCTGCATGTACCATCGGTGGTGTATCCGTTACCGGTGGACGTGGTAAAGTATCTTCCGCATTTGTCGGTGTTGCAGTATTTGAGCTCTTGAAGATCGCTCTGCAGTACATGGGCGTTAATGCAAATGCACAGTACATTGCAATCGGCGTTGTTATCTTCGTCGCAATTTCTCTGGATATCAGAAAGTACGTGGCAAAGAAATAAACTATATAGTATAATAGATGGCGGCAGGGGTGTGGACCCCCGCCGTCATTTTTATATGTAGAGGAAAGTGTACAGGGGGATTTTATGGACAACAACAGATATTCCGTTCTGCTGGTGGACGATGAAGAAGATATTATCCGGATTATTATGAAAAAGCTGGACTGGGAGAGCATGGGACTGACCATTATCGGCCATGCAGCCAACGGTGTGGAGGCACTGGAGATGGCGGAGGAACTGACACCGGATATTGTGATGACGGATATTAAGATGCCTTATATGGACGGACTGACTTTGTGCAGAAAGCTGAAAGAATTATCTCGCACCATCCGGGTGATTATTTTTTCCGGATTTGACGAGTTTGAATATGCTAAGGAAGCTATTAAGATGGAGGCAGAGGAGTATCTTTTAAAGCCGGTGAATGCAGTGGAATTAAAAGAGGTCTTTGAACGGGTGAAAAATGACCTGGATCAGGAGCGTGCGGAAAAGAGAGATACGGAAAAACTCAAATCTTATTATATGGAAAGTCTGCCGGTTCTGCAGGAAAGTCTGTATATGGCTCTTCTGGAGGGCAGAATTACGTCAGGACAGATTTATAAATATATGGATACTTATCAGATCAGGCTTCCAGGTCCATATTATGTGGTGACAGTTCTGCACTTGAGTTCCCAGTCCGTTGAGGAGAATGGAATGGATCCGTTTCTGATGGCTATGTCTGTGCAGAAGTACGCGGAAGAGCAGACGGACCGGAGATGGAGAAGCAGATTTTTGATCTATCTGGGTGATATTATCATGATCTCTCAGCTGAGTGATAAAGAGGAGATGCTGGAATATACGAATGATCTGGACCGGCTCTGCAGGATGGGAAACCGTGTGCTGAACGTCAGGATTACAGCGGGCATTGGTTATCTGTGCAATAATCTGGAACAGATTCCGCTGTCTTATCAAGGAGCAAAGCAGGCAGTATCTTACCGTGTATTGTATGGAAATACAAGGGCAATCAGTATTGCGGATGTAGAACCGGCGGAAAGAGTGGAGATGAACTGGGAGGATGCTTACAGTTCGTATATTCAGCAGATTATCAAGAAAGTCAGGGTGGGTGAGCAGCAGGGACTGGAAGATGCCATTGCAGAATTCACCGGATGGCTGTCAGGGGCGCAGCTGTCCATGCAGCAGTACCGGGTTGTGCTGATGGATTTGCTGGCAGAACTGTTCCGGTTTATCAGCAGCCACCAGCTTAATATGGAAGAAATCTTTGGAAGCAGTCAGGATGTCTATACCAAAGTTTTGCAGCTGGAATCCGCGGAGGCTCTTGGCAGCTGGCTGATGAAGATCTGCAGAAATCTCCAGAAAGCTGTGACGTTTGAACGTCAGGATACGACGAAAGTGTTCGTACAGAATGCAGTGGAATATGTAAAGGAACATTATGCGGATCAGGATCTGAGTGTGGAGGTGATCTGCAAAAAACTGAATGTCAGTTCCGCATATTTCTCGACAATTTTCAAGAAGGAAACGGGGAAAACATTTGTACGGTTTCTGACAGATTACCGAATGGAGCAGGCGGTCAGTCTTCTGATGACAGGAAATGACAAGACTTACATGATTGCCGAGAAAGTAGGATATGCGGAGCCGAATTATTTCAGCTATGTATTTAAGAAACAATATGGTATGTCACCTTCCAAGTACAAAGCGGACAGACTGGAGCAGAAGTGAGAAGAATCGGGGAACTGTGGAAAAAATATTTGAATCCATTGTCGGTGCGTATGGGACTTGCATTGTCCTTTACAATGGTAGCGATGTTTGCAGTCGGCATTTTTGGAACGACCATGTATAATCTGGTAGCGCACAGGATGGAAAGGATGATGTCAGAGAGCTCAGGGCAGCTGCTGGATCAGACGGCAACCAATCTGGAAACATATCTGAAAGGTATGCGGCGAGTTTCTGATACCATGTATTATTCAGTCATCAAAGACAAAGATCTGGCAGTGGACTCTATGGCGCAGGAGATGAATCTTCTGTATGATGTAAATAAGGAAAACCTGATCAGTATCGCCTGTTATACCGGAGACGGTGAGCTGGTGGAAGCAGTTCCTCTGTCAGCGGAAAAGACAGGGCTTGATGTGACCAGGCAGCAGTGGTTTACAAAAGCGGTCAACCAGATGGAGAATTTTCATTTTTCTACACCACATGTGCAGAATCTGTTTGATGATCCCAGCTACCGGTATTATTGGGTGATTTCCTTGAGTCGTGCAGTGGAGCTTACGACGAACGGGAGTGCAAAGCTGGGGGTTTTGCTGGTTGATATGAATTATTCCAGTATGGAGCAGCTGTTGGAAAAAGCTAATACAGGAACAGATTCGGAGTATCTGTATCTGATGGATGCAGATGGGGAGATTATCTATCACCCGAAACAGAAACTGATCTATGCGGGACTATATGAAGAAAACAATATGGAGACGGCCAACTGGGATGATGGAAGTCATAAAGAATATTTTCATGGGGAAAAACGGCTGGTTACAGTAAAAACCGTCAGCTATACCGGATGGAAAATAGTCAGCGTGATGCCCATGAGTGTGCTGAATGTCGGAATGTATGAAACCAGGGTCCTGTTTGTACTGGTGCTGCTTCTTACGATGATGATTATCATTATTCTGAATCAGCTGGTCTCTTCCAGCATTGCGCATCCGCTGGAAAAATTAAATGATTCCGTAAAAGAATGGGAAGCCGGAAATATGAGCCCGGATATTTATATTGGTGGTTTAACAGAAGTCGAACATCTGGGACGTACATTGAAATCGACAGTGGAACAGATACAGAAATTGATGGAAGATGTGCTGATGGAACAGGAGGAGAAGCGTAAGAGTGAGTTGGATGCACTGCAGTCCCAGATTAACCCGCATTTCCTGTACAACACACTGGAGTCCATTACCTGGATGATCGAAGGAGAACGGTATGAGGATGCTGTATTCATGATTTCACAGCTGGCAAGTCTGTTCCGGATCAGCCTGAGCAAAGGAAAGACGATTATCCGGATTGAAGATGAGGTGAAGCATGCACAGAATTACATGAACATTCAGAAAATCCGCTACAAGAACAGTTTTCAGGTAGATTTCCAGATTGCGGACGAGATCAAAGACTGCTGCACGGTGAAGCTGATCATTCAGCCGCTTCTGGAAAATGCCATCTATTATGGTGTCGAAGGTATGGATGACGAAGGTGAGATTCATGTGACAGGATATCGTGACGGAGATGATGTCTGCATCGAAGTCCGGGATAATGGACTTGGTATGTCCGAAGAAATGGTAGAAAAGCTGCTTACAGACAATAACCACGTGCCTAAGCATGGTTCCGGAGTGGGCGTGATCAATGTACATAACCGGATCAGAATCCGGTTTGGAGAAGGATACGGGCTGGAAATTGAGAGTGAGCCTGATGAAGGAACGCTTGTCAGAATTCGACTTCCGTATATTCCGTATTCAGCAGACATTCAGGAATATCTGGATGGAAGAAGACTGGAACGTTCGGGAGGTGCAGCAGATGAAAAGAACTAAAAAAATATTGCTGTATGTGCTGATGGGATTTTTACTTGTGATTTTTTCTCTGCTTCTGCTGCTGACCGGGGAACGGCAGGAGGTAAAAAGAAAATCCATATCTGTAATTGTAGATAACAGTACCAGTAATCGGTGGACAGCTTTGAAGGAAGGCATGGAAGCGGCGGCGAAGGATTACAATCTGCGCCTGAACTATGTATCAACGGTAAAGCTGTGGAGTGTTACAGCAGAACTGGAGATGGCTGCGCGGGAGATGGAATCCGGAGCAGATGGATTGATTTTGCAGATGTACGCAAGTGAAGGAATCGGTGAAAAGCTGGAAGAAATCGTCCCAAGGGATCAGTGTGTATTGCTGGAGACAGATATCACACCGGAAGAGTATTACCAGACGGTGGGACCAGACAACCGGAAACTGGGCGGTGTGCTGGCCGGGCAGATTCGTGCAGATTATGGAGAAAGTCTGCAGGGAAAAAGGGTAGGAATCTTTTGCGGAAATACAGGCGAGCTGTCCATCCGGCAGAGAATACAGGGATTAAAGGAAGGCCTTGAAGACAGTGAAATACAGGTGGTCTGGGAATTGCATGAAATGGGGAGAACTCCGGACGAAGCTGCGGAAAATGATTGCTGGGAGACTGGAGCGGATATTGTAATTTCACTGGAAAATGACATGACAGAGAGAGTAGTGGATTACCTTGCAGAAAACCAGGACATGTTAAATCAATGCAAATTGTATGGAATCGGAAATTCCGAAAAAGTAATGTATTATCTGGACCGGGGATTTATCAGAAAGCTTGTGGTTCCCAACGATTTTTATATGGGATATCAAAGTGTGGAAGAGCTTGCAAAAAAACTGGAATACAGAGGAGAGTCTCATAAGAACATTTATACCGGTTATCTGGTGATTGACCGGACAAATCTCTACGACGAAACAAATCAGAAGATGTTGTTCCCGATCGTTCAGTAGGAGGAGCGTATGAACAGAAAAAGAATAGCAGCAGTTCTTGGATGTGCAGCAGCCGGATTTCTTCTTGCCGGATGTGAAAGCGGTGGGGCAGAACGGGTGAGAAACATTAAAATAGGTGTTGCTGTCTATGATCAGTATGATACATTTATTTCACAGCTTGTAGAGCAGTTTAATCAGTGTGCGGCTGAGATGTCCGATTCCGCAGATTCCAATATTTCTGTGAAAATCGAAGTCTATAATGCAGGAAAGAGCCAGACAACGCAGAATGATCAGGTGAAGAATATGCTGGAGCAGGAGTGTGATGTGATCTGTGTCAATCTGGTAGACCGTACAGAGCCGGTTACGATTATCGACATGGCTGAAAAACAAGATGTTCCGGTAATTTTTTTCAACAGGGAACTGGTAGAACAGGATCTGGAACGATGGGACAGGCTGTATTATGTAGGTGCTCCGGCATTGCAGTCAGGAATTTTGCAGGGAGAGATGGCAGCCGATCTGTTTCAGAAAGACCCCTCTGTCGATAAAAATGAAGACGGAGTATTCCAGTATGTAGTTCTGGAGGGGGAGATGGACCATCAGGATGCGATTGTCCGGACTGAATATGCCATCAACACCATTACCGAACAAGGCGTATCGGTGGAAAAACTTGGTTATGGTATTGCAAACTGGAACCGAGGTCAGGCCCAGACGAAGATGACACAGATGATCGAGCAGTATGGAGATGCCATTGAACTGGTTCTGGCAAATAATGATGACATGGCTCTGGGAGCAATTGATGCCTATAAAGCAGCAGAAATCGATCAGGAAGAATGGCCTGCTATCTTCGGAATTGACGGAACAGATGTAGGAAAAACAGCACTCAACAAGGGAGAACTGAAAGGAACCGTTTACAATGATAAAGAAGGACAGGCAGAAGCCATGCTGAAGCTGGCAGTGGGACTGGCAACCGACAGCTCACTGGAAGATCTGGGACTGGAAAACGGAAAATATATCCGGCTTCCCTATACAAAGCTGGAAAGACAGTAAAAAATACAGAGTGAGGAAATGAGAAGTGAACGATAATCATATTACCAAAGACGAAGGTCTGCAGGGCAATGAGAAAATAGAAGAGGCAATTGCAGCACTTCAGAAGGAACTGACAGATGAGATGCTGGCGCATACACTGACCGTCATCCGTAGACGGATGAAAGTGAAGGGTCAGCTGATACTGGCAGTAGACGCTCCCGGAGGAGACGGAAAGCTGAATGTGCAGGCAGTGAAAACAGATGACGGTAAAAATTGGTGGGCCGCCTTTACCAGTTTTGAAGAAGAACTGAAAGGAGGTGGAAGTGTTATGTCCACGTTCCTGACAGATGTTGAACAGCTCTTCCATTCGGCAATTGCCACAGATGAAATTGAAGGAATTATTATCAATCCCTGGAATCGGACGCTGATGCTGAACAAACAGTTACTGAAGATCGTACTGGGTGTGTGACGTTACTTTCTTTACACAGTAGAAGCAGGTAGGTGCTATGTAGAGGCAGGCACACAGCCATGCGGTCTGATCAGCAAAGCAGATGGCCGTATAACCGAACATTCCTACAAAACAAAGACTTACAATGGTTCTGGCAAACATTTCTGTTACACCGGAGAAAAATGCTCTGCCAGAATATCCCAGTCCCTGGGTCGTCATGCGGGTGATATTTAAGATACCAAGTGCCCAGTAGAAATATCCCATACATTTTAAATATTTTGCAGAAGCATCCAGTACATCAGCTGCTTCGCGGCTTACAAAGATCAAGGAGAGTGTCCGACCGCCAAAGATCAGAATCAGGCCGGCGAAAAGACCGTACCCAACGGCAATTGCAATTCCTTCTTTTAATCCCTGCTTGATTCGGTCGTATTTTCCAGCTCCGAGATTCTGACTGCAGAATACGGAGACTGCGGTACTCATGGCATCAAACGGGCACATGGTAAACTGCTTGATACGCATTCCAGCGGTAAATCCGGATACATAGATACTGCCAAGACCATTGTTGGCTGACTGCATGACCATACTTCCGATTGCTGTGATGGAATATTGAAGTCCGGTTGGCAGTCCCATGGTAAGAAGTTCTTTTGCTGTTCTTGAGCTGACCTTGCGGCATTCTGACGGCAGCCATAGAACCTCTTTTTTCTTTATAATATAGACAAGACAGGCAATTCCGCTGACAGCTTGTGCAGTAATTGTTGCAATGGCTGCACCTGCACATCCCCAGCCAAGGACGATAATACAGAACAGGTCAAGAAAAATGTTTAATACTGCAGAAAATGCCAAAAATAAAAAGGGTGTACGGCTGTCCCCGACAGATCTTAAAATACTGGACAAATAATTGTACATCAATGTAAATGGCAGACCGAGGAAGATCACCAACAGATAGGAATAGGCATTTTTATAAATGTCCGGCTGTACAGAAAGGATATTCAGGATCCAGTGGCACAGGAGCGCACATGCAGTTGTCACTATAGCGGCTGTTCCAGCGGTCAGAACTGCGCCGTTGTATACATAGTTCTTCATTTTCTGATAGTTGCCGGAACCAAAAAATTTTGCTACCGGAATGCCAAATCCTGCGGTGATTCCCATACAGAATCCAAGAACCAGAAACTGAACACTGCTGCTGGCACCGACGCTGGCCAGAGCATCTGCTCCAAGCACCTGTCCTACAATGGCAGCGTCAATAATATTATAAGTCTGCTGAAGAAGATTTCCAAACAGTAAAGGCATCGCAAAGCGAAGCATTGCTTTTAAAGGACTTCCGTTTATCATAGATGTAGACATTATTCCACCTCATTGTTTTCTAAAATATATTCAACATATTTTATCACGGGACGATGCGAAATGATATAGCAACTTTCCCGAAATCTCTTGACAAAAGTACGGCTCACGCTTACAATTTTCCAGCAAATATCTGTTATTTATGAGGAGGAGTTCTGTCATGCAGTTGAATATGACGAAGGGGAAACCGCTGCCGGTGATTTTGATGTTTACCGTACCGCTTATTATAGGAAATGTATTTCAGCAGCTTTATAATATGGTCGACACAATTATTGTAGGACGCTATGTTGGTGCAGACGCACTGGCTGCCGTCGGTTCTACCGGTACGATCATGTTTCTTATTACCGGTTTTTCACAGGGAATCACTTCCGGTTTTTCGGTCCGCGTGTCTCAGAAATACGGCGCGATGGATAAAGTAGCGGTAAAAAGAAATGTCGCAAACGGAATTTTACTGTCTGTTATTTCTATTATGATTATGACCGCATTTACCTCTTCGGTGATGCGCCCGCTTCTTCGCCTTATGAATCCTCCGGACAATATCTATGATATGGCGTATTCTTATATTATCGTAATCTGCGTCGGTATTGCAGCAAATATTTTTTATAATCTTTTTTCCGCATACCTGCGTGCTGTGGGCAACAGCCAGGTGCCATTGTTTTTCCTTGTCTTTTCCGCCTGTCTCAACGTGGTACTGGATATTCTGTTTGTTGTGAAAATTCAGATGGGTGTAGCCGGAGCTGCATGGGCAACGAATCTGTCTCAGGCAATTTCAGCAGTCTTCTGTGCGATCTACATCTGGGTGAAAGTACCCGATCTGAAGCCGGAACCGGATCAGTGGAAAATTTCTCCGCAGGATACCCATCCGCAGCTGGCTGCCGGAATTCCTATGGCATTCCAGTTCGCCATCACAGCTTCCGGTACCATGATCATGCAGTCGGCGATCAACCTGTTTGGCTCTGAAGCAGTTGCAGCCTATACGGCAGCCGGAAAACTTCAGAATATTCTGACGCAGGGAATGGTTGCCATGGGACAGACCATGGCAACTTATGGAGGTCAGAATTATGGATGTGGAAATCTGAAGCGAATCCGGGCTGGTGTCCGTGCCGCTCTGTTTGCAGAATTCATTTATTCTATTGCGGCAGCAGCTGTTATGATTCTGCTCTTGAAACCGTGTCTTCACCTTTTCTTCTCAGGAGATGTGGATATGACGGCCATGATGCCGTGGGCAACAACGTATTGCTACATGTGTGCCGCTTTCTTTCTGCCGCTTTGCACAATTTTTATTTTTCGGAATATTATGCAGGGATGCGGATATGGTTTTTTGCCCATGATGGGCGGTGTATCCGAGCTGATCGCAAGACTCATTGTATCCATGATTGCAATGAGACTTTTAAGCTATCCGCTGGCATGCTTCGCCGATCCTGCTGCCTGGATAGCAGCCGGTGCTTTTACCTGCGTTTCTTATCTATATGTCATGAAACAGATCGAGAAAGAGTTTTCTCAAATTCGATATTAAGCTAAGAACAGATTGGAGAAAATCGGACGTATGATAACCTACAATCTTATGGATACAGGCACGGATTCGTTGTATGAGCATCTGTGTAAATGCA
>OKVK01000656.1_pt1 | contig 21712 bp, 21 predicted proteins | sample 1604771 | NCBI WGS metagenome assembly OKVK01 (sample SAMN01760906, study PRJEB22395) | human gut metagenome | reverse complement strand
CTGCCGCATCCTTGGATCCACATCCAACTGCGCTGAATACAGTGATTGCAGCCATCAGTAACGCCAAACTTTTTCTTTTCATTTTTCTTTCCCTCCATGAAAAACTTTTGTTTTTTCTTGTTGCCCCTATATAGAGCAAGCCTTGTGCCAACTTGTCCAAAAACAATTCCAATTCTCTTTTGTTTTTGACAAAATGCCGAAAACTCAAGGTTTTTTCAAGTTCACAAATTCTCAACATTTTCCACAGATGTTTTTTGCAGAATCTAAATTATTGCATTTCTTTGCATTTTGTTTTATAATTATTGCAAAATATTTCTTTCCGCAATTTTTCTTTAATTTAAATGAGGTTTTCTATTTATGATACGACTGGTCTTTTTTGCGCCTTACCCAGGAATGCAGTCAACTATCCGGCAGGTTATCGCAGAACGCCCGGATCACGATGATTTTCAATATGAAATCATCCAGGATTTTTTTAATAATCCACTGGATAACATCAACGCAGATATCGCCATTGCCCGAGGATTTACCGCTCATACCATGCAGCGAAAAGGAATTGCCTGTGCGGAATTAAAAGTATCCGGTTATGACGTCATCGCTGCCATCCAGAAATGCCGCCGCAAAGTTCCGTTAAAAAAGCTGGCACTTGTCGGTGCATTTAATATGGTCTACAGTTCAGAAAATGCACATTCCATCTTCCCTGATATTGAGATCACCGCTTACCCCATTGTGGAAGAAACCCAGCTCGAAACCATGATCCAGAAAGCAATCGCAGACGGAAATGATGCCATTGTGGGTGGACATACTACTGTTCTTCTCTCAGAGAAATATCATATTCCGGCTGTGATGATTGAAACTGGACGTGAATCCATCAATAATGCGATTGCTGAAGCAAAACTTGCCGCAGAAATCTCTTTCCGTGAAAAAGAGCGGAGCAATGAAATTGCCAATATTATGAACTATTCTTTTCAGGGCATTATCTCCACAAACCGGGAAGGCTATATTACCTTTGCCAACTCCTACTGCCACACGGTTCTAAAGGATGTCAAAACTCCATTTATCGGACATGCTCTGCAGGAGTATTTTCCAGATCTGGCAGTAAATGATGTCATACATAAGGGAAAGAAATTTCTTTCAGAGCTTCACTACTGTCAGAGCATCCCTCTGATGATTAACTGTGTACCAATTGAAAGCGAATACGATAATGCCGGATGCGTACTGACCTTTCAGAATACCGCCCAGATTCAGGCAGAAGAAAGTCAGATTCGTAAAAAAATGCATCGTTCCGGTTTTACCGCCAAATATCGTTTCTCCCAGATCATTCACAGCAGCCCGATCATGGACTCCGTCATCTCGGATGCCCTCAATTTCAGCTACTCGGATTCCAATATCCTGATCTATGGAGAGACCGGTACCGGAAAAGAACTGTTTGCCCAAAGTATCCATAACAGCAGTACCCGGCGGAATAATCCATTTGTCGCGATCAACTGTTCCGCACTTCCGGAAAACCTGCTGGAAAGTGAATTATTTGGTTATGTGGAAGGTGCTTTTACAGGTGCTGCCAAAGGCGGAAAGATGGGTTTCTTTGAAATGGCTCACAAGGGAACTATTTTTCTCGATGAGATCGGCGATATCTCCCCAAAACTGCAGAGTCGTCTGCTTCGTGTCCTGCAGGAAAAAGAGATTATCCGGCTTGGAAATGATACGGTCATCCCCATCGACGTCCGTGTCATCTCCGCTACCAACAAAAACTTGAAAGAAGCAGTAGCCGCCGGAGAATTCCGTCAGGATCTTCTCTATCGTCTGGACGTTCTGGAGCTGAATCTTCCACCACTCAGAAAGCGTGGTGCGGATATCTCCCTTCTGCTTACTCATTACATTGAATTTGAACATGAACGAACCGGCTGCCGGTTAAAGTATCTGAACGATCGTGCACTCCGGCTGCTAGAAAATTATCCATGGCCCGGCAATATCCGTGAAATGCGTAACTTCTGCGAACGTCTCTGCATCCTGTGCCAAAAGGATACGGCAGATACCGATGATATCTACCGTGCATTGCCAGATATTGCTTCACCCACTCTCCTGCAGACAGAAAAACATCCAGAGAAGTCTCCGACTGTTTCTGAAGAATTTCCTGCCTATGATGAGAAAGCAGAAATATTAAAAGCACTGGCACTGTTCCGCAACAACCGCTCCCGGACTGCAGAATACCTTAATATGCATCCAAGCACGCTATGGCGGAAAATGAAAAAATATGGAATTTAACTAAACCTCCACCTCATACTCTACGCTGGCAAACGTGATTCTCATTCCGTTTTCCAGCGGAAAGAGTTCATAAGGATCCAGCTGAATCCGGTCTGCCCATGTTCCATTGGTAGAATTCAGATCTTCCAGATAGTAGGATGGTCCTTCCTTTGTGATGCGGGCATGGATTCGACTGATGGTTTCTGCTGGAATACAGCCATCGACATTGTCTCTCTTTTTACCGATCAAAAAACTGTCTCCTGTAATATGAAAATCTTCATATTCTGGATTACGGCTTTTCAGCAGTAATCCTTCTCTTTTTTCTGTTTTCAGATAAGTAGTCTCTCCGATCGAATTTTTCTCCCGCAGAAACAGCACAGCTCCACTGTCGATCTGGTCAGCCTCCGCCAGATAGTCTTCCAGCTTTGATTTTTTCGGTTTTTTCTTGAAAAAACTTCTCCAGCTCCCGGTCTTCTCCGGAATCTCCTCCTGCACAGAAACCTGTTCCAGCACATTTTCTTTTATATTTGCTGCCTCCGGCTGACACTTTCCTTCTTTTTCTGTCCGTTTCATCAGTTCTTCCAGACTGAAATTTGGTTCCATTGCCCGCTGATAGAGATCGTATCCAAATTCGATGCCCGCTGCATCACTTTTATCCAATTTTCCCAAAAAATACTCAGCCAGATTCAGAAATGATTCTCTGATGTCCTTTTTACAGGCAGGATAGTAGCAAAGACACAGCCTCTCTGTTCTGGCATGAAGATAGATATATTCCGGTTCCAGAATGAAATGTTCCGGATTCAGCAGATATTCTCCTGCCGCCTCCAGAATTCTCAGCAGTTCTCGTAAAAATCCTTTTAATTGCTCACAGTTTATCTTTTTCCGCTCATAGGCCAGCTGCAGGCTCTGCCGTCCTGTAATCTCATAGTAATATTCCGTCCGCTGCTCATGTTCCTGACACACGCATGGGAGAAATCCATAGATTCGATTTTCTGTAATCATGCGCACCTCATACCCGTCTTCTCTGTGTTCATCCGTCAGTATCATATAGTTACTGTTTAAATCTCTTTTATAATGTACATTCATTATAGTTATTCTCCATTCTTTTTCCGTGTAAGAAAAAGTTTCATTCTGAGCGCCGGACACGGCGATATCCGATATAATGTTCGCTCCGTCTCTATCCTTATTTTCCGGAGGAATGGTCCGGTTCCGGAAACGCGGATTCTGGCACGCACCGGGTTCACATCCACCGTGATATCCGGTGCTTCCATCCACAGAAGCCGTTCCTTCAGTTTTTTCTGCAGCTCCTGCCGGATCAGATCTTCCATTTCTCCGGAAGTTTTTTCTTCTCTGTAAATCCCCTTCATTCCTGCTTCCATCATCGTATGGGCACATACGGCACAGTCATGTGCATACAGCGTAAAATAAACCAGATATACCATAAGAAGACAGACCATCGGTACCAGATACGCTGCTTCCAGCACAAAACGCCCTTTTTTTCTGCTCCATCTGTTCACAGCAAATACCTCCCCGCAATATAACCCGCCGTCAGGAAAGGAACAAATGGCAGCTCCTTTTCTTTCCGCAGGATCCCCGCACCTGTGCACAGAACACATCCCATCAGCAGCACAGACACAATTTCCTCTGCAGAACACCACATCCCCATTCCCAGTATCAGCCATCCATCTCCATATCCGATTTTTTCCCCGCTTGCCGCTGCCAGTAATAAAAGTGTCATTCCCGGCCATAAACAGACTTCTGTTCCTGTGACAAATGCACAGATCAGACCTGTTCCCAGAAATTCCAAGAGTACTGCAAAAGACAGTTCTCTGTCACGGATGTCCTGTAAAGACAGCAGCAGCAAATGTCCCATAACCCAGACGTCTCCCGCTACGATCCACATCGCGAACAACACCTGAGCCCTTCCGTATGAGACAGCGGAACTGCCATCACTGTTCTTTTCAGCCCCTGACAATTTCTGCTGTTGTGATAACTGACTCCATAGTCAGCAATATAAACCATCCTTCCCGGCGATTCTTTTCTGACACAGTATTCGCAGGGGTCATATTTTCCTCCGGATTCATTCCGGCAGTTCGGAAGTTCTGCCGCAGACACCATATGAACTGACAGCTTCAGATAGGTACAATCTCTGCTTTTATGATAAACTTCGCCTCCTGGTGTCTTATAGACCAGCTCCTCCTGTCCGTTTCCTGTAAAAGTCTCCCCCGTATATCCTGTCCATCCGCGAATTTCCACTTTCCGTATCACCGGATGCCGCACTGGAAACAGTGATACAAAAGGAAGTTCTGCCGTCTCGTAGTCATACAGCCTGATATAGGGATCATCTTCCGTGATCTGACCCGCCGTTACCGCCAGCATCTCTGCCTTCTCCATAAGCCGCCGGTATGCCTGTCCATTCTGTGCTGTGAAGACAAACAGATACAAAAGTGCCGTCACTGCACACAGAAAAAAAGGAACTGCCATTGCCGCTTCCAGCGTCATGCTCCCTTTTCGTGAGATGTACAGGGAAGCTCTTCCGGAATCATTTGTAAGATGTTGGGTGTTGGTCCTCCTTACGTGGGGTGTCTGGAGAGAGAATAGATTGTAATACCGAAAGAGCATCCCTCTGCACCTCCCTTCTTTCCTTTTCTTTATTCATAACGGTAACTTCGTTCCATCTGAAGGCTATCCATCCAGATCTGCGCAGTCAACCGTTCAATACAGTGGTCCACATGAATCCGTTCACATCCGGCATTTTTCTGCAGCTGACCCTCAATGATATCCAGTCCCCTCATGGCCAGTGTTTCCGAAGACTGTATGGTCAGAAAAAGCCGCAGGAATGATTCATAACTCATTCCCTTCTGTTCTGTCTTCTGTTTATCATAAGCGCCCGGGTTCCCCATAAGCGCAATAATTCCTGACAGCGGAACCTGCCAGTCCTCTTTTGTTTTTACAAGAACCACTTCCTGTCCTTTCAGAAGCTGGCGGACCTCCACCAGGCTTTCTCCATAAGCCCAGCCCAGTAAAATCAGATGCTTCACTCCTTTTACCAGAGCCTCATTGCCTGTCACTGCAGCCAAAACAACAGCGAGAAGTTCCGCTTTTGCCTTTGCTTCTTCATCCGTAAGCAGGTATCCGTAATTCACGCCTTCCCGCAGAAGCAGAATGCTCCTTACGGTTTCTTCCAGATTCTGTGCATCTGATGCATTTCCCCGACAGATATATTCCAGTTCATAGTCAAGATACCGGTCATTTTCCACTTCTTCTGCCATATCCGCCGCGTGCCTCATATACTCACACAGATAGCTGATAAACAGCTGCTTATTAAGTACCGTATCTTCTGTACCAAGTTCGGCCCCTGTTCCTCTGGAAAGTGTCCTGTGCGATGGTACCTGCTCCAGTGATATTTCCTTCTGCGAGATCGCATCCGGCTGATCCATCACCTGCTGCAGCGTGAACCGATTCCACATACCATCCCAGTTTTCCGCTTCCGAAGACATCTCTTCTTCGCCCTCTTCATATTCATAATCCACGACAGAGCCTTCATACATTTCGCAGTCTTCCTGAAAGCTCCGGCTGTCATCTTCCAGTTTCTGTTGAAAAGCCTCGTCAAAAATCCAGTCTTCTGCCAGCGACAGTCCTGTCTCTTCTTTTATCACCTGCACTGCCTGACGGTAAAAAACCGCTCCCTGCCCATCCGTCAGCCTGACCGGGTCTTTGACAGATACTCCCTGAAGAGCCAGACCCTCCTGCGTTTTTCCTTCTGCATCTACCGTGTTCAGTTCCGTAAATTTCCAAAGATGTGCACATATCTCATCCATGTTCTCCGTCCCGCTTCGAAATGACGTATCCAGTGCAAACAAACTATATTCCTTCAGAAGATGCGGTTCATATTCAGAAAACAGGGAGAACAGTCCGCTCTCCGCGGCCTGCTCCGCCTGTCTTCTCGCAGACTGCATTCTGACCGATTCCAGACACACCAGATAAAGCGCCAGAAAGACAGAAAATCCAAGTGCAAGCCAGATGCTCATCTGCCCGCTGCGCCTCTCAGACACTGCTGCTCTGCGAAACAATTTTTTCAAAAATATCATTTACTACTCCGGTGATTCTGGTTTTAAAAATGATAACCAGACCAATCAATACCACGATAATCAAAATAACTTCCACTACGCCCATGCCGCTTTCATCTGCCCACAGGCCTGCCATTTTCCACCTGATTCTGTTCCATAGTTTCATACGCTTCTCCTTATGTCTGAAATGATGTAACTGCCGGATACATAACCATAACCAGTATCGTCAGAAGCATCAGAAGCATGGGAAACAAAAGTCTGCTCTCACATTCTTCTCCCAGCTTTTTTGCATAAGCTTTCCGATTTTCAAAAGCTTCCCGCGATTCTTCTTCAAGAAGACCAGAAAGATTCCTGGTGCCCTTTCTGAGATTCTGGCTCAGAAGCGCCCCCAGTTTGAGATACGACGGCAGTCTGCATCTGGCGCCGAATTTTTCATAGGCAATACTCTCCGGGACACCATTCTGCATTTCGTAAAGAGTCGTACACATCTCTTCATATGCTTCATTGACCGGTCCTGAGGTTCTGTTTCTGTATCCCGCAGCAATCCGCTCCCATGCCTTCCTGCTGCTGATTCCGGCACCCATATAAAGACTCAGCCGGCTGACAATATCCGGGTATGCAAGTTTCATTCTCTTTTCCCGCTCTGCGAGTGCTTTTTCTTCTTCCTTCTGCTGACCAAGCATCATGGCGCAGACCGCACATGCAGTAAGACCGGCCAGCATCAGCCATGTATGGTCCTTTTCGGGATACCACATAATTGATTGCCCTGCTGCCTGCTCCGGCAGCTCAACCGTTTCTGCATCTTCTTTCTGTGTATCTTCCATCTTCCAGGAAAGGATCCGGATCAGTGCTTTATTATCCGGATTTTCCAGCGGACAGACCCATACTGTTCTGTCCCATGAGACCGTCTGATCCTCCAGTGACAGAACTGCTGTCACTTCCACCTGCTCAGCTCTGGTAAACCCTTCGTTTTTCACGGTACCGTCCACTGATATGTACTCCCATGAATTTAAGTACCACTGAATGGCAATGTCGGTTCCTGGATATACGGACGGCATGTTTACCTTTTCCGTAATATGCTCCAGATCCTGGTTTTCTCCCAGAAACAATAGTTCCATCCCATCTTCTGCTTTCTGAAGTTCTTCTGCAGTCTCCGCTTCTGTCTTCGGCCGTTCCCGCACGGTCACTTCTATGGAATATGGTTCTTCCCCGATCCATACTTCCAGCTTCTCCTTTCTGTCTCCTTCTCCATTTTCCGGTCTTATAAGAGACGTCAGAGGTTCTCTTGAAAACAGGCTGACTGCCAGCCAGATCACACTGAGCGCCCCTCCCACACAGGCAGTCAGGAGAAGTTTTTTCTTCTGTTTCATACTTCAAACTGCACCATCCTTCTTCCCATGACACAGGCTCCGGCATAGACAATGAGGCAGACAGTCATTATCAGTACGCCGGAAAGATTATGATAAAGCGCTTCCACAAATTCTCCGGATCCCATCCGGATATAGAAGAGGACACCGGCAGGCATAACCATCATAATTCTCTGTTCATATACTTTTGCCGCCAGAAATGTCCGGATCTCCCTTCTGGTATCCATCACCTGTGCCATCTGCCCGGCTGTCTGCCGGATAATTGCATTCAGGCTTCCACCGCTTGTTCTTGCCGTACAGAATACTTCCACAAAACTCTCTACTTCTTCCAACGGATGCTTTTCTGCCAGATCCTTCAGCAGCTGTTCCGGACGCTGGTTATTTTCTGCACGCAGTACCATCTCCTGCAGAGCTTCCAGCATGGCACCTCCTCCCGGAAACATAAGTCCCAGTTCTCTCAGTGACTGGCCAAAAGCATTTTCAACGGAATATCCCGCTGTCAGAGAAGATGACAGCAAAAGAATCCATTCCCGGAACTGCATCCGAAACTGTTCTTTCTCCTTCTCCATTCTTGACTGCTCCCATTCCCGATGCCAGACGATCAGAAGCGGAAGCAGGAATGGAACTGCCAGTACGGAATCATAATACAGCCAGGCAAGTGCTGCCACCAGCAGGATCCCTGTCAGTGTTTCCGGCAGCCGCCTCCATATACATCTTCCCCATTCCTGCACGCTGAAATTTTTCAATATGCTTCATTTCTCCTGTCCGTTCTTGTATCCCGCAGATTCTGCCTGATACTTCACCGGTCTCCCGGAAGAGAAACAGTGGATTCAATCCGACCTGGTCCCCTTCCATGCCGGTCACTTCTGTGATTTCGAGAAGTCTCCTGGTCTTATCCCTGAGTCTTCCCAGATAAACGATCAGGTCAATTCCGGATGCAATCTGCCTCCGGATTGCCTGTAACGGCAATTCCATCCCCATGAGAGACATTGTTTCAAGACGTGAGATCGTATCCCTCGTGCTGTTCGCATGGCAGGTACTGATACTGCCGTCGTGCCCTGTATTCAGACAGGTCAGCAGCTCAAACGCCTCCCCGCCCCGGACCTCACCGACAATGATACGGCTTGGCCGCATTCTGAGCGATGCCCTGATCAGATCCCTGACAGTGATCTCCCGACAGTCTTCAAGACCCGCAGATCTGGTCTCAAGACGGACCAGATTCGGCACTGTGCGAATCTGAAGTTCTGACGTATCTTCAATCACCACCACTCTCTCATCTTCCGGTATATACTCTGACAGAGCATTAAGGAACGTCGTCTTGCCGCTCCCGGTTCCTCCTGCGATCAGGATCGAGTATCCTGCCCTCACCGCATGCTTTAAAAATTCTGCTTCTTCTTCCGAGATACTTTGCAATTCCAGCAGCTTCTGCATGGTTACAGGCTCATCCGGAAATCTTCGTATTGTGATAATCGGCCCGTTGACCGCCACAGGCGGAAGTACTATATGTACTCTGTCCCCGTTTTTCAGTCTCGCATCCACGATAGGCTGCGATTCATTGACGGTCCGGTTACAGGCTCCCGCGATCTGCTGGACAATGTCCAGTATCCGTTCTTCTGAGGCAAAACTTTTATCCCAGCGGTATAACCGTCCTTCTCTTTCCAGAAAAATTCCTTCGGTTCCATTGACCATAATTTCTGTAATGCTGTGCTCCTCCAGAAGCTCCTGAAGCATGTCCATCTTTCGGAGTGCATAAAACAGCTCTTTCTTCAACCGGCATTTTTCATTCAAGGAAAGGCGTTTCTCCTTCCCGCAGGTCAGAATCACTTCGTCAATCAGTTCCTGCATCTCTTCGTCAGAGACTTCCCGGCTTAAATCCACCCGCTGCAAAATCTGGCTTTTCAGCTCTTCATATAATCCGGACCTTTCTGTCTCCGATTTTTCTCCCATGGTTCCTCCTAACCTTTCAGCAGTCCCCGGATATACATTCCAAAGCTTTGCTGCGGCAGCATAAGCAGATCATCCCGGCTCTCCGGAATCTCGCTGTTTTCCGGTATTTCGAGTTTCTGAAATTTTTCAACAATGTCCAGTCCGCCTAAAATCTGAACTGCGTTTTCCCATTGAGCCAGCTTTGCCCTGGAGATCATGTCCTGCCGCACAGGTACGTAGATACCATCACACTGCCTTAAAAGTTCTGTCTCATGGCCCATGGCCATTCCCAGATCAAGAATCACGGAGTCATAGCTGCTTCTGGCCCGTATCAGACGAATCAGTTCCAGCCATTCTTCCGTCTCAATCTGATGAAAATCCGTATACGATTCACAGGGTGGGATATAATCCAGATGATCCAGCTTCTGAACCATACTGTTCAACCGATAGAGAAACTGCGCATTATTTTGCTGACGCAGAAAATAGATCAGATCCGAGATATTCCAGTGGCTTTCCCCCATGTACTCCCCCATTCCGGAACACTCTTCCATGTTCAGATATAAAACATTCTGACTTTCCGCCAGTATCTGCCCCAGCGTAAGAGCAAACACTGTTCGATTGCTTTCGCTCACCGGAGAAAAAATACCGATCACCCGGTTATCCTTCCTGCTTTCCTCGATATACATCCCCTCGGTATTCTGCTCGGAATAATAATACATAAGCTCCCGGAGAATATTTTCCACAGACTGATACTTGTACACCGCATGACAGCCTTCTGCTTCTTTTACAAGGCTTCCTTCTGAGAGAATCACCGTACACTTTTGATGGATCAGAGCCTGACAGCTTTCATACCACTCTGCCGCTATCAGCAGTATTTCCATCTCTTCTCCTGCAAGGGCCTTGATCAGAGCCTCTCTGTCCGTGCAGATACGCACCTGGAACAGATGGCTTTCTTTCAGATTCACATACTCCATAAATGCTTTTCCATATGCATCATCCGGGTCTGCGATCCATAAACCTGTGCTTTTCACATAGCTACCTCCAACAGCATTTTTATTCTTCTTATGCTGCAAATAAAATAATGGAATTCGGCTCAGAAATAAAGCTGTGAGCCTATGGCGAAATGCCACTTAAAGATAAACGTTTATCACAGTTCCGATTATATCAGCTTCCTGATCTTTGTCTACGGTGTTTACAATTTGTTCACAAATTTTGGAAATATGTCACAAAAGACGAAGTGCCAAAATTGCGTAAAGCAGAGAAATCCCGCTGAAACCAAGGATTCCGGATGTCAAAAGACTCACAAAATTCATACCTGCCCTGACAGGTATCTCATAGGAAGAAAGAAGACTGTTGATCCCATAGATGGCAATCTGTCCCAGTACTGCCCGAATGCAGAAATTCATGATCACCTCAGCTTTATGTTTCACAAGAACCACAAAAAGCACTGCCACACAGGATCCTGCGATTGTCAAAAACCCCATTCCTTTATCCATTCTGTCACCCTCCTTCCCCTCCATCTATATGAATCTGACGGAAAATTATTCCGCATTTTCGTATATATTTTCCTTTTGAGGACTATACTGGTAATAACAGCTCTACTTTGCAGGAAGGATGACAGCAATGAAAATAAAGGATGCCGCTCCCGTACAGGATTCCAGAAAGCAGCAGCTTCTGGAAGATATTGCCCGGACAAAATCCGCACTCGACCGCGCCTACTCCAATTTTGAGAACGTTATTGACCCGGATCTGATCGACTCTTCCATCTATGAACTTCAATCCATTCAGATGCGCTACCGTTTTCTTCTCAGGCAGGCCTCTCTGCTGGAAGAAAGCTCCTGACAATTGACTTCTTTTTCCTCCTGTGCTACTCTGATAAAAGCATGAATTAACAGAGGTAAGCAAATGGAAAAGAAAAAATTTTATATGACAACAGCCATTGCCTATGCATCCGGAAAACCTCACATTGGCAACACCTATGAGATCGTTCTGGCAGACAGTATTGCCCGCTATAAGAGATTTCAGGGTTATGATGTGTTCTTCCAGACCGGAACCGATGAGCATGGCCAGAAAATCGAACTGAAGGCAGAAGATGCCCGTATTACCCCGAAGGAATTTGTCGACAATGCAGCCAGTGAGATCAAGAGAATCTGGGATCTCATGGATACTTCCTACGACAAATTCATCCGTACTACTGATGAGGATCATGAAAAACAGGTTCAGAAGATCTTCAAATATATGTATGACAAGGGAGATATTTACAAGGGATCCTATGAAGGAATGTACTGTACTCCCTGTGAGTCTTTCTGGACTCCATCCCAGCTGGTAGACGGCAAATGCCCGGACTGCGGCCGTGAAGTACAGCCTGCAAAAGAGGAAGCATATTTCTTCAAAATGAGCAAATATGCGGATCGTCTGATTGATTACATTAACACCCATCCGGAATTCATTCAGCCGGTATCCCGTAAGAACGAGATGATGAATAACTTCCTTCTTCCGGGTCTTCAGGATCTGTGTGTATCCAGAACCTCCTTCAACTGGGGTATTCCGGTTACCTTTGATCCGAAGCATGTTACCTACGTATGGCTGGATGCTCTGACCAACTACATTACCGGTATCGGTTATGACTGCGACGGCAACAGTTCCGAGCAGTTCAAGAAACTCTGGCCGGCTGACCTGCACCTGATCGGAAAGGATATCATCCGTTTCCATACCATCTACTGGCCGATTTTCCTTATGTCTCTGGATCTTCCGCTGCCGAAACAGGTATTTGGACATCCGTGGCTCTTACAGGGAGACGGCAAGATGAGTAAGTCCAAAGGAAATGTGCTCTATGCCGATGATCTGGTAGATTTCTTCGGTGTGGATGCAGTCCGTTATTTTGTTCTTCACGAGATGCCGTTTGAAAATGATGGTGTGATCTCCTGGGAACTGATGGTAGAGCGCCTGAATTCCGAGCTGGCAAATACCCTCGGAAACCTGGTAAACCGTACCATCTCCATGTCCAACAAATATTTCGACGGCGTTGTTACCAATACCGGTGTTACTGCAGACGTAGATGAGGATCTGAAAGCAACTGTCCTCGGAACCCTGAAAAAAGTAAATGAGAAGATGGACCAGCTCCGTGTGGCAGATGCTCTGACTGAGATCTTTGCACTGTTCAAACGCTGCAACAAATACATTGATGAGACCATGCCGTGGGCACTGGCAAAAGATAAAGCACAGCAGGATCGTCTGGCAACGGTTCTCTACAACCTGGTAGAGAGCATCAGCTACGGCGCAGCTCTTCTCGAGCCGTTCATGCCGTCCACTTCCAGAAAGATTCTGGAGCAGCTGAATGCAAAACCGCGTACCATTGAGGAGATGGAGCAGTTCGGTCTCTATGAATCCGGTACCAAAGTGACAGATCAGCCGCAGATTCTGTTTGCACGTATGGACATCAAGGAAGTACTGGAAAAAGTAGAAGCCATGAAAGCAGAGAAAGAAGCTGCCAACGCTCCGAAAGATCCGGTCATCGACATTGAGCCGAAAGAGAACGTGTCTTATGATGACTTTGCCAAACTGCAGTTCCAGGTAGGTGAGATTCTTTCCTGTGAAGCTGTTCCGAAGGCAGACAAACTGCTCTGCTCCCAGGTAAAGATCGGCAGTCAGGTACGCCAGATTGTATCCGGTATCCGCAGCGGATATACCCCGGAAGAAATGGTTGGCAAGAAAGTGATGGTTCTTGTAAATCTGCAGCCGAGAAAAATCCGCGGACTGGTATCCGAAGGAATGCTGCTCTGTGCAGAGAATGAAAAAGGTGAACTTTCTCTGGTTGTTCCGGAAAAAGAAATGCCGGCAGGTGCTGAAATCTGCTAATATTTCACAGAAAGTTATAACAGCCGTGTGAGCATGCTCACACGGCTGTTATTATTTCAAATGTCATACAAATTACTATTCCGGAATATACTTTCCTGATCCCATCAAAATCAGGAGAGTATACCATGCGGATTCCTCATATTTCCTTCAAACAAAAACATCTATTCTTTCTCTGTGCCGGAGTCACAACGGTCCTGCTGTGCTTTTGTTTACGCTCCCCTGATTTTGACAGTTTCACCATGGAAATTTTCCGGCAGGAACTGTCCGGAAATACACTGAGTCTTCACTACACCCTAGCAGATCCTGCCTCTTTTGACATTGCGCAGGAAAAAATCTCCCTTGGAACTCTCCCAGCCACTCCGGATTCGGAAAGCCTGGCTGCTCTTCAGAATCTTCAGATAAGACTTAAAGCTTTTTCTGAGAACGGTCTTACACCGGATGAACAGCGCACCGCTGATCTTCTGTCCTGGTGGCTTACTGGCCAGGCTGCACTTTATGACTATTATTATTTACAGGAACCGCTTGGTCCCACGCTTGGCATTCAGGCACAGCTTCCGATCCTGCTCTCCGAATATGTCTTCCGTAATAAGCAGGATGTTCATAACTATCTGAAGCTTCTTGAACAGCTTCCTGCTTATTTTTCTGAGATAGCAGATTTTGAGCAGTTAAAAGCAGATTCAGGTCTGCTCATGAATGCAGAGAGTCTTCAGAAAGTAATAAATCAATGCAGAGAATTTTCCTCAGATGCAGAAAACACTTTTTGGGCATCCAGTTTTCGGGAACGTATTTCCAACTGCCAGTTTTTGAGCAACGATGAGCAGATTGCCTGTGAGATCCGGCATCAGAAGCTGCTTCATCAGGCGGTTTTTCCTGCCTATACTCAGCTTGCCGCCGATCTGAACACAATGCTTCCGCTGGCTCCTTCCGAGCCGCTGGGACTGGCTCACGTTCCAAATGGAACTTCTTATTTCCAATGGTTGCTGACCTATCAAATCGGTACCGACCGCACCATCTCTGAGATCCGTGATCTTCTGGAAGAACAGATTGCCACTGACTATGAGACCATACTGGAAGCCGTCCGGAACGGCGTGGATCTTCTTCATCCAGTTTCTGAACACCCTCTCTTCGACACAGATACTGACCCGGAAACGATTCTGCATCGGCTAGCGCTTAAATGTACTCTGGATTTTCCGGATGTCCCTGCTATTTCCTGGAAAATAAAGACTGTCCCGGATTCTTTAGCGTCCACGTTAAGCCCTGCTTTTTTCCTGACGCCTCCGCTTGATATTCCTGAAGAAAATATCATCTATGTCAATCCAGCCTATGAACCGGATGAAAAAGAATTGGTTACAACACTTGCCCACGAAGGCTATCCCGGCCACCTCTATCAGAATACATTTGAGTCTTCTCTTCCTCCCATCCGCAGTCTTTTCTACATCGGTGGTTATACAGAAGGCTGGGGACTGTACAGTGAACTCTACGCCTATGATTTCCTTGGTTACTCAACAGAAACCGCTTCCGCACTCCGGGCGCTTTCCTCCCTCAACTATGCCATCTGCTCTGTTCTTGATCTGGAAGTCCATACCTCCGGCTGGACAGAAGAGGACTGCTCCAACTATCTGCAAAGTTTCGGCATCACCGATGCAGAACAGGCTCATTCTCTTTACCTTACCATCCTCGAAGAACCTGCCAACTATCTTAAGTATTACCTCGGTTATCTGGAAATCTGCAAACTGAAAGAGAGTGCTTTCGCACTCTCTCCTGATCTTTCACTTATAGAATTTCACCGATGGTTTCTGGAAGAAGGTCCGACGCCCTTTTCTCTTCTTCAGAAAGATCTTCCAGATCTCTGTCATGAGAATTCTCTGAAATAAGCCCTCAGTTTTTCCAGCGCCGCCGCAAGCACATCCAGTTCCTCTCCCTGGAATCCATCCATGACCGTCTGCACCATCCGCCGATGGAAATCTGCATGCTTCTCATAAGCTGATCTTCCCTTGTCTGTCAGAGAGATCAGCACCACCCGCTTGTCTTCGGCACTTCTGACTCTGGTCACATATCCTTTTTTCACTAGGTTATTAATGGCTGTTGTCAATGTTCCCATGGTAACTGTCATGGCCTTCGCCACTGTTCCCATATTTTTTGGCTCTTTGACTCCGATGGCATCAATAATGTGCATATCATTAATAGAAATCTCCTTAAAGCTTCCTGTAATCAATGCTTTTTGTTCTACATCCAGAATCTCGTTGAACAGCATTACCAGCAAATTGTTAAAGATTTCCTCCTGATTCACGTTCTTACCTCCATGTGACCTTTCTGTTTTTCAGTATAACACACGGAAACGAACTGCGTCCATTATTTTACGGCAAAAATCTCATCCAGTTCTTTCACTTCACCAGTCTTCTTAATCTCCACATTCTCCGGTGCACTGGCTACCACTACAACGGTAGTGTCATAACCTGCAGCCTTGATTGCGTCATTATCAAACTCCAGAATTTTCTCTCCTTTTCTGACCTTTGCGCCAGTCTCTTTCAACTGGGTAAAGTGCTGTCCGTTTAACTCAACGGTATTGATTCCCACATGAATCAAAAGCTCTGTACCTGCCTCACTGGTCAGGCCGATGGCATGTTTCGTATCAAAGACCATGGTAATCTCTCCGTCAAACGGTGCTACAATCTCCCCTCTGGCCGGGATAATGCCCACACCTTTTCCAAGGGTTCCTGCTGCGAATACCTCATCCTTAATCTCCGTATACGGAATTGCTGTTCCTTCCACAGGTGCATAGACGATATCCTCTTTACACTCCGTCTCGGCTGCCTCTTCTTCCACAATCTCTTTCACCGGCTCTTTTTTCTCCGGCACTTTCTCTGTGGCATCTTTATATCCGAACATCCAGGTCAGGACGAATGCCACGCCCGCAGAAATCAGGAACATGATAATATAGTTCAGTGGATCATTTAGACACAGCAGCAGTCCAAAGATACCGGTTACTCCGGTACCGGTTGCACCCAGTCCCACAATGGAAGTATACAGTGCTCCGCAGGCACCGCCTACTGCACCACAGATGAACGGCCGGAAGAACCGTAAGTTAACACCGAAGATAGCCGGCTCGGTGATTCCCATGAAGCAGGACATCGCAGACGGAACTGCCATGGATTTAATCTTCTGATTTCTGGTCTTCAGTGCAACGGCCAGTGCTGCTGCCCCCTGTGCGATATTGGCTGCAGATGCCAGCGGCAGCCAGTATGTCTTTCCGTAAAGTCCCAGCTGAGCCACATCAATGACCGTATACATATGATGAACACCTGCAACTACAGTTGCAGAATAAAGGCCTCCCATGATAAAGCTTCCAATACCGAAGGGCAGGGTGATTAACTGCTGTACACCGCCGATAATTCCGTTTTCGATGGTGACAAAAATCGGTCCGATGATGGAGTAGGTCAGATATCCGGTTACAAATACGCTGACCAGCGGAGTCACAAAGAGATCAAACATGGCCGGTACAACTTTATGAAGCCGTTTCTCAATAAAGCACATCACAAATACAGCAATGATAACCGGGATTACATGTCCCTGATAGCCGACCATGTCAATTTTGTACAACCCAAACCACACGCTCTGGGTCTGCTTTACGCCCTCGGTTGCCACCGTCCAGGCATTCTGCAGATTTGGATGAATCATCAGCATACCGATAACCGCCCCAAGGTACGGGTTGCCGCCAAATACCTTTGCCGCACTGAATGCAATAAGAATCGGCAGGAACGTATATGCAGTATTTCCAAAGAGATTTGCAAATACAAAGATGGAGCCGGAAGTGTCAATATTCAGGAATCCGTTGTTTACCATGAAATTCAGGGCTTCCATGATACCCATGAGAAATCCGCTGGCTACAATGGCCGGAATGATCGGAACGAAAATGTCGCCCAGTGTCTTGATGGCCTGTTTGTACCACGGCTGTTTTGCCGTTGCCGCTGCTTTTGCTTCCTCGGTGCTTGCTCCTGTCAGACCGGAGATGCTTAAGAACTCGTCATATACTTTATTAACAACACCGGTTCCCAGGATAATCTGAATCTGCCCGGATGCACTGAACACACCCTTCACACCGTCAATTTCTTCTACCTGCTTTGCATCGCATTTTTCATTATCCGCCAATACCAGACGCAGTCTGGTAGAGCAGTGAGCTACAGAGACAATGTTTTCTTTTTTGCCCACTTTTTCATAGATCTCTTCCGCAATTTTTCTGTAATCCATGCCTTTTCTCCCTTTCTTTTTGTGTTATTACACTCTGTATCGATAAGATCCCGTCAGACCTTCACCACTTGCTTTCACAGTGTACTGATCCTTTTCGGGATAAAATCTCGTGGAAAATACGTCTTTTCCGCCATTCATAAATACTTCCACACAGGAAGCATCCACAACAATCCGGATGTCCTTACATGCTTTTATTTCCCGTGCCCGTAAGCCTCTTCCACATCCCAGCTTCCCATCGGTAAATTCCATTCTGAATACGTATTCTTCAGGGCTCCACGAAAGCTTCAGGCCGCCTGCAATAAGGACCTCCCATTTTTTCTCTGTATTTTTCAGATTCAATTCATAACAGATGTCTGTATTTCCAGTGTACTGTCCTTCAAATGAAACTTCTTCATTCCACCATGAACTCAGCTCTCTCACCGGATTCTGGCACACGATACCATCTTTCAGACTCAGCTCTCTTGCAAGAGTCAGCACATTCTGCCAGCCGTCTTCTGTCGTTCTGTTTGTATATTCATCTTCCACATCTGCCATTCCCATCCAGCCAATGAGAATCCGTCGTCCATCTTCTGTCAGGAATGTCTGCGGCGCATAAAAATCAAATCCGCCGTCCAGTTCCCGGAATCCTTCCGGCACCCCATCTGTCCGAAAATCGCCATGGATCACGCTTGTTACGGTCTGATATTTATTTGCGTACCAGTATCCGTCCTGTTCCACACCCTGCGGGGAAATGCAGAGGATGGTCTGTCCGTCCAGTTCATAGAGATCCGGACACTCCCACATAAATCCAAATTTTTCTTCTGACTCCAGTCTGTGGATGTAGTTCCAGTGATATTTGTCTTCCGAGGAAAATACAAGTACCACACCTTTATCTTCTTTTGTTCTGGCTCCCTGCACCATATAGTACCGGCCGCCCTCTTTCCACACCTTCGGATCCCGCACATGACAGGTCATGTCATCCGGGTAATCCGCATTGGTCATAAGAAGTTTCTTGGATTCAATCTTCTCTCCGTCTTTGCTCACTGCCAGAATCGTATTGGACTCTCTTCCATTGGTGACATAGTTATAATCTCCCAGATTCTTTACATTGCCAGTGTAAAAAAGAGACATCTGGTCTCCTTCCACCAGTGCAGATCCGGAATATGCTCCGTGGCAGTCATAGGGCTGATCCGGCAGCATTGGAACACCTTTAAATTCCCAGTGGATCAGATCCTGACTCACAGAATGACCCCAAAATTTCAGACCGCCCTGCGGTTCAAAGGGTGCCATCTGAAAAAATGCGTGATATATACCGTCTTTCTGGCAGAGACCATTCGGATCATTAAGCCATCCCACCGGTGGAGCCACATGAAACGCTGGTCTCCAGCGTTCCGGCATTTCTTTTCTCAGTTCTTCCTTTATAAGCTTCTGAAACGCCCTGTAAAGTGCATTCATTTATTTTTCTCCTCTCTTTCTCAGTGAACTTTCTCTGCTGATCAGTTCCGCGTGAAGCGGATGATCAATTACCGATTTGTCATCCGGATGATCCAGCCGATGAATAAGCCTCTGTACCGTAAGCGCAGCCATCTCTTCTATCGGCTGGGCAATACTGGAAAGCCTCGGATACAGATATTCACATATATAAGTATTATCAAAACCAATAACGCCCGCCTGCTCCGGAATTCGAATTCCCATCTCCTCCAGAATTCCAAGTGCCTGTATAGCTCTCCGGTCATTGTAGGTAAAGATTCCGGTACAGTGATCCGTCTTCTTAAAATGTTCTTCCAGTGCCTGCCGGATTTCTTCTGTCTTCTTCGTCGTAATCACCGTCAGATGCGCTCCGAAATCCGGCCTGATCTTCGCCAGTGCATCCACAAAGCCGCGGTACTTCATATCTCTCGTATTTCCCAGAAACAGATATTCTTCATATCCCTGTTCTGCCAGATGTCTTCCTGCCAATGCGCCGGCTTCGTCATGTGCCAGATAATAAGAATCTACACCGGATGCCTTCCTGGTAATCACCACCACAGGAATCTCCAGCTTCCGTACCATGCTTCTCCACTGAACAGCATTCTCATCCACCGGGACAAGAACCAGTCCGTCTACCCGGTACCGTCTCACCACATCCAGACATTCCTTCTCATGCTCCGCATCATAGCCGGTATTGAAAAGGATAATGCTGTATCCTGCTTTTCCGGCTTCCTGTTCAATATATTTCACCAGATCTGCAAAAAATGCATTTCCAATATCCGTCACTATCACGCCGATCAGTTTTGTCCTGCTTCCTACAAGACTCTGCGCCATCACGTTTGGTTGAAAATCATGCTCCCTCGCGCATGCCAGCACCTTTTCCCTGATCTCAGGATTGACTGTTTTGTTTCCATTCAGCACACGAGATACCGTGGGCTGCGATACGCCAGTTAATCTGGCGATTTCTGCCATCGTTATCATATCGTCCTCCTGTTGTGAATACGTATTCACAACTTCTGTAACTGATATTATCATGTCCTTATTTGCACGTCAATTGGGACATTTTTATAATAATAAGAATGGATTTTTGTGCAGATTATACTATCCCCGCCAACACTACACTGGCAGCGATTCCCGCGAGAGTAGAAAAGAGAGCTCCGGCAAGCGTCCACCGGGTCCTGGATATTTTTACCGTGAGAAAATAGACACTCATAGTGTAGAAAACAGTCTCCGTACATCCCATCATAATGGATGCCAGCATTCCGGTATAAGAATCGGTCCCATACTGTTTATAAACGTCCAGCACAAGCGACGTGGCGGCAGAAGCCGAGAAGAGCCTGACCAGAGCCAGCGGAATCAGCTGCTCTGGAAAATGCAGAATCCTGGCCGGTAGCACAAGTAGTTTTGTCAGAACGTCAAGCACACCGGAAGCACGCAGCATCCCGACCGCAGTCATGAGTCCCACCAGTGTCGGAAAGATCCGGAATACGGTTCTGACACCCTCAGAAGCACCCTTTACAAATTCATCATACACAGACGTACCGGAAAAGATTCCATCCGCCAGAATATAGAAAATGAGAACCGGGATCAAATACTCCGAGAGATAGCAGAGAAACCCCATTTTTCATCCTCCTGTCAGACTTATCTGTCTGTACAGTATATGCCACTCAGAATGCAATATCCCTGTGTTCGACAGATGTGGAAAATACAATCAGCGTCTTGGTATGTCCAAATCGCTGCAGTACATTGATAAAATGATCCAGCTCCACGGTGGACTGATAGGCGACTTCGATGAGCATGGAATAATCTCCGGTCACACAGTTGCATTCAATTACATTGGGGACAGACTGGATAAATGGATAAAATTCCTTTTTCTGATAGGGTTCCTTCTTTTTCAAGACGGCTGATCCGGGCTGATACAGCCGGAGAAGAAAGATAGACTTCCTTCGCAATTTCCTTGATCGGAGTCCGCGCATTTTTCTGAAGCATCCCGATAATCTTTTTGTCGATGTGATCAAAATGGGTCGTACACAGCTGCAGGATGCCGTTCCCATGCGTCTCGGCCAGACCTTCCACGGATACGCTTCCATGATCGAAAGAGACATCCTGCGCCTCACTGACGTGAGCAGAGAAATGTATACAGTAAACCTCGGCGGCACTGCCATCGGTTCCTGTATCAACACCTCTCCGGCTTATCTTCACAATATCGTTCCCTGCCTAAGCAGTATCATCGGATATCAGAAATAGCCAAAGCAGCATTGAAATCCAACCGTACCGTCCGCGAACTGGTACTGGAAGAACACCTGATGACTGCCGCTGAACTGGAACAGGTTCTGGATCCCTACGCCATGACTGAGACCACGGAAGATATGAAACAGGCCATGTAAACTTGTACATTTTTTCTCCCCGTGATAAACTGAATATAATTATTTTCAAATACAGCAAGGAGAGAAATGTCATGTTATCATTTCAGAACGATTATCAGGAAGGCGCTCATGAGAAAATTCTGGCGCGTCTTATAGAAACCAACCTGGAGCCGCTGTCCGGCTATGG
>OKVK01000652.1_pt1 | contig 21755 bp, 10 predicted proteins | sample 1604771 | NCBI WGS metagenome assembly OKVK01 (sample SAMN01760906, study PRJEB22395) | human gut metagenome | reverse complement strand
GTAGATCCGGATGGCTGGGATGGTCATACAGCCACACCGCCTGCACAGGAGAATGGCATCTACCAGATCTCCACAGCGGCTGAACTGAAATGGTTTGCAGATGCAGAAAAGGCGACAACAAACATCCAAGGTGTGTTGAAGGCTGATGTAAATCTGAATCACCAGGCATGGACACCGATCGGCGGAACCACGGCGGACAGCGCATTTGCCGGAATCCTTGATGGTGCAGGCTATACAGTGAAGAACCTGTACTGCAAGACCAATGGTGAAGCAGGTCTCTTTGCATGGAATAAAGGTACGATCAAGAACCTGAAAGTAACCGGAAAAGTGATCAGCGGAGACTGTGCAGCAGCCATTGCGTCTCAGAATCAGGGAACCATTGAGAACTGTATTGCTGATGCAGCAGTAACTGGTGGAAATTATACAGCCGGTATTACCGGAGAAAATAACGGAATCATTACCAGCTGTACCAACCAGGGTGCAGTCAGCGGTGCCCAGTATGTGGGTGGAATTGCTGGAGAGAACACAGCATCGAAGAACAGTACAGCAAAGATCTCCGGCTGCATCAATACAGGTATGATCCGTGCAACCGGATATATGGCGGGCGGCATCGCTGGAAATAATGATGGATATGGAGAAAATTTTGCCGCAGCATTGATCGAAAATGTGGCAAATAGCGGTCATATTATCAATACAGACGCCACCATGCGCAGTTACGCCGGTGGTTGTGTAGGACGTAATAACGGAAAAGTTGACAAGCTGTACAACAGTGGCAGTGTGGAAAGCATGGGCGGCTGTGTAGGCGGTACCCTCGGACTGAATGTTACGAAAGCGGAGAAGAGTAATCTGTATAACATCGGAGATGTGACCGGCGGAGACTTTGAAGATGACGGTTATCCGACCGATAATCAGGTAAGCTCTGAATCAGAACTTGCCCAGGCAAAAAATCAGATGACCGAGGTGCTCACACGTCTTGGCAGTAAAGAAGCCATCAGCGGAACCCTTTCCATCAATGGAACTGCTGAAGTAGAGGCGACAGTGACTGCTCAGTACACCGGAGATCAGACTGGTCTGATCTATATCTGGTACTACAGCTATGATGAAAACGATGATGTAGTTCTGGCGATCACAGAGAAACCGGAGTACAAGATTCCGCAGAATATGGCAGGAAGAAAGCTTCGGGTCAAAGCACTCTGTGCAGATGCATCAGGAGTGCTGAAGGCAGAGACAGAAAGTGCAGTGAAAGGTCTGACTGGTTCTCTGAAGATCGAAGGAGCACCGGTAGTCGGAAGAACACTGACAGCAGTATTCAAATCTTCTGACAGCGTACCTGTAAAATATCAGTGGTATCAGGAGGGCAAGACCCCGATCGAAGGAGCGACCGGCGAGACTTATACCGTGACAGCGGCAGATCAGGGTAAAGTCCTGACTGTGCGCGTTACCAGCGATCAAGTGGCAGGTATGCTCGAGGCCTCCACAAAGACAGTCACCACAGCAGCAGATGCAGATATGTGGGAAAGTGCTCAGTGCACTGAGCCTGCCAATGTAGGCGGTGTCTACATGATCGGGACTGAGAAGGAACTGCATTGGTTTGCCAGCGAGGTGAATGGAGGCAATACGGCGATCAGCGGTAAGCTGCTGAACGATATTAAACTTACTACAGACAACTGGTATCCCATTGGCCGTAGTGGTCATGCATATGCAGGTACCTTTGATGGCAATGGAAAACATATTACGAATCTGAAGATCACATCTACGAAAGATGAGACCGGATTCTTCGGATTGATCGCAGGCGGAGGAAAAGTTAAGAGCCTGAATCTGTCAGGTACTGTCACAGTTACCGGTGATGGATCCCAGACCGGTGGAATTGCCGGTGCTATGGAAGATGTAGAGAAAGCTTCAAGCATCACAGACTGCAGCTTTTCAGGAAGTGTCAGCGGCAATATCCAGGTTGGAGGAATCGTGGGCTGTGTGGGTCTCCATAACAATGTGGAGCGCTGCAGCAATACGGCGGCAGTTACTGGAAAAGAGTTGATCGGTGGAATCGCCGGAGCGAACTCTTATGGAAATATCCGTTATTGCCGTAATACAGGAACAGTTGGAAATGATAAGGCAGAACAGGTTGGAGGAATTGTCGGAGAACATCAGAATTATGCGGAACTGATTGGTTCTTACAATACAGGAGCTGTCAGCGGAGCAGATTATATCGGTGGAATCGCAGGTAATGTCTATGTGGCATCCATGCCGCTGGGCTGTTATAATGTGGGATCAGTAAGTAGTGGTATGCATTGCGGCGGCGCAGTGGGAAGCTTTGGCGGAGATGATTATATCACGATCAAGAAGGGAAGCTTCTATCAGGGACCGCTCTCTGCGGCATATCAGGCAAATGGTGCGAAGATGCGGAGCGCAGAGGATATGAAGAAAGAGTCCTTCGTATCGGAACTGAATGCGGATGCATATGTGACCTGTTATACAAAAGACACGCAGAATAAGAACAACGGATATCCGATCCTGACATGGGAAGTAGATGGATTCCAGGTTACATTTAATGCGAACGGCGGCGACTGTGATATCACAGATGTGAATGTAGCAGTGAATGGTTCTCTCAATGAACTTCCGACTCCATATCGATGGAATTATAAGTTTGACGGCTGGTTTACAGAAAAAGATGGTGGAGAAGCCATTACAACTGAGACGAAATTCAACGCAGATACCGTTCTCTATGCGCACTGGACACTGATTCGTCCGTCAACTGGAGAACAGAACAAAAAGACCGTGTATTTTTCACTTTCACTTGATGGAAAGTATGTAACTGGAAATGATGCAGACAGCACATTACTTGCAATGGTTCCGGTGGATGTGGAATATTTTGACCTCTCTGCATATGATCTGCAGAAGTATATGATAACTGAAAATGGCGCACCGGTGGAGCAGCCGACTGTACTGCATCTGATGATCCAGATGCTGGAAAAATATTATCTGAGTGATGGATCAAGAGTGACGAACAATTCTTCTGCAATGACAGTTACAGGTGGATTCAGTCATATGTATTTCCAGAAATTCTGGGGACACGGTGAAAACCTGACCTATTTCCTGAATCATCAGTATCCGCTGATGAAGCCGGGTATGGGTGCTACGGCAGATTATATGACCCTGGAAGATGGGGATGTAATTGATGTTGCTATGTACAGTAATAATAATTTCTACAAAGATGCCAATGCCGGATTCCCGTATTTCACTTTGACAGACGGTACGGCAGCAGAGCAGATGGAGATGACAGCAAGCGAACCTAGGAAAGTAGTGCTTCGCCGTGGCTGGGCGAATATGAACACAGGTGAGCCGACAGATATGACGGTTGCCGGTGCAAAGGTGTACTATACAACAGACCCGTCATTACCAAAAGATCAGTGGACCGAGATGGGTACGACAAGAGATGATGGAAGCATTATCTGCAGATTCCCAGATGCAGGAACCCAGTATCTGATGGTGGAAGGAACGGATGTGAGTGCTCCGGCCATCTGTAAAGTGATGGTACAGCCAGGGGCAGAGCAGCTTCCGGATCAAGGATATGCACTCTCTGTATCAGGAGGCAGTGCAAGCCTTCCGATTGGAGATGATGTACAGGCAGTGATCACAGTTAAGAGTAAGGATGAGATCACTTACAATGCGTATGATCTGACAGTGACCTATGATCCTGCGGTACTGACTTATAAGGGAATCAATGATGCCAATGTTTCCAATCTGAAGGTGACAGACGATGGATCTGGAACACTGAGGATCACTGGCTATGGAGAAGACCGTACCGTTGGCATCGATAGTATCTTATTGACATTTACCGGAAACGCAGCAGGTGAGAGTAATATCACTGTCACAGAAGCAAAGATCGATAAGAGCGAACATGCCACCACCGCAGATGCTCCGAATGCACAGATTCTGAATGATTCCTGTAAAGTGACGGTGGAAAATATCCATAGAGTGACTCTGGTAGGAGAGATCCATGGTGACTCCACGGTAAAAGACGGAACGGATTACCGGATCAATCTGAACGACCAGCATTATGATTATGAGATCACGGCTCAGATGAATGGACAGAACGTGACGGCTGAGAAGAAGACGGATACCAACGGAGAGATTTATTACAACATCGGCAATGTAACCGGCGATCTGAATGTGACAGCAACCAGAACACCGAAGACCTATACGATAACCACAGATGGAACCGGAAAAGAAGATCTGACAGCAGCAGGATCGGCTACTTATCTTCAGGATTACACCTTTACGGTAGATAAGAAATATGGTTACACCTACCTTGTGACCGTGAAGAAAAATGGGGAAGACTGCCCGGTAAGTATGGATGCAGACCAGAAGACCTATACCATCGCAGGAATCAATGTGACTGGTGATATCCAGATCACTGTGAGCAAAGAGGTAGACATGTCTACCAGAACAAAGATCAACTTCACAGGCAATGGCTCTGGTAACGTGACCGGCGGAACAACTCAGCTGGCCATGAGAAATCAGGAATTTACCTTTGAGATGACAGCAACGGATGTGTATGAATACACCCTGAAGCTGGCAGACGGAACAGTCCTGACTCCGGAGGCAGACGGCAAGACCTACAAGATCCCGGCTTCGAAAGTGACTGGTGAAGAATTGAACGTTACCGCTGAGCGGAAAGGTATTATTACACAGACGGTCAGCAAGTATCTGGATCTGGGAAGCGAGAAGGCGATCTGGTTGGTAACGGCTTCTGGTGCAGTGGACGATGGAAATATCCTGACCTATGACACGCACAGCATGTACTGGTCCACGAACTACCAGGCATATGCATATCTGCTGATCTCTGATAAGAGCCAGAGTGAAGTAGAGGCAGAAGCAGCTGGTAAGGTACAGGAAGCTGCAGGAACAAAGCAGACCCTTGCATATGACTATGACGTGAACGGTACTGGAACAGTGGGTATCAATGATGTCCAGCTCATCTACAATATGTACAATGCTATGTATGAGAATTTTGACATGGCTACCATGGAAAAATTCCTGAATGCAGATGTGAACAATGACCGCAAGGTCAATGTACTGGATGCAAGCCAGGCAGTACAGGAGATGATCAAGAGAAATAAGTAGTAACAAAAATATCGCGGATGCCAATTGGTGTCCGCGATATTTTTGTTGTGAATCTGATTATAAAGGTAATTTTTCCTTTGTATGTCTGGACAAAAGAACATATCGAAGCACATTTCCTTAAGCCCTGTATTTACTGGGTTTGGCGGGTTTTTTATATCCATTTAGCTGCAAAAGTCAGGCGGATACAGCCGTTGTATGTGACCTATGAATATATTACAAGGAGCAGGGAAGAACTGGGAAAATATTTGGATCAGGGAAAAATTTTGTTAATGGATTGTCAAAAAAATAAGAATGTGCTATAGTGAAATTGTGCATTACAGTCTGCGTTGTTTTGATGAAAACAATGGACAGGAAAAGACAACCCTGTGAGATTCAGGGAGGAATGCGTCGCTGTAATTGTTCGATAAAGTGTGTCGAACATAACTCAGACATCTGCTGTAAAGTACTTTGGTTACAATTGAATTGATTTTCATTTTTATGACGGACAGTAAGACAGACGGCTGCAGAGTATTCTGCAGCTGTTTTTTTGTCGTATAGGAACGGCAATAGAAAAACTTATCTTGGGAGGAACTATGAAGAGTAAAACAATAGCAAAAGTAGGTGCATTTTTGACAGCATTTACTGTTTTTGCGGGAAGTATGCTGCCGGTGTATGCAGCAAGTGTGGACGAAACAGACTCCACGGAGGAAAGTACGGCTGCAGCAGCGGAAGGAGACGAGGAAAGTTTTCTTTTCCAGCTGGAAGTCGATGGAAAAGATACGGTCAATGTGAATCCCGGCGATGTGATTACGGTTTCCTTTACCCTGAAGCGGACAGATGCAGAGGAAGCATATACCATGTATGCCATGCAGGATGAGATTGCTTATGACAGTAATTTCTTTGAACTGGTAGATGGAAGTGCATTGGTGACCAACGGCATTGAGACCAGAGATCTTGCCATGAGAGATAACATGAGAAAGTTCTATATGAACTATGTTTCCATGAGTGGCGGAGAGAGCTGGCAGCCCAGTATTTTGATTGGAACTTTTCAGTTGAAAGTCACCGGAACGGAAGGAAGCTCCACGATTTCCAATGAAGACTGTCTGGTATCCTATCAGGATGGTTCTGGTTCTTATCCGTCAGAGACCAAAGATGTGACGGTCGTTGTCAGCACAGACTGTAAGGTTCATTACGAAACCAATGGCGGAAGCGCAGTGGATGATGTGACGGCTGTGCTGGGAGAGAAGCTGCAGAAACCGGAAGATCCGGTGCGGGAAGGTTATTATCTGGAAGCATGGTGCACCGATATGGACCTGAACAATGCATGGGATTTCGCAGAAGATACCGTCAAAGGAAATATGACCCTTTATGCAAAATGGGCAGAGGGTGAACCGCAGAGCGAGTCTCAGACAGGTCAGTATGGAATCATTATTGTCATCATCGTTCTGGCAGCTGCCGCAGGTGGTGCTGTATGGTATCGGAAAAAGAAACAATCATAAATAAACTTTACAGTCTGCGTTACCTTTGGAAAAGGTGACAGGCAGGAAAAGAGAACCCTGTGAGATTCAGGGAGGAATGCGTCGCTGTGATTGTCCGACGGAAGAATGGGCATAACTCAGATATCTGCTGTGAAGGACACAAATTACAATTATATTTTCATTATTTTTAAGGCGAACAGTAGGACGGCTGCAGAGAGATCTGCAGTCGTTTTTTTTGTTTGGTGTACATCAAGAAAACATTCCACGGAAGGCGGATTGTAATAAAAAATAAAGAGAGGGAAAGAAAAAAGTGAAAAAGAAAATTTTTTCATTTGTTCTGGCACTGATGGTGTCCTTAAGCGTTATACCAGTGAGTGTCAGAGCAGAAGGCACTGGAACCTGGGATGGAACTACTCAAACAGCACCGAAAGCGGTGGGCGGTGTCTACCAGATTGGTACAGCGGAGGAATTAGCATGGTTTGCTAAAAAGACACAAGGAAGCACGACACATGGAATTTCTGGTAAGCTGACTGCAGATATCGATCTGAATGATCAGAACTGGGAAGGTTATGAAATGGGTGGCACGATTCCATCATTAGCAGGTTATTCAGGAACCTTTGATGGCGATGGTCATACCATTAGCGGATTCTATTATAAGAATAAGGCGGCCATCAGAACGGACAGAACTACCAGTATGGGACTGTTTGGATATGTGACCGGTGCTAATGTAAAAAATCTGACAGTAGATGGCCAGCTCGTGGTTGACATGCAGTATCAGACGGCATCTATGTCCAGATATTATGCAGGTGGTGTAATTGGTTCTGCAAAGGGAAGCAACATTGATCATATTATCAATGATGTAGATATTACTGTGGAGAATGACCCGAATTCTTATGCACAGGGAGTTGTCGCAGGTGTTGTAACATATTCCTCTTATTATAGTGACAATTCAAATATCACAGATACAGTGATCAGTAACTGTGAAAACAGAGGAACGATTACAGGCGGCTATGATGCAGGAGGTGTGTGCGAAAAAACGGGTAGTAATGTAACAGTTAAGAATTGTATAAATACAGGAACTGTTACTTCTCTGCGCGGAAGAGCAGGCGGAATCACCTGTTATGGTTCGGGAACTACAGTTGAAGATTCTGCTAATCTTGTAACAATCTCTGGATTAAAAGGCGCAGGAGGAATTGCATATAGATTTGAATTTTCTCACAGTACGTCTGCAGAGAGATCTGGAAGATGGGCTGGAATTATCAGAAACTGTTATAATGCAGGAACAATCAACGGTGGCGCTAATAGTGATTATGTTGCAGGAATTGCAGCAAGTAACAGTGGTTCCTTATCCAGTACGATATCACCGGCAATTTCTAATGAAATTGAAAACTGTTACAATGTAGGTAAGATAAATTGTGAAGCAACCGGAAGTTCTGTACGTGTCGGTGGAATTGGAGGATCTCATATACAGATTGTTACAGCAACAAACCTGTATTATCTGGATACTTCAGCGAGTGCAGGAATTGGCTATGGTTTACGTGCAAGTAAAACTGCAGCTGTAGCAAAAACTGAGGAAGAACTGAAATCAGCAGACTTCCTGGCTTCTCTGGGAGACGGATTCAAGAAAGATCTTGGAAAGATCAATAATGGTTATCCGGTTCTTGCATGGCAGACTTCTGAAGGCCCGGATGAACCGGATGTGCCGGTAACTGAGGCGTACACCATTTCTGCAGGCGAGGACAGCAAGATTAATATCGGTGAGGATGCGACTGTAACTCTGACTGTGACCAATGATAACGAAACTGCTTACAATGCATACTTCATTAATGTAGCTTATGATGCTGCAAAACTGGCATACAAAGCAATTAATACAGATGCAACTGTAAAAGATGAAAATGGTACTCTGACTATCGCAGGTTATGGCGATGACAAGACCTGTGGAACGGACAACCTGGTTCTCACCTTTACCGGAAAAGCATCCGGAGATGCAGAGGTAAGTGTAACTGCAGCAAAGATTGATAAGTCCGAAAGTGCTACTGTACATGATGCACCGGATGCTACGATTGCAGCAGCATCAAAAGTAACCGTTTCTGTTGGCGGATATCAGGTTACTTTGGATGAGAATTTCGAGGGAGAATCTACCGTAATGCCGGGTGCTGATTACACCTTCACTGCAAAAGATCCGCATTATGATTATACATTTGATGCAAAGATGGGCGAAGATGCGGTAACTCCGACGGATAATGGAGACGGCACTTTCACAATTAAAAATGTTACCGGAAATCTGAATATCAAAGCAGCATCCAAGACTCCGAAGACTTACACAGTTACTGTAGAGGGTGACGGTAAAGCTGATGTAACGGCAGCTAATTCTGCAACCTATGGTACTGATTATAGCTTCAAACTGACGAAAGACGACAAGTATATCTATGAGGTAACTGTTACCGTAGGAGGAGATGTGCTCCAGCCGACTGTCAGCGAAGATAGAAGTACTTACACCATCGCAGGTTCAGATGTAACCGGAAATATCATCATTTCCGTAAGCAAAGAAGCAAAACCGGTAGAGACAACCGAGATTACCTTTACAGGAACTGGTTCTGCTGATGTTAAAGGCGGAACAACGCAGAATGCAGAGAATGGAAAAGATTTCCTGTTTGAGATCAATGCAGATGAGAACTATGAGTACACCGTAACTTTAGGCGATGAGACTCTGACTGCAAACGACGAAGGAAAATATACCATTCCGGCAGCAAAGATTACCGGAACAGCACTTACCGTAAATGTAGAGAAGACAGAGAAGAGTGCACTTACCATAGATGTATCTGAATATATTGATTTGAATGGCAAGATCATGTGGCTGGTCAAAGCAGCAGGTACTGTATCCGAAGGAAAGGTACTGGCTTATGACGGCAGCGCAATGTTCTGGTCAGAGAAGTACAATGCATACAGCTTCCTCGTTGTTTCTACAAATACAGAAGAGCAGATGAAGACAGAGGCAGCAGGAAAGATTGCAGAAGCAGATGCAGAGAAGACAGAACTGGCTTATAACTTCGATGTAAACCTCAGTGGACAGGTAGATATCAACGATGCACAGCTTACATATGATATGTATAATGCAAAATACGAGGATTTTGATACGGTATCCATGCATAAGTTCCTGGACGCAGATGTAACTGGAGATGGAAAATTAACAGTTGAAGATGCAACCGCAGTAGTAAATAGCTTTATAAAGTAAAATGTGTTATAATCAGAAAGCAGGAAGACCTCAGATTTTCCTGCTTTCTGGTCTGCTTTTTGAGCCAAAATAAAAAAATTTAAAAAAATAAAAAAAACTCTTTACAAATCCCCAAAACCGATGTATACTAAGCAAGTGCTCTGGTGATGGGGCAAAACACAATAACGATGCGTGGCTCAGCTTGGTAGAGCGCTGCGTTCGGGACGCAGAGGTCGCAGGTTCAAATCCTGTCGCATCGACTCCTTGGCAGGGGCGTCAGTTATCTGCTGGATAACTGAACAGAACCGGAATCAGTTATGGTTCCGGCTTTTTTTTTATAAATTACGTTAAAAAGGTGACAAATAAGCATTGCTTTGTAACGATTTATGAGCTATACTCATAAGTGATACAGAGTGTCTGGTACTGTATATACAGCAACAGAACTGAAAAGACAATTTGGTGCAAATCCGAAGGGGCAACGCCGCTGTGAACATGAAGAGATCTGTAAAATGGTAAAATCCAGAACAGAATTTTGAAATGTGACCCAGGAAGTCTACTGATCACGGTTTGATTTTCATACGATAACTGGATATTTTTTGACAGAGCATAAACACGTTTGCGTATCATGGGCAAACGTGTTTTTTTATTATTAGGGATAGCTAATCTTAACGAGACAGAATATCAGTAAGGGGAATTATGGGAAATATTTATCATACCGGAGTCTGGGTATCAGACCGCAATTATGATGTGTTTGACAGGCGCTTGGGCAAGTCAATGGTTGACCGTGAGATAAGAATTGCGGAGCCGTACCGCAGAATTGGAAGCGGTGCAATGAAGAATAATATTAAGATGAAACGGTTGCAGATCGGGAATAGTGTAAAAGAAATTGGGGAAGAAGCATTTCAGGGCTGCAGCAATCTGCGGTTCCTTACCCTTGATGGGGTGCGAACCGTACAGAGAAGTGCATTTCAGGGATGTACCAGTTTGAAAACGTTGGATATTCCAAAGAGTCTCCGTTATATAGAGAAAAATGCATTTATGGAAAATAAAGCTGTTCGAGAGATACGATATGAAACAGAAAATCTCAGTACCGTGATTTCTCCAGAAGTATTCCGTGAATGCAATCGACTTCAGCTCATTGTACTTCCTGAAAAGCTGGAAAAAGTTGGACCTAGAGCTTTTTATAAATGCAAAGAGCTGGATGGCATTCAATTTCCTGCCACATTGAAAGAAATCGAAGAAGAAGCATTTTATCAAAATGGATTAACGGAACTGCATCTTCCGAATGGATTGGTAAAGATTAGTGACAGCGCATTTTTTAAGTGTACGCAGTTAGAATATGTGCGAATTCCGGAATCTGTAAAAATAATTGGCAAATGGGTATTCCACGGATGTAACCGATTAAAAGTTCTGGAAATTCCAGGTGATCCAGAGGTTGTAGGAGACTGGATTGTAAACAGAAGTTGTACCATACGTTGCAGAAAAGGCAGCAAAATTGATAAGTATTGCCAGGAGAATGATTTTCTGTGTGAGTATTTATAAATCGTAGAAAGTAAGACTTCAGTGCTTTTTGAACTGAGAAGAACAAAAAGCTAAGAGAGAACCGGGTGAGATTCCCGGATGGCACCGCCGCTGTAAGCATCGATGTTGATATTCAAGGACGCAAGTCGGCCACTGGGGGACTGGGAAGGCAGAATAGCCAGCGCTTGAGATGTAAATCAGAAGATCTGCTGAAGAAACTTTTCATATGATAAATTACATATTTTGAAACTGGCAGAAAAACGGCTGCAGAACTTTTTTTAGTTCTGCAGCTTTTTTGTAAGCTTGCACGACGAATGTGTAACTTCAGCGGAAGAGAAACTGCCCGTTCTTAAAATAAATCATCATAAGGAGGGAAAAAGATGAAAAGAAAAACATGTGCTTCCGTATTGGCATTGGTATTAACCTGTGCCATGATAACAGGCAGTCTGCCTGTAAGAGCGAATGCGGCAGAAACGGCGGCAGCATCAGAGTTGACGGCTGTTCAGGATGAGAGTCAGGAACAGGCGGAAGTGACTGATGAAACAAAGGAAGCTGGCGATGAAACAGCTGGTGAACAAGAACAGGTGACGGAGCCTGGTCAGGAAGAAGTAAAACAGGAGGAACAGACGGCGGAGCCTGCTCAGGGAGAAGAAAAAAAACAGGAAGAACAGGTGACGGAGCCTGCTCAGGACGAAGTAAAACAGGAAGAACAGGTGACGGAACCTGCTCAGGACGAAGAAAAAAAACAGGAGGAACAGGTGACGGAGTCTGTTCCGAAAGAAGAGACACAGGGAGAACAAATCACAGAACCGACTGCGGATCAGGCAGCTCAGGAAGAACAGGAAACATCGGTTGCAGCGCAGGCAGCTGAATCTGTAAAGTATCTGCAGGGAGTGAAGTTCTTCGAATCTTATGTAAATAAGGCGCCGGATAAGGAAATCGAAGGGCACTGGAATGGAACGGAAGACTGTACAATCTATATTCCGGATGCACAGTCAGCAATGCCTTATATTATAGCAACGCTTGCAGATGATGCACCGGCGGATACGACACTCTCTGTTGACTGGACTCAGATGTTTACAGGAAAAGCAAAAAGCGAGAAACTGACATCAGGTGTTGGAACAAGACTCCTTGGAGTGACCAAGAAAGCATCAAGTGCAGGACAGGATATGAAGGTTACTGCTTCTTCTATATCAGAAAAGAAAGAGCAGACGGTAACCGTACATGTGAAAAGACTTCCCTGTCTGAAAACACTTGCACTTGCAGACAAATCCGGATCAGAAATTGAGATTGATAATGGATTTCAGTGGGAAGCAACAGAAAGCAATCGTAAGACCTGGCAGAATATGACAGCAACTACAAAGGCAGATACGGTAGTCATTACAGCTGCCCAACAGGAAGAAATTACTGATAAAACTTATGTTATTCAGTATAATGGGGAAAGCAGTAATGAAATCCCACTGCAGCTTGGTGAGAATGAGATCAATGTTTCGGTGATTGATCCGGTAGAGCATGTTAGTACTGATTATAAGATAAAGATTACCAGAATAGAAAATCTGGGTAGTGGAGAAGTTTCTTTTGAAACAAATCCGGAAGATGCACTGGTAGTAGTACGGGATGCCAAAGGTGTCAGAATCTGGCCGAATCATGATAAAACATGGACACTTCAGATCGGAGATACCTACAGCTATGTTGTAACAAAAAATGGCTATATTGGCCAGAAAAATAATTTTGTAGCAAAAGCAGGTACAGCGGAGATCACGCTGGAGAGGGCAGAAGACAATAATGATATCGACAAGACCATCTATGCACAGTGGGGAAATTTCCGAAACGGTGATGATGAGTTAGGTATTACGACATCAAAAACGCCGTATAATCCGGATGATGCAGAACTGCTCTGGGCAGTAAAATACGGAACAGGATGGGCAGCAGCACCGGGATCTCCGATTATGGTGGATGGAGATCTGGTAACTTACACAGGTTCTACAATCCGCAAACTGGACAGAAACACAGGAGCAGTTGTAGCGGAAGGTACTATGGTAGGTTCCTCCAGTTTCTCCATTGTTCCGGCAACCTATGGCGATGGCATGATTTTTGTGGGATTAAGTGATGGAAGGATTCAGGCATTCAATGCAAAGGATTTGACCTCCCTCTGGGTTTATCAGGACGATCTGAAAGGTCAGCCGAACTGTCCGATTACCTATAAAGATGGTTATATTTACGCAGGTTTCTGGAACAGTGAGGAGAAAGATGCCAATTTCGCATGTATCAGTGTAACTGACGAGGATCCTTCCAAAGCTACGGAAGCAAAGGTCGCTTCCTGGGCATATAAGCGGGCAGGAGGATTTTACTGGGCCGGTGCTTATGTAACAGATAAATTTGCGGTAGTAGGAACTGATGATGGAGCCAGTGGATATAGCACAGAAGGTGCAAGTCTGTTGGTATTTGACCGGGAAACCGGAGAGGTAGTAGATTCCTGGGATGGCATCCGTGGAGATATCCGATCCAATGTTTCTCATGATCCGGAATCTGGCAGAGTATTTTTCACCAGTAAGGGTGGTGTTCTCTGCAATGCACAGATTGACTGGGAGACTGGGAAAATCACAGATAAACAGTCTGTAGTGATTGTAGGAGCAAAAGGAAATGAATATGCAATGTCCACCTGTACGCCGTCTGTATACAATGGAAGAATTTACATTGGAATTGCAGGAACAAGTCAGTTTGGAGCAAATTCCGGTCATGCCATTGGTGTATATGATCTGAATGAGGATGGCTCCATGACCCAGGCATATGCATATGCAATCCTTGGTTATCCGCAGACTTCTGCTATGGTAACGACGGGATATGTAGATAAGGATGGATATGTATATATCTACCTCCCGTATAACTATACGCCGGGTGGTGTTTCTGTACTGAAGGATAAAAAAGGTCAGACAGAACCGTTGACGACGACCGATTCTGGTTACAGTGAAGTGTTTACTCCGGTAAGTCCTCTGGCACAGTATTGTATCTGTTCTACCATTGCAGATGAGTATGGAACTCTTTATTACAAAAATGACAGCTGCTATATGATGGCAATTACATCGAAGGTAGAATCTATTGAAGTAACAGAAGAGCCGACCTCCATTACAGAGAAAAATGGAACCATTACCGCAGAAGGATTGAAGGTTGTATCCAATCTGAAAAACGGTGAGCGGAGAGATATCAGTGATTATGTAAAAGTGACGAAACAGGATGATGGTACTTATCTTGTTACTTATACTTATGGATTTGACAATACAAATTACGGACTGAAGACGCTGACCACTACATTCGGAGAAGCAACAGTTGTTTTCGGCGATGTGAATGGTGATGGAAAAATCAACAGCGGAGATGCAGCACTGACTTATGCATATGTCAATGGAAAAATAAAACTCAAAGAAGGTCAGTTGAAAGCAGCTGATGTAAATGGAGATGGAAAAATTAACAGCGGAGATGCAGCACTTATTTATGCGCGTGTCAATGGAAAAATAGAAACATTTCCAGCAGCAAAATAATAAAAAGGAGAATTTTGTATGAGACAGATAAAGAAAGCAATTTCATTCATCTTATGCTTCTGCATGATGTTTGGCTTTACTCTGGAAGCATTTGCTGGTTCGGTGAAACCATCAGTAGATAAGACAAGTGTGGCAGCAGGAGAAAGCGTTACCGTAACTTTGACTTTGGATGAAGATATTGCAAATTGTACCTCATTTGAATATTGGCTTTACTATAATTCGGATAAATTTACTATGACAGGATCTGAAAATGGAAATTCTTGTAATGGTATGAAGATTTCTTCTCCTATGACAGGTGCAGATGGCGCGTATTATGTGGTCAGCTTTGTAGATACTTCTTCTGAGGGAGTTACGATCAAAGCTGGAACTATCTATAACCTGACTTTTACTGCTAAAGATGATATTTCATCCAGTGATGATGTATCTTTTAAAGTAAAAAGAGAATCTGTTATGGATACTACATGGGTAGAAGTAGATGCAGATAAAGTAACTGCGGGAGATCCGGTCAGTGTTACGGTAACTCCTGCACCGGCTACAGCATCTTATAAAGTGGATCTTGAGGGCACTCAGACAGTTCAGATGGGTGAAACGGCCCCGGTAACTGTAAAGATTGCCTCTGATAATGCAACAACTTACAATGCGGTGGATGTAACGCTTAAGTATGATAAAGAGAAACTGGCACTGGATACAACTTCTCTTGGTGAAGGATATACCATTACGAATGATGCGTCCAATGGAATTGTAAGGGTTACTGGTTATGGTGAAGAAAAACAGCTCGGCAACGCATTTACTCTGAACTTCAAGGCACAGCAGGTGGGCACAGCAGAAGTGGCATTTACTTCTGCAAAAGTAGATAAAGCGGATCATGCAATCAGTGATGATGCGCCGGAAGCAACAAAGGTTACAGATAAAGTTACCGTTACTGTTGGTGGATATACAGTAACTCTTTCGAATGATTTTGATGGTGCAGGTACAGCAACTCCGGATGCAGATTATACCTTTACTGCAAAAAATACACATTATGATTATGATGTAATTGCGAAGATCGGTGATACTCAGCTTACAGTGACAGACAATGGGGACGGAAGTTACACCATCAGTAAAGAGCAGATCAATGGAAACATTACCGTAACTGCAACCAAAACAGCTAAACAGTATGATGTAACAGTTACCGGAAATGGCGCTGCAGATGTAACGGCACCGGCAAAAGCAACCTATGGAACGGATTATACTTATACTTTAACGCAGGATAGCAACTATGCTTATACGGTAAAGATTACAGCTGGTGGCACAGAGATTACTTCAGAACTTCAGGAAGGAACTGCAAATCAGTACAAGATTGCAGGGGATAAGATTACAGGTCCGGTAGAGATTAATGTGGCCAAAGAGCAGACAGCAGGAACAATTACTTTTGAAGGTGAGGGTGCCGGAGATGTAGTTGGAGGAACCAGTCAGAATGCTCCGCTTCATCAGGACTTTACTTTCACGATTACAAAAGCGGCAGATTTTGTATATGCAGTAACCGCAGTAAAAGGCGAGAATACGGTTAATGTAAACGATAATGGAGACGGTACCTATACCATTGCAGCAGCTGATATTGACGGTGCAAACATTATGGTAAATGTGGCTAAAAACCCGAACAAAACCGCAGAAGTATATCAGTATGTGAAACTGAATGGCAAGGTAATGTATCTGGTTGTTGCAAATGACAGTTCTCTGACAGAAGGAAAAGTACTTACTTATGACGGTTCCGCAATGTACTGGTCTGAAAAGTATGACGGATACTGCTGTCTTGTAATTTCTGATAAGGCTGAGCAGGAAATGAAAGAAGAAGCAGTAAAACATCTTGGAAGTGTGGAAGGAACCAAGATAGAAATTGATTATTCTGGAGATGTCAACAAGACAGGCCAGATCGATATCAACGATGCCCAGCTTGTATATGATATGTACAAACCAGTATATGACGATTTTGATATCTTATCTGTAGAGAGATTCCTCCGTGCTGATATGAATGGAAGTAAGAATCTGACGGTTGAGGATGCAGTAGCAGTTGTATCTGAGATTCTGAAATAAAGGGTTTGGTTTTAGAAGGAGAATACCTATATGAAATATGGAAGAAGAGGATTTACAGCTCTTCTTGCACTGATACTGGCGGCCGGTTCCGGTCTGCCAGTGTCGGCTGCTGAGGTAAAAGTGTCATCCGATCAGACGAAGGTGACCAGTGGAAGTGATATTACATTGACCTTGACACTGGATGAAGCAGTGAATGATGTGATCTGTTTCGACTACCGGGTTTATTTTGATACGGATAGTTTCTCTCTGAAGAAGAGTACGATAGGAACCGCATGTGAAGACGCACAGGTCAGTACAAAAGCGATGACCTATGGTTCGGAACAAAAACCTTGTTATAGTGTTAATTTTGTAGATACAACATCTGAAGGAGTTGCTCTACGAAGCGGGGAGATCTGTCAGCTGACATTTACGGCGAAAAAAGATATGACAGCGGATTGGAAAGATACATTTCGAGTAGAACGTGAGCATTTTGCTACAACGGATTACTGGAATACATTGAAGGAAACGGACAATGGTAAGGTAAGTTATGATGTAAAATCTTCTATAGTATATGGAGATGTAAACGGAGACGGTAAGATTAATACAGCGGATGCTGCATTAACCTACGCAAGCATTAATGGCAAGGTAACACTTAAAGAAGAACAGCAAAAAGTAGCGGATGTAAATGGAGATGGCAAGATTAATACGGCAGATGCGGCAATGATTTATGCCCGCGTCAATGGAAAAATTGCAGAATTTCCGGCAGAAAGCAAGTAATAAGGGAGACGGAACATGAAGTGGAATAGAAAAAAAGGGCTGACTCTGGCAGCATTTCTGATGGCATTCAGCCTGGCAGCCGGCATTCCGTCTGAAGCTGCAGAAAACTATCGGATTGGAATTGGGAAGGATCAGACCGTAACAGCAGATCAGACAGTACTTCTGGATATAACAGTAGCTGCACCGGGTGGAACTTTTAACACAGCCGATCTGACATTTTCTTATGAAAAGGATTATCTGACATTTGACCAGAAGGCATCAACAGGTCTGGATGATTATACGGTGCAGGAAGAGAACGGAAAACTGCGTCTTCTCAAATATGGAGAAAAACAGCAGGATGGAAAAGTGTTTCAGCTGGCATTTCATACGGAAAAAGCCGGTACGACAAAAGTAACCATTGATTCTGCACAGATGGACGTAGAGAGTCAGGCAATCACCCGGGATGCACCGGAAGCAGAGAAAGATCCGGCACAGGCTACCCTGACCATCGAGGCAAAAGCAAAGCCGGGAAAGAAACACCATCATTCCTCCAGTAAAACAGAAGAGACAGCAACTTCTGGATCAAATACAGCTGCAGCAGCAGCGTCTACACCTCAGAATCTGCAGTCTGCCAAGACGGGAGATCAGGGACCGATGCTTTGGATTGTTCTTGCAGCAGTAGCAATGATTGGCTGCATTTGGGTATTGACGAGAAAGAGAAGAAGGCATGAATAAGAAATTAAAAATTTTTAGAAGAATCAGTGCCTGTTTTCTGGCAATTGCACTGTTACTGACGCTTCCTGTTCAGCCGGTTCTTGCAAAGGATCCAGCTGATGCATCTCCTTATTCATATGAAGAGACAGACCAGGAAAGCGTACATGTGGTTGTGACAGTATCCTGCGATGGAATTCCCATTGTAGGACACGATGAAGATGAGACAACATTGGCTCATCTGGATGTTAATATTCCGTGGTTTTCACTGGAACCATATGGACTTACTGATTTTGAACGGTATCACACAAAAGATGGAACGGGAGCATATATCGACAATGAGTTAATCAGGCGTCCGACATTACTGCATTTATATATTTATCTGTTGGAACGTTATTGCATGGGACTTTCTGAAGATGAATGCGGGCAGGGCCAGCTGCAAAACGGAGTAACTGAAGCAGATCCGTATGGTTCTGTAATGAATATGAAAGGTGACATTGCATACGAACCGACCAATAAAGTGTTGAATATTACGGGTAGTCCGACCTCTCTTTATATGCAGAAGTTCTGGGGACATGATGAGAACCTGATGTACTATCGAAATCATGTATATCCGTTGATGAGTAAAGGTTGGGGAGCTACAGCAGATTATATATTGCTGTCAGATGATGATTCTGTTGATCTTGCCATGTTTACGAACTGGAATTTCTGGACAAACGGAGCATTTTTAGCCTTTGAACATGACTCGTATACATGCACAGCCGGGGAGGCATTGACTGGAAAGACATTAAAATATGATACCAGTTCTGTAGCTGATGGCGGTTCGGAATCCTTTGAAGCTGCAGTTGACGGAAGTCTTCAGGGATATGTAGTTCTTGGAGAGGACCGCACTCTGACAGATCAAGTTTTTGATGCAGGTGAAGGTGGAACTTGGAGTGTAACATTTGATAAGCCGGGAACCTACTATATTGTTGGTCTGGATGCAAATGCCGGTACGGAAGATGCATCATGTGCTCCGCCTACAGCCAAGGTAACGGTAAAACCGGTTCCGATGCTGGGAGATATTAATCAGGATGGAACGGTTACCAGGAGAGATGCGTCCATGGTATGGAGCATTGCCAAAGGAACCCGGACAGTTGGAGACGACATTATGAAACTCGCGGATGTAAACGGTGACGGACAGGTGGATGCACTGGATTCTGCGATGATCTATGGCTATGTATCGGGAAAGATAAAAGAATTTTCTGGAAAACTGACCGAGTAAAAGAATATGTAAGTAAAGTACTTCCTGTTCTTCAGAGAAGAACAGGGGGTTACTTTGCGTTATAGGAGAAAAAGAAGGTGGGGAGTATGCACAGAAATAAGAAGAGATTGTACCGCATATTTGCGATATTTCTTGCTTTTCTGCTGGCAGTCGGGCATTTGCAGATGCCGGGGAAGGCGATACGCATAGAGCCTGAAGATCCGATTACGACAGAGCCGGAAGTACTTCTGACAGAAGATTACTCGGATCAGGTGGATCAGGGCTATCTTCTTCTGGCAGAAACCGGAACCGGTGATGGGGACAGTGAAGCCGGGCAGGATGAAAATCAGAACGAAGAAGAATCAGAAGAAGAAACGCAATCGGAAGAGCAGAAGCCGGAGGAAGAGACGCAGCCGGACGAACAGAAACCGGATGAGGAGGAAAAGGCAGAGGAGCAGGATTCAGAGGATCATACAGGCGAAGATTCTTCGGATCATTCTGATGAATCAAAGTCAGATGGCAGTCAGTCCGGAGGGAAGACTACGGATGAAAATACTTCGGGAGGAGATCAGCCCGGAAATAATGAAACAAATACAGACAGTGGAAATGGAACCGGAGATACACCGGGAACCGGAGAGGATACCGGAAATACACCGGGAGATGGAGATAAGAAAGATGATGGCAGTCAGGATCCCGATCAGCCGCAGCCGGTGGAACCGGACAATCCTGATCTGGAAGAAGGTCTGGTAACGGATCTTTCCAGTAAAACTATATTATTTTCTGAACTTACCAATGATCAGTTTTCATTCTACGCCTATTACACACCGGAGAGTGTGGATGCAAATCTGAGAGTAAAATACAGAGCTCAGAGTGATACGGGGAATGGAACCTGGCTGAGAGCGGACGGACATAATTACAGTACCAAACTGAAAGCCGGGAAAAATGAGATTACGGTTTCCTATAAGGATTCCAAAGGAGAAAAGAAAACAAAGCGTTATATTATAACCTATGAGGCGAATAAGGCGGATGAGCGTACACCGGAAATCGGAGAAAACCCGCCAACCATAGAGACAAACCTGGATGACTGGGAAGGCTACATTCAGCAGCAGAATTTTACCTTCCTGGTAAAAGCGAGAACCTGGCAGGGAGAAGTGATCCGCTCCAATCATATCCGCGTGACCATGGATGGGCAGACGATCACGAATCCTACAGGAAGTTCTACTTACGAATATGCATTGTGGTTTGAGCGTCCCAATAATCAGGATATCGGTCGACATGTCATTACGGTTATGGCATGGGATGACGAAGGAAATTCTAAGTTTGTCAAATACATTGTAGAGACACTGGTGCCGGATGATGGAGAAGTGATTGGATCTGTCACGGTGGTAATAGATGCAACAACGGTAGATCTTGGCATTATTGACGAGGCAGATGGCATTGAACTCATACAGGGAGAGACAGCGGCAGATGCACTTCTGAAGATGCTGGATGAATACGGATATACCGCAAATTATTCGGGAAGTGCTGCCAGCGGATTTTATCTGAGAAGCCTGGAGCGCGCAGATACTTTTGCAGGAGCCGAGATTGAAGAACATCTGCAGGAATTGCTGGAGCGGGATAATATTACATTCACCTCTCCGTGCAGCGGAGACCAGCTGGGAGAATTTGATTTCACAAGAGGATCCGGATGGATGTATTCAGTGAATGGTTCCTATGCGGTAGGAAAAGGGATGTCAGAATACCATTTGAATGATGGAGATACTTTATATCTCCGCTTTACACTGGCATATGGAAAAGATATCGGCGGTTCTGAAGCATCCGGTGGAACGGAAGGAAGTCTGTCCGGTTACTGTGGTACCTGGATCAATGGTTCTTATCATGCGAAGGATCATAAATACGAAGAGACAGACAGAAAAGACCCGGAACCGGGAGTAGCAGGATACATAAAATACACCTGTAAAATCTGCGGAGATGAGAAAACAGAGGACCTGGATCCGCTGCCGGAGAATCCGGATGTACCGGACCCCGACAAGCCAGATCCCGATCAGCCGAATCCTGATCAACCAGATCCAGACAAGCCGAATCCTGATCAGCCGGACCCCGACAAGCCAGATCCCGATCAGCCAGATCCAGACAAGCCG
>OKVK01000640.1_pt1 | contig 22107 bp, 21 predicted proteins | sample 1604771 | NCBI WGS metagenome assembly OKVK01 (sample SAMN01760906, study PRJEB22395) | human gut metagenome | reverse complement strand
TGCGGCGCGGATGCGGTGCTGCTTGTAACGCCATTCTATTACAAGGGTAGCATGAAGGACGATGTGCTGGAGGAATACTTCACCGCCGTTGCAGACCGCTCTCCCTTGCCGGTCATCCTTTACAACATGCCTGCGAACACCGGCGTAAACATGTCCTCAGCGCTGCAGACAAAGCTTTCGCGTCACCCGAATATTGTGGGGGTCAAGGATACGTCCGGCAACATCGTGCAGATCACCGAAACCATTCGGGACACTGAACAGGATTTCTCGGTTCTGGCCGGAAACTGGGCGTTCCTGCTTCCAAGCCTTTACCTTGGCGCAAAGGGCGGGACGCTTGCGCTGTCAAACGTGCTTCCAAATGAATGCGCAGAGCTGATTGAGCTTTTTGAGGCAGGGAAGGCGGAAGAAGCAAGGCAGCTTGCTTTGCGCCTCATGCCTGTAAACGCTGCTGTAACAACGAAATACGGCATCGCCGGGTTGAAGGCAGCAATGGAATATGTGGGACTCTTCGGCGGCGAACCACGCCTGCCGCTGCGGCGTGCGAGTGAGGATGTCCGCGCTTATGTCCGCAGCACCCTGGTGAATGCAGGGATCGCTGTGCGGGATATCGACTGAAAAACAGCTAACGGGACTGCGAACGCAGCCTTAGTTTATAGACACAAAGGAGTAAGAAAAATGGAAAAGAATGTTCTTGTCATGATCCCTGGCCCTACGCCGGTGGTAAAGTCGATTCAGGAACAAATGGGACGCGAAATTCAGGCATTTGGCGACCCGCGTTTTGTAAAGGACTATAAAGAACTGATTGATGACCTTGGCAAGCTGTTCAACTGCTCCGGCCAGACGTTTCCCCTTGCAGGAACAGGCACCCTGGCCATGGAAATGGCAATTTCAAATGTGACCAGGCGCGGTGACAACGTTTTGATCGTAAGCAACGGCTTTTTCGGGGATCGATTCATCGATATCTGCGAAAGAAAGGGCTTGAACGTAGACGTGCTGGGCGCCGAGTGGGGGACCGCAGTTTCGCCGGAAGCGATTGACCGGAAGCTGAGCGAGAAAAAGTATGCTGCGATGACCGTAACGCACGTGGATACTTCCACTGCAGTGCTTGCGCCTGTTGCAGAGATCGGCAAGATGATGAAAAAGCATCCCGAAACCATGTTCATCGTTGATGGCGTTGCGGCGACTGCGGCGGAATTCACGGATGTTGACGGCATGGGGATCGACATCCTGTTTACCGGATCTCAGAAGGCGTTCGGCGTTTGCCCGGGCATGCTGATCCTTTGGGCGAGCGAGCGGGCGCTTGCACGTCGCAAATCCCTAGGCACCATCCCGGAATACTATGTCGATTTTGAAAAGTGGCTCCCTATCATGGAGAACCCTGCAAAATATTTTGCGACACCAGCGGTCAACTTGGTGTGGGCAATGAAAGAAGCGACTGCCATCATCAGCGAAGAGGGGCTTAAGGCACGCGATGCACGGCATCATAAAAATGCACAGGCGATCCATAAGGCGCTCGAAGCCATTGGATTTTCTATTCTGGCAAAGCCGGAATGCCGCGCAGACACCCTCAGCGTTTGCATCTATCCGAACGGGGTCGATGATGCGAAATTTCGTGCTGCGATGTTTGAAGAAGGCGTTGTTGTTGCGGGTGCGCTCGGCGCATATGCAGGGAAAGCATTCCGCCTTGGCCACATGGGCAATATCGATCAAAATACGATCGTGCAAGCGCTCAGCGCTGTGGAACGCTCCCTGAAAGCATGCGGTTGTGACATCCGTTACGGTACGGCAGTCGGCGCTTACATGGAAGCGATCAACCAATAAGCCGGGGTTATACTTTTGAAGAAGCGGCAGCATGCGGGAAACCGCATACTGCCGCGTGATCGTTTTGCAGCATATTTAACCTTAAGGAGGACAAGGTGAAATACGGACAACTCGGAAAAACCGGCATTGAGGTCTCACGCCTTTGCGTTGGGTGCCTGAGCTTTGGACAACCGTTCAGCGATTCTCACATGTGGACGCTGAATCCGGAGGAAACGGAAACTATTGTCAGAAAGGCGCTGGACTTGGGCTTTACTTTTTTTGATACCGCAAATACGTACTCCCATGGCACAAGCGAGGAATACTTGGGCAGGGCGATCAAAAACAGCGTATCACGGGATAAAGTGATCCTTGCGACAAAGGTTTATTTTAATGAAGGGCATCTTTCCAAAAAAGCGATTCAGCGTGAAATAGATGGTTCACTCAAACGGCTGAACACGGATTATGTTGATCTTTACATCATCCACCGGTTTGATCGAACGACGCCGATTGAGGAAACCATGGAGGCGATGGATGGCCTCGTAAAATGCGGAAAGGTCCGCGCTTTGGGCGCTTCCGCCATGTACGGATACCAGTTTTACAGCATGCAGGTTGCTGCCGAGCGGAATGGTTGGACAAAGTTTTGCTCTATGCAGAACCACTATAACCTCCTTTATCGCGAGGACGAACGGGAAATCATCCCGCTTTGCAAGCAGGAAGGCGTAGCTTTGACGCCGTTTAGCCCTCTCGCGGCGGGCCGCCTTGCCCGTGTGGAATGGAAATCGGATAGCCCGCGCAGCCAAATGGACAGAACCGCTTCCCAAAAATATGACGGAACGCAGGAAACGGACTATGAAATTGTGCGGCGTGTGCATGAAACGGCCGAAAAACATGGCGCCACCATGACACAGGTTGCGATTGCATGGCATATGGCGAAGGGTATGACGGCGCCCATCATCGGAGCTACAAAGGCAAAGTATCTCGAGGATGCGGCAGGAGCGCTTGAACTATCACTTTCCGCTGAAGATATCGCTTATCTGGAAGAACCGTATCAACCGCACAAAGTCGTGGGGCTGAAAACGGATGACGATCCCAAATAAAAAGCGAAAAAACGGGCTAAAAGAAGAAAACGCGCATCGGCTCTGCGTTAGGGCGGATTTGATGCGTTGTAGGAAAAAAGGCATGATTAAAAAATCATGCCTTTTTGTCGCAATCTCCTCCGTTTGCGCATATTATATAAAAATGCGTAGGTGGCATAGGAGTGGAGACTAAAACCCTGTTTTGAATATAGCCTGAGAAGGACTAAAAATCCGTTTCGGATTGCTGCTCTTTATGCCATTGTGGACAGCGAATCAACTCTTTCCCCGCTTCTTCGGCTGCCTCGGCATCTTCACTGTCCATGGCTCTTTTGAGCCAGTATTCCGCCTTCTCACGGTTCCGGGCAACATAGATTCCCTGATTGTAAAACCGGCCGACCAGCTCCATTCCTTTGCCATACCCGGAATTGGCGCTTTTCAGGTACAGATAAAACGCCATGGACAGATCAACTTCTGTGCCGTAGCCATAGTGATGGCAAATTCCAAGGTTATAGATGGCTTCCGTATAGTTCTGTGCGGCAGCCTTCTGCAACAGCTCAAATGCGGCGATATTGTCTTCCGCAATACCGTCGCCATAAATATGCATCATCGCAAGACGGTACTGACAATCCGCATTTCCAAGTTCGGCACACTTTTGAAGTTGTAGAATTTCATCTTGTGTCATATGAAGTATCCTCGGGCGAATCTCATCCGGCCATATAGAACGGTGCTTTTCTTACAATGCAAAACATAAAAGGTCATCGCCCGCACGATAGCCACGGAAAGGTGGAAAATGCTCATAACTTTGATACAGGAAACCTTTCCACGATTCTAGCTTGATGGGTGCGTTTGGAGAAAAGGATGCAATGGCTTTAAGTGGGTAGCGGCATTAAGGCCTGGATTTGCACCGCCCTTCAGGTATCGTTTATTCTTGTAAAACTTACAATAACCGATTTGTGCCAATTCTTCATCATTTTCTTCTTACCTCCCCATTATCCAATATGTTGCGGGCCAACATGGCTCAGTCGCAGTAGAAATGCTGCTAAAACAATGGTACAATACCGACAATATAACAATTTGAAAGAGGGGATGAGCAATATGAAATGTGCTTATTGTGGTACAGAAGCAAAAGGAACTAAAGAACACATTATTTCATGTGCTATTTTAGACTTATTTCCCGAGTGCTATATTACATTTGATGACGTAAGAGATAAAATTCATTTAGGCGACCCGATGGTCAAAGATGTGTGTGCAGATTGCAATAACAATAAAATTAGCTATATAGATAGTTACGCAAAAAATTTAATTGGAAAGTATTTTACCCGGGAATATGATGCAGATGATAAACTGGAAATTGAATATGATTATACTATGGTTCAAAAAATGTTACTGAAGTATGCGTTTAATGATATGCGCTCACACAAAGATGATTGTTCGTTTTTTGATAATGGAATGCTCCATTTCCTTATGGACATACATGATGAAATACCTAAGGAAAATATTTCGGCCCTATGTGGACTTGTTGTAAATGTATCTCCCGTGCCAAATGCAATGTTTGGCAATCTTAAACTGCGCTGGTGCAAGAACCCTTTTTTTATTCAAACAGTACAATAAGGCATATAGATTATGAAACAGGAGTGATTGCTTTAAATGAGGATGTAGAAAAAGAGGATTTCCCAGACTTGAAGTTCTCTTATTTGTTTAGGTTTAATAGTGTACAATTTTTGCTGATGTGCTGGGATAAAAATTCAGAAAAGATTGAGCAGAATAATATTGTATTAGATTGCCAATATCCCTATCATCTAATGAAACCAAACGAAAATAAAGCAGTTCTCCCATTGTGTACCGATGAGCTAAACTATCATAAGTTTGAACACATACATGTACGATGGGACGGTTTGTTTGAAGTTGGTCTAATGCGAAAATATGCAAGTGGAGGTTCATACAAATATAAAGAACAAATAGAAAAAGAATGGCGAGAGGAAGAAAAAAAGATAAGTGCGGAACACCCTCGAAATAAATAACTATAACAAAAAAACGGGCGCGGCAGCCATGTTTTAATGGCCACCGCGCCCGTTGTCTTTCGGTGCCGTGTATGTGGTTTGTCGCGCAGCTGAAGGCTGTTTTCTGAGAGCGTGATGTCTTTCTGTAAATAGCTGTCAGCATACGCATTTCATGATTAAATCCAATTCATAGGATGCCTATTATTATGGTAAGGGAAAAGAAATCACTACACAGGTAAGGTACAATAAAGGAGCTGTTGACAAAAGTAAAACTGGGCCGAGGGAACACCGCCTCAGCCCAAATAAATTGGATTTTTAGCTTATTGAGGATGGCCTTAACCATCCGTTTCAGGTTTAAGGCCATGACAGCCAGGAGGCATTCCTCGGTTGCTTCCAGAATGCCCTTCTTACGGATTTTTGAAATACAGTGTTCCCGTTTTAGAACAGCGAAGCTGCCCTCTGCCCAGATTTTTCGCAGCCGCATCATGGAATAAAACGCAGGCGTTCCCACACGCTGGTGCCCTCTGTAAAACGCAGGATAACAGCTGCTGGCCAGGATCCTGCGCCGAATGCCGGACTTGTCAAAACACGTCGAGCGGTTGGGACAATGTACGCAGGTATTGCCCTCTGTTTGATAACAGCGCAGATACTTGCCGGTGGATTTGTTACAGTTCAGTCTGTGGTAAGTAAGGGACATTCCTTTCGGGCAAATAAATGCATCTCGCTCCAGGTCGTAAGAAAAGCCGTACCTTTCAGGAGGATTGGAGAACTGAATTGCGGGGATATGGCCAGTAATCCCCAGCAGCTCCAAACCACGATGAACAGCGCCGGTTTCATAGCCACGATGAGAGTGTGAACAAAAGTCTGTAAATAAGTGATCTTCTATGATAATGATAGGGCTGGCGGCTTATTCTAAGCGTTCAGCCCTTGATTTATATATAGCAACATCGGGCAGACATGTCAAGAGCGGACAGCGATTTCCTGTCCGTCCCTGATCCGGATATGAGCTTATTCCGGCAGCCTGCCTTCATACATGATACTCAGTTCTCCGTAGACCTGTCCCCAGTTGCGGAGCGGCATTGTCCACTTCTTGGTGGCCTCAAAGGTTGCCAGATACAACGCTTTTAAAAGCGCTGTGTCACTGGGAAATACGCTGCGCTGACGGTTCAGCTTACGGTAGGTGGCATTCAGGCTTTCTATGGCGTTGGTCGTATAAATGACCTTCCTCACCTCCGTTGAAAATTTGAAGATCGGGCAGATGGCATCCCAGTTCTGCTTCCAGCTCTTCATGGAATTAGGATACTTTTCAAACCATTTATCTGTGACTTTCTCCAGATTTTCCAATGCTTTCTCTTCCGATGGTGCCTGATAGATCGTTTCCAAATCCGTGGCAAAGGGTTTTCTGTCCTTGTCTGCCACATATTTCAGGGTATTACGTACCTGATGTACGATACAACGCTGATACTCCGTCTTCGGGAATGCAGCGGCAATGGCTTCCTTGATTCCGGTTAGTCCGTCTGCACAGAGGATCAGAATGTCCTTTACACCCCGGTTCTTCAGCTCATTCAGGACAGAAAGCCAGTATTTTGAGCTCTCGTTTTCTCCTACCTGGATGGTAAGGACCTCTTTCTGGCCGTCCAGATTGATGCCAAGGGTCACATAAGCTGCCAGCTTCCGGATGACTCCGTTATCACGGACGGAATAATGGATGGCATCGATAAAAATCACCGGATAGACCTCTGAAAGAGGCCGGTTCTGCCAGTCCTCGATCTGGGGCAGATCTTGTCCGTCACATCCGAGATAAAACCTTCCGAAGCCTCAAACCCATAGATGTCCTCCAGAGTATCAGAGATCTGCCGGGTAGTCATGCCTTTTGCGTACATGGAGATGATCTTCTGGTCGATGGCAGAAATGTCCTTTTGGCGCTTTTTGACCACCTTCGGTTCAAAGGTGGAGTTTCTGTCCTGTGGAACCTGGATATCCATAGAGCCATAGCTGCTGTTGATCCTTTTGGGCTTATAACCATTCCTATAATCGTCACTATCAGAGCGCTGGGACTTTTCATATCCCAGATGGTCATCCATTTCTGCTTCCATCATTTCTTTGATGGTGCCGCACAGAAGATCCTTGAGCGCATCCTGAATGTCCTCTGCGGACTGGATATCATACTCCTGCAGAAGCTGACGGATGATATCACGTTTCCCCTCGGTCATTACTACTTTGTGTACTGGTTTCTTTTCTCTTGCCATAATAAAGGGCCTCCTATGAATTAGATTTTATCATAGAAGACCTATTACTAATAGCTATTTACAGAAAAAGTTTCTTACTCTCCTTATACCTCTGCGTCATCATTGACCTGTTTTCCCGCCGGGTGGTGGGCTATCGCATTTCTCAAAAGAGCAGCACACATCTTGTAACGGCAACGTTCAAAGACGCCTTTCAAAATCGTGGTAATCCTAAAGAACTGACATTCCATAGCGACCGGGGCGGGCAGTACATATCCGACACCTTTATGTCCCTGCTTCGCTCCCATGGTGTCAGGCAATCTTTCTCCAACTCTGGGCGGCCCTATGACAATGCCGTGGCAGAGACGTTCTTTGCGACATTCAAAAAAGAGGAAGCCTATCGCCGGGATTATTCTTCGGAGGCGGATTTTCGAAAAAGTGTGGACGAGTATATCCGCTTTTACAATGAAGGTAGGCCCCACAAAACGCTGGCATACAAGTCTCCGGCGCGGTTTGAAGCACTCTATGGAAAAGAAAAGACACAGGATTTATGAGAAATCCCGTGTCTAAAAAGCGGCATTCAACAAATATTTTTTCTCGGTTTTCGCATTTTTCCGGCAAGCGGCCAATAAATCATCAAATGAAAAGACTTGATGATTCAAGACTTAAAACAGAAAGAAGCTCTGCTTTTCGATAAAAATGTTCGAAAAACAGAGCTTCTTCAGTTTGGAGAAAAGGATGCAATGGCTGAAAACGAACGACGAAGTATTATGACGATCGCATCCAATTAACCCTCTACAGTTTGCTTTTCGTCATAATACTGGGCCTGAGCATGCCAAAGCGCATGATACGTACCGGTTGTGTCGGCAACCAATTCATTGTGTGAACCAAGCTGGACGATTCGACCTTCATCAAAGACCGCGACGTTGTCGCAGAAACGGCATGAAGAAAGTCTATGTGAAATATATATGGCGCTCTTGCCGCCTATGGGTTCCACAATATGTTTTCGCCGCTTTAAAGGTAGCCTTTGGTTATGGCGAATACCCTAATGATGACACTCAAACCACTATGCTTTCCAGTAAATCTTCTAAGAACACTTTCTCTTGAAGATGTATTTTTTGAACCTTTTCCAACAGTTTAGCGTCAATATTACTAACAATATCTGATTTCTGCGATAATATGCGAGCCTTTAAATACTGGTTTCTAAGAGCTTCAGTCATCTTTAATAACTGATGCGCCTTGTCCATAAGTGAGGGAGCATCGCGTAAAAAATTATGCTCTGCAAGTAGATTGACTCGCTTGACCATAAAAAACTTGTGCATATAGAGCAATTGAAACAAACGTGAACGAGGGTCTAAATAAGATCCATCTTGTATGGTCGTTATTAAATAATCATAAATATTCAAACCAAAGACATACTCTTCTTTTCGTTTTTCATATGTAACATAATCGAAAATATTGTTCTTGTGACCATCGTAACACGAATCCGGAAGACCTTGCATATGCTCATCGAATAAGTTTTTTGAATTGTAGTGATATTTAATGCGTCTCACAAGTGGATCAAGCTCAAATTGATATTTTGCATTAACAACTCGGAATGCGCGAACCATATTAAAATAATAGGGGTTATTAGCTTTGAAGACGTCTAAACTCACATGAAGTTCATCATATGTGCATACTCGTGCTGAGTATAGGCCGTTACGGGAGAAATGATCTGCTACATAAAATACTTTGTCCGAATCATCAAAGCCATATATAAGCATATTATGCGAATAATTAGGATCGCAAAACTCATCTTTATCGTAAGCAGATATGTAGCCGGTTTTAACTACGACATAAAGATAATATCCAAGTTCTAAACATTTCTTGAAAAAGGTGATAGGTGAACTTGCAAGCGATTCTATCTGATCCATATTGATGACACACATTTGTATAAATGGACAATCGACAAAGAAATTACGTCGCGAGTAAAACTGATCTTCGCAGGTGACTTTATTCACATAGAGATTTATGTAATTACTTAAAAACCACTCATTATGCTTCGCATTATTCTCTGGTTGAAGTATTGCCTGCATAAGTGAAATTACTGGGGAATGACATTCCTTTGGTTGTTCGAAATCTAAAATAATACTAGCCATTACGATTTCCCTCACTTTCCGAAAAAAATATAGTCAATTAACCATACGAAGAATTTCAATATCATAAGTTGTTTTGCATCGGTTTATTTAGTCTACAACTAATTACTTGCAAATTATACCACAATATGCTACAATCTGTAAATAGATTAGATGATGAAAAATATGAACTTCCAAATGATGAAGAATCATACATTAAGACAATATTGAGTAAGTTTATGTTTATCGTGATAATCTAGTCTTGTTTGAGGGACAGGGTGTAAAGGAGGGGCAATTTATGAGTTGGCAGCAGTCAAAGTACAACATTATTCAGCGCGATTTAGACGGTAATTACATTTTGTATAACTGTTTAACAAACAATTACTGTATCGTAAAAGAAAAGACCAAACTGGATAGTATTTTAGCGGGAGAGAATATAGAACCATGCTTGGTTGAAAAAGGCTTTTTGGTCGAAGATTCTATAAACGAAAGTGCTCTTGCAGAATATTATTTGAATAACAAAATCAACCCTAATTATCTTAATCTTTTCATAGTACCAACACGTTTTTGTAATTTTGACTGTGCATATTGTTATGAAGAGCACAAGCAGTTATATATGGACAGGACAATACAAGAGAATATACTGAAGTATGTAAAAAGCAATTTGCCCAAGTATAGCGGCCTGATTATTACTTGGTTTGGAGGTGAGCCTACAGTTGCCTTAAAAGCTGTAGAGTACCTCTCTAGTGAAATAACCAGTATATGTAAGGCTTTAAAGAAGCCATACTACGCTGCAATTAATACCAACGGGTATGAGCTAACTAGGGAGGTTATGGAACGCCTATTAACATACAATGTTAGATACTACCAAATATGTATTGATGGCACGAAGTATACTCATGATAAGCATCGCAAACACATAAAGAATAACGATTCATATGATAGGATAGTAAATAATCTCGTTGATATAAAAAACAATGTAAAAAGAGGGTTTAAAATCGTTATTAGAACAAATGTAACCAAAGAGATTCTCGCTGTAATGGATGAATACATAGATATGCTTCATAGGCACTTTGGGGGAGATGATCGATTCTGGTATTATTGGGAAATGGCTAAAAACCACGGCGGCGATCGAGTTAAGCTGATTGCTGATACTTTGCTACCTGACGAAACTCAGTTTATAAGATATGTAATTAAAGCGAGCAAGCTTGGAATGAAGTTTGATTTCAATCAATTTGTGTCCCCGGGAGGCTTTGTCTGTGCCGTGTATCCTAATAACTACTGGTTAATTGATTACAATGGTGATGTACAGAAATGCACTGTCAGCTTTGATAACGATAGCGTAAAACTTGGCAAGCTGTCCGGAACAAGACTTAACATCAATGAAGCTGCATTAGCTGAATGGATGTACCGTGACAGCAGCAATTGCAGTAATTGTACGATTTATCCGGCATGTGGTGCCGCCTCCTGTCCATATGGAGAGAATGATAAATGTAAGGTACGAGACTGCGATCAACTACGAAGCATATTTAAGAATATTGTTATTATGAATTACTATAATAAAAGGGAGATTGAGAAAATATGTACGATTTAATGCAAATTAAGAGTGTAATACGCGAGGCAATTGAGAATAGGGGCATCGATTATGTAGAAGATGATACACCATTAGACTTGGATTCATTACAGTTCATTAGCTTGATAGTAGATATTGAGTCAGCACTGAACATTACTATCGAAGATGAATATCTCGTCCCGGAGCGATTTTTATCATATGCTAGCATCGAGCGGACAGTAAGTGATATTCTTGGGAAATACGAATGCATCGGATGAGAATGGTTTAATTCAACGGTTAAAAAGCGATGAATTAATATATGTTAAATATAGGGAGGAGGTGATTGTATGAAAAAGCTGCTAAAGAAGAAAACAACCGTGAAGATAAAAGTTTCATTGTACATGGGCGAAGGCGGCGGGAACCAGTGCTGCTCTGGCTATCAATGTTGCAAGCCGTAAGTTAAACTTACGTCCAAATTGTTTTTCTAGCTGGTCCGTTTTTTATTGCTTGCCAGCTACTTATTTGGAGGAAGCATTGTATCATGATTAAAGAAAAAGCAAAACTTTGTTTTTTTGTGTTGAGGCTCGGTAAATATCCAGCTATTGTTTTCGTCTGCTTTAAAGTCCTATCCGGGCTGTTACTCCCATTTACAGCATATGCTTTTCAGAGAATTGTCGATGACATTATACTATCGTTCCAGGCAGGCCAGTTTGCTGCCACAATTATCACATCATTAGTGATGATTACGGCGATTTACGCATTTCAGGCAATTGACGAACCGATTGAACGATATTGCGATCTAATTATTCGGCAGAGGCTCAACCATTGGTTTGATTCCAAGAATATTTATAAAATATCAAAGATCGAATACACTTATTTGGAAAACAGCAAGGACTTGGATTTGATAAATAGAGTCACAGAAGCCACGGGTGATGAAGCAGTAGATTTCTTCAGCAATTGTTTAAAACTATTTTCTGGAATAATTACGATTATTGGCACGTTCGTATTGCTCTCAACGTATAATCCCATTATAGCGATTGCTGTGATCATCGTCGCAATACCTATCATGATTATTGCCGCGAAGTATGGCAAAACAATTCATGATTGGTATCAAAAAAGCCGCAAAAAAAGAAGGTGGCTAGACTACCTTTCGTCTATATTTACCGACAGGGACGCTTCAGTTGAAATAAAGGGGTATGGCTTCTTTGATTACCTCAACCACAAATGGAGCGAACAGTATAAAGACCTGAGAAATCAAGATTTCAAGCTGCAAATTAAAGCATGGAAAAACACGGTTGTTTCCAGCCTGCTTTTAAACATGTTTGAATATGTTACATATATAATAATGCTGATGGTGACTGTCGGCGGTACTATTACGATTGGCGCGTTTATTGGATTGTCTAAAGCTATAGCCAATATAGAGGGGCTTATTCTTTGGCAGTTCAGCGCTCTTTTTACATTTTTCAGCAATAGCGCTGAATATTGGCGCGATTATAATAAGTTCTTAAATTTGCCGGAGATTGCTGATTGTAAAATGGATTCTTTAACGAACAGCGCTTTTGATAACGATGCAAACGACTCCATAATGGAGTTTAGAAATGTTTCGTTCCGTTATGAAAATATGGAGAATGATTTATTGAACAATGTGAGCTTCAAAATAAATTCTCGTGAAACGGTAGGACTTGTTGGCATCAACGGGGCTGGTAAATCGACAATAACCAAGATAATGCTTGGCCTATATAAACCTAACTCAGGTGATATATTCATAAATAATCGCAACACAAAGGAAATGCCCTTTAGCGAGCAGGCAGGGTATTTTGGCATCACATATCAGGATTTTATACAGTATAATCTTTCAGTATTGGAGAATATCGGGTTGCCATCGGAACCTATTGACAGAACAAAAGTACAAGAAATATTAAATCAGTTGGAATTTGATTATGAAAGCTTGCCGATGGGTCTTGACACAGTTTTGGGGCGAAAGTTCGGCAATGGAGTGGAATTATCAGGGGGTGAGTGGCAGAAAATCGCCTTAGCGCGAATGCTGTACTCGGACAAGCCATTTTATATAATGGATGAACCTACCGCATCGCTAGATCCAATTAGCGAGGTTGTGCTTTATAAGCTCATGAAAACCGTACTATCAGATAAGCCATCATTGATGATTACGCATAGATTGGGAGCAACAGTTATATGCGATAGAATCATGGTTCTCGACAACGGGAAAATTGAAGAGTCAGGGTCCTTCTCGGAGTTAATGGAAAGGGGTGGCAAGTATGCAAAAATGTTCAACGAACAAAAGCAGTGGTATACAAGGTAAAAATCTGTTTAGGATGACACTTTCATCAATATATCGAGCTGCCCCAACTGTGTTTCTCATTGTGATGGCCGCTGAGGTTCTGGTCGGGCTGATTCAAACGGGCACACTTATTGCGTGGCAATATGTTGTCAATGCAGCAGAGGACTTCCTTATCTACAGGGATAGCTACATGAATTTGCTGCTGGCATTAGCAATCAGTCTATTGGCATATATTGCTATGGATTTATTCCGCCTTGTGCTAGAATCGCTCCACACTTGGTTAAACAGCCGAGTATCTGAGTCTATGCAGTCCACACTATACCAGAAATGCATGAAGATTAGTGCAATAAATTACGAGAATTCCGAGCTGTATAACAATATTGAGCGTGCAAATAAATCAATACAAGGTATGCTCTCAGTGATTAGCATAATTGGGATTTTCGTTATGGCAGCGAGCCGAATAGCTACACTGGGGCTCTATGTTTTCTTTATTAAGCCAATTTTGATAGTAATCATATTATTGCCCATCGTACCGATACTAATAACAAGAATAATTCGGGGGAGAGATTTATATCAGCTTAACTTCAAACAGAGTGAAAAACGCCGCGAATGCGATTATTATCAAAAGTGCACACATAGTAGAGAAACAAGAACCTTACAGGCTATTCCTTTCTTTGCATCTAAATGGGATGACCTACGATGCGAGATAAATAAAGAAGAAAAACATGTAAACGGCAAGCACTGTGTGATTTTCAGCTTTCTAAACTTGCTTAAGTTTTCAATTTATTTTGTTGCAATTCTAGTATCTGCCATATATCTATTTGATGGCTCGATAGATGTTGGAACATTTGCATTAATTACCGGCATGTTAGGAACAACTCATGCCACAATCGAAGTTGTCGTATCGCGAAGCAGTGATATTGCGGGTAGTTTGCGATATGCAAATGACTATTTCAACTTTTTAAATATTCCGGACGAGGTTTCACAAGAAAGGCCGACGTTTAGCCAATCTATGGAGTTGAGGAATGTGAGCTTTACATATCCAAATTCAAAGGAATGTGTCCTAAAGGATATTAATTTGCAAATTAAGAAGGGCGAAAAAATCGCTTTGGTCGGACTAAATGGAGCGGGAAAAACCACACTGGCAAAAATAATCTCCGGTCTGTATAATCCTACACAGGGAGTTGTTTTGCTCGATAATGCTATACGCAGCAGCAACACTTTGGTTGACTGTTCCATGGTCTCACAGGCATTCTGCAAATACTATTTTACTTTGCGCGAGAACGTTGCAATAGGTAATCTAAAGCAACTTGAAAATGATCGAGAACTGCTGCATTACCTAGGCGAATTTGATTTTACCCCCGACGAAAACCGTTGCTCCCTAGACACCCAATTGGGAAGGGAGTTTGACGGTGTTGAACTTTCAATAGGTGAATGGCAAAAGATTGCACTAGCAAGGGGATTTATCGGAGAAAATGATTTTATTATTCTAGATGAGCCAAGCTCGAGTTTGGATTCATCAACTGAGAACATGATGTTTTCCCGCTTTATAGAGTTACTTGATAACTGCACAGGCATAATAATCACTCATAGGCTAGGCATTGCAGCAGTAGCTGATCGCATTATTTTACTTGATAAAGGTCAGATTATTGAGGATGGGACACACGACGAGCTGATGAAAAAGCATGGCTTTTATAGTACCTTGTTTGAAACACAAACAAGTCTGTATACGCAATGATTCAGCTACAACTCGCCTGATATTATTCTAACGAAAATAAGAATTGTACTACAATAAACTTGATTATTTGGAGATATGTATGAAAGAAAGGCAAAAAGAGTATTATGCGAATAATGGAACTGGAGTAAAAATTGTAATTGTTGATAGTGGGGTGCGGCTATCACATCCGAAACTGTCGCATTACATAGTAGATGGTTACAATCCCATTGACAATTCTTCGGATTTTGATGATCATTTAGGACATGGCACTGCTGTTACGGGAATCATAAAACAACACGCTCCGGAGGCAGAGGTATTCGTTATCAAATTGTTCGATGATGATTTTACAGTGCAATTCGAGGATTTGTGCAAAGCATTAGAATACATAGACGAAAAAGTGGAGTTTGATATTTTGAATCTTAGCATAGGTGTTACTGAGTGCCCTGATCATGAGCGTCTTAGAGAACTGTGCGACAATTTGTCTCAAAGAGGGGTAGTTATAGCTGCGTTCGATAATTTAGGTGCAATATCCTATCCTGCAGCATATTCAACTGTCATCGGAGTTGACAGTCATCCAAGCTATTCAAACCCATATGATTATGACTATATAGAAAGCGATATAATAAACATAAGGGCTAAGGGCAATAGTCAACGCGTGATCTGGAGTAATCCTGATTATTTTATTCAAAGTGGTTCTAGCTTTGCCTGCGCACATATCACAGGACTTGTTGCAAAAATGATGCAAGGTAAAAAGCTCTATACAAAAGAGGTAATGAATTGCCTTCGCAGGTATGCAACAGAGGTATTTTATACGAGACAATATAGGGATAACAGGCCTAAATTTCAAATCACAAAGGCAATTTGTTTCCCATACAACAAAGAGATTGACACATTATGTCGCAATATGGATTTGTTATCGTTTAAACTTATGGGAGTCTATGACTCAAAGTATTCTTTCAATATTGGAAAAACAATATATCCAAATAAAGAAATAAAAAGTATCGAACGGTTGGATTGGACCGATGATTTCGATACAGTCATTTTAGGACATGTTGGTGATTTAATTTCTGCTACTAGAATGAATTATCGCGAATATATTATTAAGTGTTGCAAAGAGCATAAAAAGAATTTGTTTCAATTTGACGTTGCTATGCAAGATGAAAGAATTTATACTCCAAATATTCAGGCTGATTATATTCCACCGCTAAACTATGGGAAATTGTATCTGGTGGGGAAACCGGTTGTTGCGGTATTTGGGACAAGCTCTCGTCAAGGCAAGTTTTCATTACAACTAGCTATGCGCAAAGAATTTACTTCTCTCGGTTATACTGTTGGACAATTAGGTACTGAACCACAATCATTACTGTTTGGCTTCGATGAGGCTTTTCCATGCGGATATGGCACAGAATTAAGCTTAGATGAACAAACGACGATTAGTTATATAAATTACCTGTTACATAAAATTGAAGCAAAAAATCCGGATATAATTATTGTTGGCGCTCAATCAGGAACTATTCCGTACGCCATGTATAACCTTAGAAACAATTCTCCTTATCAGCATGAATTGTTACTTGCATCAAATCCAGACGCAGTAGTACTTTGCATTAACTTTTTTGATGAACTAGAATACATAAAGAGAACGATAACTTATATTGAAGCACTTAGCGAAAGCAAAGTGGTTGCCTTATCAATGTTTCCATTTGACAGAGCATTCTCATGGAATGCTGCCTCGTCAGTTATGAAGCCTGTTTCAGAAGAAATGCTCGAGACAAAAAAACTACTCATTGAAAGAGAGATTAATATTGATGTTTTTCTTCAGAACGATACTGCTCAATTATGCACAAAAATAATAGATTGCTTGTCATAATGGGCCAATATACCGTAAGTGTCAAACACGGGATATCGTAGCAGTATGAAAGCATGATAAGGTACAATAAGGGACCTGTTGACAAAAGCGAAACTTGAGTTGAGGAATTACATTCTCAGCCCAATTTCTACAGGATTCCAGTCTCAAAAAGATGGCGTTCACCATCCTTTTAAGGTTTAATGCCATGACCGACAGGAGGCATTCCTCTGTTGCGGCGAGAATGCCCCGTTTGCGGATGGAAGAAAGATTGTGTTCCCGCTTCATCACGGAGAAACTTCCTTCTATCCATATCTTTCGTTTTTTCATCATGTCCCAGTATTTCGGTGTGCCAACACGGTTATGTCCGCGATGGAAGATAAGGTACAATAAATTTCGCAAATAGAAAAGCAGACAGAAAGAGACATGGTTTGCAGATCTCTGGTAGAATGAAGTTACCACACACCATTCGAAAGGAGACAGCAAACCATGTCCGAGAAAATTGTACAGCTAAACGAGGAAGTAATCAAGGGGCAGCTCAAGGAGTTGGTGCGGGGCAGCGTAGAGGAAACCCTCAACGAGCTGCTGGAGGCCGTGGGCGAGGTGTTCCCGGAGGCCAGATACCAGCGGTGTACCGTTCACTTCTACCGCAACGTGTTCTCGGTAACGCCGCGCTCCAAGGTGAAGCTGGTATCCAAGATGCTCAAGGCGATCCGCGCCCAGGAGAGCAAGAAAGCCGCTCGGGAGAAGGCCATAGCCGTGATGGAGGAACTGCGGGCAATGAAGCTGAAGGAGGCGGCAAGACCTATCTGGCCTGTGCATTGGGCATGGCCGCAGCGAGGCAGTTCCTGTCTGTAAAATACATCCGGCTGCCTGATTTGTTGGTAGAATTCAGCATCGCCCGAGGTAATGGCACCATCCGCAAGCTCATGGCGCAATACAAGAAGTTTGCGCTGCTCATTATTGACGAGTGGTTGCTGTATCCTCTGAAAGAGAGCGAGTGCCGGGATCTGCTGGAGATCATGGAATCCCGTTACAAACGGGCTTCCACGATTCTATGCTCCCAATTCGACATCCCCGGTTGGCGGGACAAACTGGCCGACCCTATTCTGGCAGATGCAATCTGTGACCGCATTGTTCATGACGCATACACGATCATAATTGGCGGTCAGGAATCTATGCGCAAGCGTAAGGGCCTCAAGGAATAGCCGAGCCTTCGGCTCATCGGGCTCTGCCCGAACCCGAGGTTTTTCGCTTTGAGGTTTTCCAGGGAGAGTGATACGGAATGGTGCAGCGCATCAAAAAGAGAGCGATGTGGTAGCATCACTCTCCCCGCCAACCCCGTACACGGCGCTCATGTCGCTCCTCAGCGTTGCACTATCCTCCGTTACGGCTAAAGCAATTTTATAATACCCTTGGATATGCCTGGAGTCAATGTTCAACCTGCGCGGAAACACTGCTCAATCTGCACGGAAGCCATGCTCAATTTAAGCGGAATCGATGCTCAAACTCAGCGGCTTTGGTGCGCATTTTGGACGGTGTATGCAGATATATCCGCACTCCGGATCTGTCGTACTGGTTGTGACCTTCTTCTTGATCGTACGGGTCGGTGGTTTTTTGAAACCCGGTTGTTCAGATAGTTCCTGATCCAGAGCATCTAAATAGCTAAACATACTCTGTTCCACCGTCGTTTCCAAATCTATCCAGCTATTTCTGGATACTTGTGCGGGAAGGTAGCTGCCATCCGCAGCCATCTCTTTCCCGTCAACAAGACCAGCCTCTATGCACTGCCGGACAATTTCTATAAACGCCTTTGAAAACAGCTGGCTCTCGTTCCACTTCCGAATACGCGTCTTGCTGAAGGTCGAGTGATCTGGAATTTTATCTGCAAGTTCAAATCCGCAAAACCAGCGATAGGCAATGTTGAGTTGAATCTCTTGTACAAGGCGGCGTTCTGACTTGATCCCATAAAGATATCCCACCAGCAGCATTTTGAACATACTGACTGGATCAACAGATGGGCGCCCCACAGCAGGGTAAAACGGCGCAAGCAGATCATAGATAAACGAGAAGGAAATACTTGCCTCAATCTTTCTTAACAGGTGATTGGTCGGTATCAGTTCAGAAAGATCCAGTACAATCATTCGCATCTGCCCGTCTGTTCGCCCCATCATGGATACCACGCTCCTTTGAACCTATTATACCGCATAGCGCACTTCTATGAAGTTTGTCAACAGGTCCAATCCTTGACACTACCTGATTCCACAATCGCTGCTCAACAATTTACCGATGAGGTTCCTTTTAAGGGCTTCTCCTGCTGGCCCGTTGCCCAATATGTTAGACAATTCTACATGCTCCGCTGTTCTGCAAACTGCCAAGCCTTAACTGTCGATAATCAGCATGACAAATTTGTCACGTTCCCATTTACAGCATCCTCATATAGAATAATATCACAAAATGTAAAGGAACGTGGTATATGCAAAAAGTATTGGCCCGATACGTCCTGTGCGATCTTTTGAGAAAACAGTTTAATGGGAACAAAGCGCAGATGGCCCGGCAGCTGGACTTATCAGTCCGGACAGTCTATCGGATTTTGAACGGGGAAGAGGTAGAGCACAATGGGAACACTGCCTTGAGCCGTGCGCTTGATTATTACATTGAACACAGGATCCCACTTGAAAGCGCGTTTCACGATTTCATTATAGAAAACGATACTTCCGGTAAAGTACTGGAGATCTTGCCCAAACAATATAGGGAGTTACTAGTAAAAACAACAACCTTCAGCGTTGATTGAAAAAAGGAGGAAGCCATGACGCTGTTACCTGATCTATTTGATTTTGCGTATATTCCTAATTGGCATGAACAGCTTAATGAACTAGCGGCACTGGCCCTGCCGGAGCCATGGCGATTCAAAAACCCGAGCTACCAAGGTAAGAACTTAGAACACCCCATCCTAGAAAGGTACATACAAAGCGTTTTCCGAAAACAAGTCATCGACTATAATTCTGAGCCAGATCCCGACTATAAACCACGCTACCTTTATATTGTCAACGAATATGCTTGTTTTCACACAGGACTCTACACTAAGCGCTATAAACCGATTTACGGCTGTTTCAGCCGCAACAAGCGGCAGGACAGTATGTTGAATTGGTATCTGCGCGGGTTTGCCGACGAGGTATCCCCCTGGCTTCGTTACCTTTCCCCCTTGCCGGACAAGCCTCTCTACTATATGCCGCAACTCGGTATAAATTACTTCCCCGACTGGCCGATTCGTGTCAATGTCGATCATATTTTGTGCGATCCCGCAAATGTGGAGCGTTTGCCGCAAGAAATCCGTACCGCACGCAATCTGCCCCTTCTCTTGGAAACGGCTGTTGAGCTGGCGCGCAGAAGGGCGGAGGTGACGCCAGGCCTTATCGCGGCGCAGGTGTATCAGCAAAGAGTGCAATACCTTCTGCCTTTATGCCTGCTGGATATGGAGAGACCGGATATAGCCATGACGCTCACCGTTATGGACGGCTACTATCTCGGCATCACCTGTCTCACGCTCGAGATGGCATATCAGAATGCGCGCCTGCTGGCGCGTCCAACGGCGCCTTGGCTGGTCGAACTCGTGGAATAAACGCCGCGAGAGTATAGGTTGCCGCGCCGTCTTGCTCGGTAAGACGGCGGTAACAATATAATAATTTAGCCCGATGGGCGGCACTTAGTGCCGCTTGTCGGGCTTTTTCGTTTATTTCAGGCTAAGTGCTGGCCTGTCGGGCTCCGAAAGGAGCTTGACGCATGAAAATCCGATATGAGGACGCAGAAGGCAAGGTCATTGAGCTAGATGTTTCCACTGAGGTAGGGACATTTTATTTGGCTGCCGTCGAAGCAGAAAAAAAGAACGACCGCAGGAACATGCGACCCGACCGGCACACGCCGCTATCTGCCTTCGACTATGAAGGCTCGGTCTTTGACGCAGGAGTAGATGTGGCAACGGAAGCCCTGCGGCGGATCGAGGCCGCCGCATTGAACGAAGCCATAGCGCGTCTCTCTCCCCGCCAGAGGGAGCTGGTTTCAAAAGTTTACTTTGAGGGTCGTTCTCTGGTGAGTATCGCCGCCGACGAAGGTGTTGGAGAGAGTGCCATCCGTGACCGTATGAAGCGGATTTGCAAAAAACTCAAAAAACATTTGGAATAGACCCTGCGATTTCACCTCTGCCGTGGCTAATAGTGAGGGCCATGGAAAAGAGCCCTTAGAAAGAGGTGAAAGACCATGAACCACAGTCTAAAAATCCGCATTGGCAAAGCGCCTCCCCCGGGCGGCGTTGTCCAATGCAAAACCGTGACCCTGCGGGAACGCCTGCTTGGACGGCTCTTTGGCGCGCCACGCCGCATTATGGTGATCGTGCCCGGTAACAGCGTGAAAGAGTTGGACATCCGGGAAGTGCCGGAAACGGAGGGCGGTAACTGTGCCTGAGGTGAAGCCTGCGCTCCCCATGCCGGTCAAAGCAACGCCTTACCGGCATCAAATTGAAGCGTTCAACTTTGTGTGCAGATTGTTCGGCCTGTTTGCGGGAGGTGGTGCGGATGGAGAAAGTCAAGGTGACGTGCAGCCTGTGCGGCAAGACCCTTCTCAAGCCGAAAAGCCGCGTCCGTGAGAACAACTTCTGCTGCGCAGCCCATTGCCAGCAATGGAACGCCATACGCCTCACGGAGTATAACCGAACGGCTAACCCACTCAATAAGCTAGGCGGCGCGGTATCCTCCCGCAAAAAGCACCGGGAGAAATTCTCCGGCACCGGCGAAGGCAAGGCTTACCGGAAGTTTTATGGCAGGCACGAGCACCGGGCGGCTGCGGAGGCCATGCTGGGCAGGCCCCTGCGGCCCGGCGAGGTGGTACATCACCGGGACGGCAATAAGCTGAACAATGATCCCATGAATTTAGAGGTACTGCCCTCTCAGACGGAACATACCAAGACCCAGCCCCGCGACGGCAGGGGGAGGTGGCGCAAATGAGTTTCACCCACAGTACCGGCGCGGCCCTACTCATGGAAATGGGGACAGGCAAGAGTTTGACCGCTATCGCCGTCACCGGCGCTCTGGCAAACGCTGGCCGAATTCACCGGGTGCTGATCGTGGCCCCACTCTCCATCCTCGGCGTATGGGAGGATGAATTTCAGAAATTCGCGGACTTCCCGTATTGCCTTGCGGTTCTCTCCGGCAGCAGTGCCAAGAAGCTGGATACCCTGCGCCACATGACCGGCACCACCCTGCAGGTGGTTGTCGTGAACTATGAGAGCGCATGGCGTTTGGAAAAGGAGCTGGCTGCATGGAGGCCGGAGCTGATCGTCGTGGACGAGGGCCACAAAATCAAGACCCACAATATTTCGGCCAGCAAGGCCATGCACCGGCTGGGCGCAAAGGCCGGGTATCGGCTGCCCAAGGTAAAAGGTGCCGAAGTGGAAGTGAGCCTGACGGACAAAGAGGGAAAAGTCAT
>OKVK01000634.1_pt1 | contig 22160 bp, 19 predicted proteins | sample 1604771 | NCBI WGS metagenome assembly OKVK01 (sample SAMN01760906, study PRJEB22395) | human gut metagenome | reverse complement strand
CTTTGTGCTCTGCGGCGGCCTCGGTGATGCCCTGCACGATCTCCATGTTATTGACGTTGAATGCACCGATGGCATATCCGCCATTATAGGCTTTTTTAAACATTTCGGTAGTAGTTACGAGTGGCATAATTGATCCTCCTGTAAGAAAAATGGTGATATTGCACAATTTTTTTCAAAATCATATTTATTATAAACCTAAAACATGTTATAATCAATAATCATTATGAATTGGAGGCGTAGTTTTGGATAATTTTTTTGAGCCGCCGCTGATTGGCGCATGCATATTTGGCCAGTCGGGCGGTCCCACCGCGGTTATCAACGCGAGCGCTTACGGCGTTATCAGAACAGCACTCGACAGTGATGTTATAACAAATGTATACGGTGCTGCATACGGCATCAAAGGTGTACTTAATGATGAGCTTTATGACATGGCTGAAGAGGAGGATTATGAGCTTAAGCTCCTGCTTAACACTCCTTCCTCTGAGCTTGGGTCATGCAGATATAAGATTGCAGATCCCGAAGTGGACGATACTGACTACAAAAGGATACTTGAGATATTCAAAAAATACGATGTAAGGTACTTTTTCTATAACGGCGGAAACGATTCCATGGACACCTGCAATAAAATAAGCAGATATATGGAGAAAGTCGGATATGAATGCAGAGTCATGGGTGTTCCCAAGACCATTGACAACGACCTGTTCGGAACCGATCATTGCCCCGGTTATGGCAGTGCCGCGAAGTTTATTGCAACATCATGCATGGAAGTCGGCAAGGACACCGACGTTTACAATACTGATATGGTCACCGTCATTGAAATAATGGGCCGACATGCCGGCTGGCTCACGGCATCGGCCGCGCTTGCGACCGAATACGGAAACGGCTGCGGTCCGGATCTTATTTACCTTCCCGAGCGAGACTTTGACCTTGACCAGTTCACGGAAGATGTCACCAAGATCATGAAGCAGAAGAGAAATGTGCTTGTTGCCGTTTCGGAAGGACTGCATTATGCCGACGGATCGTTCGTGTCCGAGGCAAAGACATCCGGTACTGACGGATTTGGCCATGCGCAGCTCGGCGGTCTGGCAGTAAAGCTTGCAAATTACCTAAAAGAGCGTATGGGACTTAAAAAGGTTCGCGGAATTGAGCTCAGCCTTCTTCAGCGCAGTGCGGCGCACATCGCCTCGGCAGTTGACATTGATGAGGCCTACTCTGTCGGAAAGTATGCCGTGGAAGCTGCGATAAACGGCGCCACCGGACAAATGGTAGCACTTGAACGTGAGGATAATCAGGGACTGTACTCCTGCAAGCCCACGCTTCTCTCGCTCAGCAGCGTTGCTAACTATGAAAAAAAGGTTCCCCTTGAATGGATAACCCGAGACGGCAACTATGTTACAAACGAATTTATTAACTATGTTCTCCCACTAATACAGGGCGAGCCAAGAATCCCTCAAAGCAATTCCCTACCCCGTTATGCGAGACTGAAAAAGGTCAAAGCAAAGCCATGCGAGAAAGCAACTGCTGAATGAAAAATTAATTAAAATGCCGCTGTTTTGACAAAGTGTCCAAAACAGCGGCATTAATTTTGCGATTTTAAACTATAAATTGTGCAAGTAGTATAAAGAAAGCGTTAAGAATTGCTGCGTGCTATAGCCAAGTAGCTGCCCATATGCTAATATACGAGTATTATTTTTTGGAGGAATAGTCATGCAGCAAAAACGTAAAATCAATTTAGCCGGTTGGATCATCATATGCATGCTGGCCGGTATCCTTGTAGGCTTTGTATTTCTGCTCGCAGCGCCGAAAAGCACTTTTACAACAGATTATCTTAAGCCCATTGGAACGATATACATAAATCTGCTTAAGTTTATGGTAGTTCCCGTTGTCCTGTTCTCAATTATGGACGGCGTTATTTCGCTCAACGACCTCAAGCGTGTCGGCAGCGTCGGCGTAAGGACTTTTATTTACTACATGTGCACAACGGCCGTTGCGGTCGTCATCGGCCTTGTTGTAGTAAATTGCTTCAAGGGCTTCTTCCCTGTTCTCGATTCGAGCGTTACCGATTCACTTGAATACACCGCTGCCGAGGCTCCCAAAGTCATGGACGTTATCGTTGGCATCTTCCCTGATAACCTCTTTAAGCCCATGGTCGAGGCAAACATGCTTCCCGTAATCTGCATTGCAATATTCTTCGGCGCAGGTATACTCGCTGCCGGTGAGAAGGGCAAAAAGATCGGCGAGCTTGTTAATTGCATGAATGAAATCACCATGAAGGTACTTATGATGATCATAAAGCTCACCCCGATCGGCGTATTCTGCCTGATGGCTGACGTTGTTGCGGTAAACGGCGCAAAGATCGTCGGTTCTCTTGCACTCGTTGTTGGTGTTGCCTACATCGGTTACATTCTGCACGTTATCATCGTATACGGATGCAGCATCAAATTCCTGTCCGGCATGAGCCCGATAGCGTTTTTCAAGGGTCTTGCCCCCGCAATGCTGACCGCATTCACCACGACCTCGTCTAATGCAACTTTGCCTATCAATATCGAGTGCTGCAACGAGATGGGTGCCGAACCTGAGATAAGCTCTTTCGTTCTGCCTCTTGGCGCAACCATCAACATGGATGGTACAGCGATATACCAGGCGGTTTGCGCGGTGTTTATCGCCTGCTGCTACGGTGTTGACCTTACCCTCGGACAGATGGCAATGATCGTTCTTACAGCAACACTTGCCTCCGTCGGTACTGCCGGTGTATCCGGTGCAGGCATGATAATGCTGTCGATGGTTCTCATGTCCGTCGGCCTGCCTGTTGAGGGTATCGCAATAATTGCCGGAGTTGATAAGCTGTTCGATATGGGGCGTACAACGCTCAATATCACCGGCGATGCTACCGCAGCAATGTGGGTATCGAAGGTCGAGCGCAAAAAAATGGCTGCAAAAGCAGTGAAGTAAGCTTGTATAATGTAAGCTCCCCCGTGACTACGGGGGAGCTTTTTTAATCAAAAGCAGGATTTACAGCATAGAAGTTTTTCGAATCGAGCTTTTCGATCGCATTTCTCAGCCCTTCGCCGAAGCGCTGATAGTGTACGATCTCCCTCTCTCGCAAGAATTTTATAACATCATTAACATCCGGATCGTCTGACAGCCTCAAAATATTATCATAGGTTGTGCGAGCTTTCTGCTCTGCCGCCATGTCTTCGCTTAGATCAGTTATAACATCACCCTTTACCTGCATAGTAGCTGCAGTCCACGGTGTGCCAGACGCAAACTGAGGGTATACTCCGGCGGTGTGATCAACGAAGTATGCTTCAAATCCGGCCTTTTTAATTTCCTCCGGAGTCATCTTGCGCGTCAGCTGGTGGACAATTGCCGCTATCATTTCAAGGTGACCGAGCTCTTCGGTGCCTATATCTGTCAAGAGGCCTTTAAGCTCAGGATACGGCATGCTGTATCGCTGACTTAGATACCGCAGCGAAGCTCCGAGTTCGCCGTCAGGTCCGCCATATTGACTAATTATGAATTTTGCCAATGCCGGATTAGGGCGAGATATCTTAACGGGATATTGCAGCTTTTTCTGATAAATAAACATGCTCAGCCCTCCGTTTTTACGCAGTAATCCCATGGCCAGGGGTTCTTGAGCCAAGTGTAGCTCTGAGCCTGAAGAAGATCGCTGTGGGTCAGCGGACCATAGAGCTTCACATACTTTTCCTTTGCCGTCTTTGATAGGGCAAGAATGCTTTTATATAATTCAAAGGCTTCTTCATCGGCACTGTGCGTATCTAGATATAGCGCAAGTTCCTGCGCAACGAAATCCAGAGCCATTACCTCGCCTAACGGTGTGCCGGTCAGATCGCCGGTGTTGACCATATTCATAAACGGAAGATCAAGGCCGGGAAACAGTGTTCCCCTGCTCAGAGCCTCCGCATTGCTGTATACAGGCTTTACCGACTGCTGCATCGGCACATATGCCATAGCAAGCGGCGCGCAATCCGGAAGCGTTCCTTCCTTGCAGCCGCAGTTTTTGTTATCATCCATTGGTGCAGTCCTCCTTTGCAACCACATTATATGGAGATACTGCCGGCAATGTTAACAAAAAAAGCGCACCGGGAATATACCCGGTGCGCTGATTGCTGCTTTGGCTATTTGATCATTTCGTTAAACTGATCTTCGTTTATAATATTAATTCCGAGATCCGTCGCTTTTTTCAGCTTACTGCCGGCATTTTCACCGGCAAGAACATACGTCGTTTTCTTTGAAACCGACGAGGATGCTTTGCCGCCGTAGCTTTCTATTATTGCCGCAGCCTCATCGCGTTTGTAGCCGCTCAGCTCGCCTGTGAGCACAAAAGTCATGCCGGTAAATCGGCTGTCCTTAACGGCATCTGTGCTGTCGAATGACACGCCTGCTTCGCGCAGCAGCTTTATCTGATGCTGTGATTGAGGAAGCGAGAACCACTCTACGATAAAATCGGCCGTGATCTCGCCGATATCCGGAACGTTTGTAAGCTCCTGCTGCGTGGCCTGCATAAGCTTATCGAGAGAACCGAAATGCATGGCAAGAGTCTTTGCGGCCTTCTGCCCTACCTGTCTTATGCCGAATGCACACATAAGCCGTGCAAGGCCGGCGCTCTTACTGTTTTCAATGGCATTTATAAGGTTTTCGGCCGATTTTTCGCCCATTCGGTCGAGCTGGGCAACAGACTGCACGTCAAGCGAATACAGCTCGGCAGGGCTAACAGCAAGGCCACTGTTTATAAGCGCCTGACAGACCGAGATACCGAGACCTTCAATGTCCATTGCCTCACGCGATGCAAAGTGAGCGAGATTGCGAAGACGTTGAGCCGGGCACTCAGGACTTGTGCATCTTATTGCAACTCCGTCCGGGTCACGCATGACAGGTGCGCCGCATTCGGGGCAAAAGTCCGGAATTTTAAATGGTTCGGTTCCGTCGGGGCGCTTATCTTTGCTGACCGCAAGCACTTCGGGGATGATCTCTCCGGCTTTCTGAACAAGAACGGTATCACCGATCCTTATGTCAAGCCGGTCAATATTATCCTGATTGTGCAGCGTTGCATTGCTGACCGTAGTTCCGGCAAGGCGCACCGGCTCAATGACGGCTTTTGGTGTTAAAACGCCGGTTCTGCCGACCTGAACGACGATATCAATAACGCGGCTTTCCTTTTTCTCGGGCGGATATTTGTAGGCTACTGCCCAGCGTGGGAATTTTGCCGTGCTGCCGAGAGAGGCACGCTGCGCAAGTGAGTCGATCTTTATAACGGCTCCGTCGATATCATACGCAAATTCGCCGCGCGATTGACCGATCCAATCGATTCTCTCGCAGCATTCTTCGATCGTGCTGCACAGCTTATACGGCACGACAGGAAAGCCCATGTGCTTCATTGCGTCAAGCGTTTCGGCGTGTGTGCCGTACGGCTCGCCGTCTGTAAACTGCATATTAAAGCAGACTATATCGAGCTTGCGAGACGCCGCAACCTTCGGGTCGAGCTGGCGGATCGAGCCGGCAGCCGCATTGCGCGGATTTGCAAGCAACGCCTCTCCGTTCAGCTCTCTTTCGGCGTTAAGCTCATTGAACACGGCTTTAGACATATAAACCTCGCCGCGGACAATAAGGTGCTCCGGTGCATCGACTAAATGCATAGGAAGGCTGCGAACCGTGCGGAGGTTTTCTGTAACGTCCTCGCCAGTAACGCCGTCGCCACGTGTTGCGCCGCGGACAAAATATCCGTTTTCATACTCAAGTGACATCGACAAACCGTCAATTTTCGGTTCCACGCAGAATTCTCTGTTCTTGCCGAGCGCCTGATCCATGCGTTCTCCGAAAGCAGCGAGTTCATCGAACGAGAACACATCGCTCAGGCTTTCAAGCGGCACCTGATGGTGCACAGGCGTAAACTGTGAAAGAGCCTTGCCGCCTACCCTCTGCGTGGGAGATGTGGGGGTTATAAGCTCCGGGTGCTCCTCTTCAAGCTTTGTAAGCCTCACCATGAGCATGTCGTAATCATAATCGGATATGACAGGCGCATCGTTAACGTAGTACAGCCTATTGTGATATTCAATTTCCTCGCGGAGCTTTTCAATCTCTTTTTTTGCGTCCATGCTCAGTTCTCCATGTTTAAATATGTATTCGGTACCTTGCCTACTATAACGGTATCGGCAACTATTACCTCGGTGACGGTTGTTGCGCTTTCTGTTCCCCACGGGATCAGCACGTCGATATCTATCGTGACTTCAAGCACAAGCTGATATTTTGCCTGATTAATGCCGCATGAAACGACCTCGTTGCGAAAATCGACCCGAGATGAGGTAAGCATTATTATCTGCACATTTACATCAGGGCCTTTGTTCAGTAAAAGATTAAGCCCCGTGAGATTGCCGAACGGAATTCCGACATTGATTACCCCATTGTCGGTGGATTCGATAACGGAGTTAAGTATATCCGTTGACAGCGTGTTTATGTGCGCCATGTTGCTTGTTATCGCGGTAACGCTGCCGTCGGAGTCCTTATCGAGATTTACAAAGTAGTCAAACCCGTATATTCCCTGCCCTATGACCTCGTTTATCGAGTCGTTGACGGCCTTGGTAACGATATCGGTTGCATCGGATACGGCTATCTGCGTTGAGAGCTTCCCAAGAAACCAACTGACGGCTACACACATAGCTAAAACAGCGACGGCAAAAGCAACTACTCCGGCAGACCTGTGCCGGCGCTGCCTTGCGTGCATCTGATTGCGATACCGGCGAAAATACATGAGACCACCCCATGTATTATATGCACTTTTCAGCTCAGCATTTCATTTACGGCCATCATAATACCGAGCTTGCCGGATTCATATGTTATGCCGCCCTGAACATACAGAGTGTACGGCTCACGCATGGGGCCGTCTGCCGATAATTCTATGGACGAGCCCTGTACAAACGCGCCTGCCGCCATTATGACGGGCACATTGTATCCGGGCATCTGCCACGGCTCGGGCGTAACATATGAGTCTGCGGGCGCGCCTGCCTGAACTCCGCGGCAGAATTTTTTCATATTCTCGCCGTTTTTGAGCGTTACCATTTGAATTATATCGTTTCTCGCCTCGTCGGGAGCCGGAGACGATTCAAACCCGATCTTTTTCATCATGGCAGAGCAGAATGTAACCGTCTTGATTGCCTGAGCCACTATATGCGGCGCCATGAAAAAGCCCTGGAAAAGAAGCCTGTTATTGCCGAGCGAGGCTCCGCATTCGCCGCCTATTCCGGGCGTTGTCAAACGCATAGCGGCATTTTCAACAAGCTCCTTTCGGCCAACAATATATCCGCCGGTCGGCGCAAGTCCGCCGCCGGGGTTTTTGATGAGCGAACCGGCCATGATGTCCACGCCGTATTCGGTAGGTTCATGCTCACCGGTGAACTCACCGTAGCAGTTATCAACCATAACGGTGACATTCGGTGCAACGCTTTTGACTGCGCTGCATATCTCACCTATCTCCTCTGCCGATAGCGCTTTGCGGTTTTCATAGCCTCTTGAGCGCTGAATGAGCACCGCCGAGATCGAGCGGTCGGCAAGCGCGGCTTTTATGGCCTCGAGATCGGCTTCTCCGTCCTTGAGATCGACCTGCTTATAGTTAATGCCGTAGAATTTTAGTGAGCCGTGGCAATCGCCCTCAATTCCGATGGCGTTTCTGAGCGTATCATACGGAAGCCCCGTGACGGAAAGCAGCGTATCGCCCGGCTTTAGTATTCCAAAAAGAGCTGCTGAGAGGGCGTGCGTTCCGTTTACAAATCCAATGCGCACAAGGGCTGCTTCCGTGCAGAACACCTGGGCATATACCTTATCAAGCACTTCCCTGCCCAGATCGTCATATCCGTAGCCGGTTGTTCCGGCAAAGCAGGAGTCGGATACCTTGTTGTCCTGAAAAGCGGTCATCACCTTGCGTGTGTTGAGCATGGCGATGCGGTCAATGCGCTCAAACTGCGGCCGGATCTCCTCTTCTGCCTGACGAGCAAGCTCGTATACTTCGGGTTTTATATCGTTTACGTTCATTTTAAAGCTCCATAACTATCTGTTTAAAGTATTTCCCGCGCTCCATAAAGTTTTTGAACTTATCAAAAGCGGCACATGCCGGCGAGAGCAGGACTATATCTCCGTCACGTGCAGAATTAGCAGCTGCAAGAACGGTGTCTTTAAAATTATCAATTTTTTCGATCGGCAAGCTTCCGTCAAAATACTTTGACTTTGTGACGGCATCATAGATCTTTTCGGTCGTAGCACCGGTGAGATACAGCTTTTTAACATGCAGGCATATCTCGTCGCCAAGCTCGTCAAAAGGTATATGCTTATCATATCCTCCGGCTATGAGTATCGGCTTTTGCTTGAGTGCGTGAAGTCCTGCCGCGGTGCGTGTGGGGCTTGTTCCGATGGAGTCGTTTATAAAAGTAACTCCGTTGAGTACCCTCACCTGCTCGAGGCGGTGCTCGACGCCGGAAAAGCTCTTTGCTACGGATATGCAGGTGTCATCGTCAACATATCCATCCGTCGCGGCAAAAGCAGCCATATAATTTTCAAGATTATGCGTTCCAGGCAGCTTAATATCGTCGGCAGCCATGAGCTTCTGAGATGACCCATCATGAACGCGGTAGATATAGCCATCAGTGCAGTAAACGCCGCTATCCGGCTTCATTGCGCGGCTGAAATATGAGATGCTCGACTTTGCCTTACCGGCATAGTAAGCGGAAAACTCGTTCTCATGATTGAGAACAAGGCGGTCATGCTCGTCCTGATATGCAAATATCGAGCTTTTTGCATCAATATAGTCCTGATAATCCTTGTGCTTATCGAGATGGTTAGGAGATATGTTAGTAATAACGGCAACATCAGGCTTGCACACCATGCTGTGCAGCTGAAACGAGCTGAGCTCAAGAACGGCAACATCGGTTTCGTTCATGTTGTCAACATCGCAAAGCAGCGGCCTGCCTATATTGCCGCCGAGGTGTACAGTGTAGCCCTGAGCCTTTAACAGCTCGGATATTATTGTTGTCGTTGTTGTTTTTCCGTCGCTGCCGCTCACGGCAAAAATTTTGCACGGACAGAGCTTCATGAAAAGCTCCATCTCTGATGTCAGCTCAGCTCCGCGCTCAACGGCTTTTTGAAGATGCCCGTCAAACGGCATAAGCCCCGGAGTACGAAAGATAATGTCGAAGTCAAGATGCTCAAGATAATCCTCGCCGAGGCAAAACTTTGCGCCGAGCTTTGAAAGCGCCGTGTGCTCCTGCCCCAACTGCTCGGCAGTGCGCTTATCGCAAGCCGTCACGTCGCAGCCCGAAGCAAGCAGCTTCTTTATAAGCGGCGTGTTGCTAACACCAATACCGACAACGCAAATGCGCTTATGTTTTATGCTGTCTATATATTCATTTAAAGTCATGCTTATAGCCTCCTATTAACCAATATATTATACGGCGGCAAACGTTTAAAGACAAGAATTTTCTATTGACGAAAGCGTGAATAATGGGTAAAATAATCAAATGAGTGGGCCGAACGACCGCGGGTGCATTCCGAAAGGAAGTACATGAGGAAAGTCCGGGCTCCATAGGGCAAGGATAGCGGGTAACGCCCGCCAGGGGTGACCCTCGGACAAGTGCAACAGAAATATACCGCCGAGCAATCGGTAAGGGTGGAAAAGTGAGGTAAGAGCTCACTCGTCGCATGGAGACATGTTGATGCTGTAAACTCTATCCGGAGCAACGCCGTGGGAGGACATGCGATTGGCCCGATCGTCCTCGGGAGGCGGCTTGAGCCTGCCGGCAACGGCAGGATTAGATAGATGGTCGTTTAAGACAGAACCCGGCTTACAGACTCGCTCAATATACGGAAAAAACCGCCGTGTCAGGCGGTTTTTTCTTATTCCCATTTAGCCCAGATATCCGGCGCGTAGCCGACAGTTGCCTGCTTGCCGTTGCGGACGATCGGCGTTTTGATGAGCCATGGGCATTCGAAGAGCTTTTCAAGCTTTGCGTCGTTTGATGCAAGGTATTTAATAAGCGGATAGTCAACGTCGTTTTCATTGATCATATTATCAAGACCGACGGCATTTTTCACAGAGTTCAGCTCTCCCCTGCTCATGCCGAATTTCATGATATCAACAAACTGATATTTTATTCTGCGCTCTTTAAAATAACGCTCGGCCTTTTTTGTGTCAAAGCATTTGCTTTTGCCGAAGATTTGAATATTCACAGCGCCTTCTCCATAACTTTAAGAATATTATTCCTGAAAATATCACAAACAAGCTGCTCGGAATAGTTGTGCCTGAGCAGCGTTTCGTATATTCTGCCAAGATCCTGAACGCCGCTTATGCCGCGCGGCATTTCTTCAATACCGTCAAGGTCACAGCCGAGGAAAACAGATTTTTCCCCACCAAGGGACATAAAGTGCTCAATATGCGCAAAAACAGCGTCAATATTGCGTCCGAGGCCGAGAAATTTGGGATAGAGGTTTATTCCGGCTCCGCCGCCCTGACGAACCAATGCCAAAAACTGCTCATCGCTGAGATTGCGAGGAACGTTGCAGACTGCTTTTGAGTTTGAGTGTCCGGCAATAACGGGGCGCGTGCTTATCTCGAGCGTATCCCAGAATCCGCGTTCGGATATATGAGACATATCGAGCATTATCCCAAGCTCCTGCGCTCGCATAACAAACTGCCGGCCTTTATTCGTAAGCCCGGTACCGCCGTCCATGGCAGCGCCGCAGAGCAAATTGTCGTGATTCCATGTTAGGTGTGCTATTCGCACGCCGCGAGCATATGCGGAGTCTATATCCTCTATCTGCTCTGCACCTTCAATAGATAGCACAGCCGCGATCTTCCCTTCATTCTCCGTCGCGACTATATCCTGAAAATTCAGACATAGCTTTGCCATGTCTGAATTTTCTTCTATCTGGCGCAGGAAAAACGCAATCGACCTGTCTGCAAAGGCGACGGGATCAGGATCGTCAACAGTGCAGATCGCGAATACCTGACCAGCAGGAGCGTATGCTGCGAGCCGTTCAAGATCAAGATGCATTTTATTGCGGCGCAATATCTCGCCCTTTTCAAGTGCGTGCGTAGCTGTATCGCAGTGACAATCAAAAAGCGGAATGCTCATTATACCTCGGAAATAAGCGGCAGAATCATGGGACTGCGCTTGGTCGTCTTATACAGATAAGATGAAACATTGCTCTTTATCCGGCTTTTTATTGCAGACCAATCTTTAACTCCGCTCTCTTCACATGCAAGAACGGTTTCCTTTGTAACGCGCTTGAGCTCCTCAAGCATATCTTCGGCTTCCTTAACGTAAACAAAGCCGCGCGTGAGTATCTCAGGATCGGACAGCATTGCATTATCCCAGGAGGAAAGCGTGACAACGATGACGACCATGCCGTCCTCGGCAAGTCTGTGCCTGTCGCGCATTACGACGCTGCCGACGTCGCCAACACCCATACCGTCAACCATAACAGCACCGGACTGGACCGAGCCGTTGAGCTTAACGCTTTTCTTTGAAATTTCAATTATCTTGCCGTTTTCGGCAATGACAACATTTTTCGGATCAACGCCCATAAGGCGACCAAGCTCAGCATGCTTTACGAGCATGCGGTACTCGCCGTGAACGGGGATGAAAAATTTGGGGCGAACCAGCGCCAGCATCATCTTCTGCTCCTCCTGAGAGGCGTGACCGGAAACGTGAAGCGCGGTGTTGCGGTCATAAATGACCTCGGCACCCTTGTGGAACAGCTCGTCGATAACCTTGCTGATCATGTTTTCATTGCCCGGAATTGCGGATGCGGATATTATGACTCTGTCACCGGGGGCAATGTTTATCTGCCTGTGCTCCGAAAACGCCATGCGATACAGAGCGGACATGGTCTCGCCCTGCGAGCCGGTCGAAATTATTACGACCTTATCCTTGGGCAGCTTATTGATCTGAGCAAGGTCAACAAGCACGTTTTCCGGCGCGTTGAGATATCCCAAAACTGTTGCGACACGAAGAATGTTTTCCATACTGCGCCCGGTGATCGCAACCTTGCGCTTATATTTTGCGGCAACGTCGATTATTTGCTGCAATCTGTGAACATTAGACGCAAATGTCGTTATGATAATACGCTGATCGCAGTTTTTAAACAGCTTATCGAAAGTTTCGCCGACCTTGCGCTCGGATGCGGACAGACCCGGCTTTTCCACGTTTGTAGAGTCGCTAAGCAGTGCGAGTACACCCTCGTTTCCAAGCTGGCCGAAGCGTGGCAGATCGATAACCTTGCCCTGAACCGGCGTAAGGTCTATCTTAAAGTCGCCTGTGTGCACGATCGTTCCGATAGGCGTTTTTATCGCAAGAGCAACAGCGTCTGCAATGCTGTGGTTAACTGCAATAAACTCAACGCTGAAGCAGCCAAGGCGGAATATATCGCCGGCTTTTTTGGTGAATATCTGCGTATTGTACAGCAGATCGTGCTCTTCGAGCTTGAGCTCAATAAGCGCCGCAGTGAGCGGAGTCGCGTATATGGGAACGTTCAGGTCATGAATAACGTAAGGCACTGCGCCGATGTGATCCTCGTGCCCGTGGGTTATAACAATGCCGCGCACCTTTTCGGCGTTGGCTTTGAGATAAGAAATGTCGGGAATAACAATATCAATGCCGTACATATCCTCGTCCGGGAAGCCGAGTCCGCAGTCAACAACGATTATATCCGTGCCAAATTCAATGGCTGTCATATTCTTGCCGATCTCTCCGAGACCGCCAAGGGGAATGATTTTAAGCTTATGAGTCATATATTAACCTCCATTTGAGTGATAATTTCCGAAAACGCAAAGTAAAGGGACCCTCACGACAACTGCCCCGATACGCAGCGTGCCGTGAAGCATTCCCCCTCTAATATTCGGTATGTAGTAATTTTTATCGTACAGGAATTATAACCTGTTTATCACATTTCAATTCTGCCTTCGAGAGCGCGAAGAAGTGTAGCATCATCGGCAAACTCAAGGTTTGACCCGACAGGAATGCCGTATGCAAGACGTGTCACCTTAACGTCAAAGGGCTTTAAGAGTCTTGATATATACATGGCAGTAGCCTCACCCTCAGTATCCGGGTTTGTTGCCATGATGATCTCTTTGATCTCACTGTCGTCGGCAGCAACGCGATGTATAAGCTCGCTTATGCGAATGTCGTCGGGACCGACATGACTTATGGGCGAAAGAACACCGTGCAGAACATGATACACACCATTATACTCATGGCTGCGCTCGATTGACAATACGTCGCGAGGCTCGGAAACAACGCATACGATGCTTTTATCGCGCTTGGTGCTTGCACAAACCGAACACACCTCACCCTCGGTAAGGTTCTGGCATATCTTGCAGCAGCAAACATTCTTCCTCGCTTCCAAAATTGCGTTCGCAAAGCTTTCGCCCTCGCCCTCCGGCAGTGAAAGAACGTGGAACGCAAGTCTCTGTGCGCTTTTGCGGCCGATACCGGGGAGAGATGCAAATTTATCTATCAGGTTTTCAAGTGAAGCAGGGAAAAACGGCATTTATATTATCTCCAATAAGTGTTTATGCGTTTCTAATCGCATCAATTTGTGCTTTCCTGTCCGGCTTTCCGAAAACGGCGCTTCCGGCAACAAGAACGGTGGCTCCGGCATCTTTCACGAGCTTTGCCGTTACAGGATCAACGCCGCCGTCAACCTCCAGCTCGCAGGCAAGACCTCTTTTGTCGATCTCGTGCCTGAGCTCGGCTATCTTAGGCAGCTGACCGTGCATAAAGCTCTGGCCGCCGAAGCCGGGCTCTACCGTCATGACCAGAGCCATGTCGAGGCGATCTATAAACGGGTACAGTACGCTTGCAGGAGTCCTCGGCTTGAGCGCAAGGCCGACCTTCTTCCCGTTTTCCTTAACGATATCAATAGCGTCCGATATGTTCTGATAAGAGTCCGCCTCGACATGGAACATAACAAGATCGGCACCGGCATCGCAAAATGCTTTTGCGTATCTGACTGGCTTATCGATCATCAGGTGAACATCAAGGAACATCTCGGTCATTTTCCGCACAGACTTCAAAACGGGAATGCCGATCGAGATATTGGGAACGAAAAATCCGTCCATAACGTCAAAATGAACATATTCCGCACCGGCAGAACGTATATCTTCAATCTCGGCGCCGAGTTTCGTAAAATCGGCAGAGAGGATCGAGGGAGCTATCTTAATCATATCAATAACCTCGGAAAAGCAGGCGGCATAAAATGTTGCAGCGGTAAAGTGCGCACAGCCGCTTTTATATACGGGGGCGCTGCGGCGCCCCCGGTCTGCGCACAATTATAAACATTATACAGCAGTTTTGTATGAATTACAAGAGTTACAAAGTAAAATAGCAGAGGGAAACCGTGATTTCCTTCTGCTATTAATTATTTGTTATTCGGGGAGCTTACAGACATCGATCCACTCGATGGCATTTGAGTATTTATACAGCTCATCAAGATTAAGCTCAATTGCGCTGTTTGCGCTGCCGACCGCCGGGAACACGGTTTCAAAGCGCTTGAGGCTTTCGTCAAGATAAACATTGATACCATCGTTTATGCCAAATGGGCACACGCCGCCAACCGGATGGCCGACTATACTAAGAACCTCTTCGGGTGCGAGCATTTTGGCCTTCATGTGGAATTTATCCTTGAACTTGTGGTTGTCGATCCTTGCGTCGCCTGCCGCAAGAATCAGGATGCAACTGTCATCCTTTTTGAAAGAGAGGGTTTTTGCGATTCGTGCACCGTCAACGCCGAGTGCGAGGGCTGCAAGCTCGACCGTTGCACTCGAAACGTCAAATTCGCGCACTCTGTCTTCCATACCAAACTGTCTGAAATATGCTCTGCCTTTTTCTATGGACATGCCGATTCACCTTACTTGAGAATAATTTTGTTGAAGTTTTTCTTGCCGCGCTTGAGAACCACGCCGGCTTTGAGCTCGTCTGCCGTGAAGCTGCGGCTGATATCGCTTACCTTCTCGTCATTTGCGGAAACGCCGCCCTGCTGGATATTGCGGCGAGCCTCCGATTTTGAAGAGCAAAGACCGGTGAGAACGAGTGCGCTCATGATGTCAATAACGCCGTCTGCAAGATCTGATTCCGAAAGCTCGGTTGTCGGCATTTCGCCGGATGCGCCGCCGCCGAACAGAACCTTGGCCGAAGCTTCCGCCTTCTTTGCCTCCTCTTCGCCGTGAACGAGCGAGGTAAGCTCAAATGCAAGTATCTCCTTTGCCTTGTTAAGCTGAGAGCCTTCCCAGCTGTCCATCTCGTTGATCTGCTCAAGCGGAAGGAAGGTCAGCATACGCAGGCACTTGAGAACGTCGGCATCGTCAACATTGCGCCAGTACTGGTAGAAGTCGTAGGGCGAGGTCTTGTTCGGGTCAAGCCACACAGCTCCGGCAGCAGTCTTACCCATCTTTTTGCCCTCGGAGTTGAGCAGTAGCGTGATGGTCATTGCGTGAGCATCCTTGCCGAGCTTGCGGCGGATAAGCTCGGTGCCGCCGAGCATGTTCGACCACTGGTCGTTGCCTCCAAACTGCATGTTGCAGCCGTAGTGCTGGAACATGTAGTAGAAGTCGTAGCTCTGCATGATCATGTAGTTAAACTCAAGGAAGCTCAGACCCTTCTCCATGCGCTGCTTGTAGCACTCGGCGCGCAGCATGTTGTTTACAGAGAAGCATGCGCCGACCTCGCGCAGAAGCTCAATGTAGTTGAGCGGCTTGAGCCACTCTGAGTTGCGAAGCATGATAGCCTTGCCTTCGGAGAAGTCGATGAACTTTTCCATCTGTTTTTTAAAGCATTCGGCATTGTGCGCTATCGTCTCCTCGGTGAGCATCTGGCGCATATCGGTTCTGCCGGAGGGGTCGCCGATGAGCGTGGTGCCGTCGCCGATGAGGGCGATGGGGCGGTTTCCGGCCATCTGCAGACGCTTCATAAGGCACAGTGCCATGAAGTGGCCGACATGCAGAGAGTCGGCGGTGCAGTCAAAGCCAATGTAGAAGGTGGCCTTGCCGTTATTAATCATTTCTTTTATCTGATCTTCATTGGTTACCTGCGCGATAAGGCCTCTTTCGACCAATTCTTCGTAAATATCCATTAGTTTTTCTCCTTTTTCATTATATCTTCGGCCGTTTTGGCCATAAATGCGATTATTTCGCTGCAATCGATATTGCCCTTAAGATCTGCGCAGCGCACATAGCCGTACTTTTCGCGCGCAATGTTGACACACTGCTTTGCGATAGAGGCAATCTTATCCTTTGCCTCGGTATCCTGGCCGTCGTTAAACGGGAAAACGAGTCCTTCGGCCATTATGGCGCCTGTAACCGCTCCGCAAAGCTCGCCGCTTCTCGCGCCGCCGCCAAAGCCTGCTGAAAGTGCAAGCGCTGTTTTCTCGTCCATGCCGGTATATTCGCAGCACGCGGCAAAAACCGACTGAGCGCAATTATAACCGTTTTTGTGATAATCAAATGCTCTTTGTCCAATATCCATAGCTGCCTCCTGTAAAAAAAGCCCCCTGTCCTAAGACAGAGGGCGTTGTAAACGCGGTACCACCTCTATGCGCCTTATCCTTGCGGATAAAGCCTCAGTGAGTGCATGACTCAAGCGCTGTATCGGGCGCACCCGTCATCGCCTACTAACATTTCAGCGAGCCGCTCCAAGCCGTATTCATTCATCCTCGCTCTCCCCTTTTCAGCATACAGGGTCTCTCTGTGCAGCAAAAAATGAATTACTTCTGCTTTTCATCGCGTTTTCGTGTGAGATTATACTAAACTAATCGTTTCTTGTCAACTTATATTTATCCGCCGCCGCAAGCTGCTCCTCGGCTCCGGCGAGGGTCGTTTCCGTGATAACGTCGCCGCCGTAGAGCCTTGCAAGCTCCATGCGTCTGCCCTGACGGTCAAGCTCTTTTACGACAGTGAATGTTTTTCCGTCCTTTTCGGCCTTTTCGATCTTATCGTGACTGTCGGCCAATGCTGCGATCTGCGGCAGATGCGTTATGCACAAAACCTGCTTGCCGCGCGAAAGATCGCTCATTTTTTCGCCTACGCGCTGAGCGGCAACACCGGAAACACCGGTGTCAATTTCGTCAAACACCATTGTTTCAATCGGGTCGTTATCGGAAAATGCGGTTTTCATTGCAAGCATTATTCGGCTAAGCTCGCCGCCGGATGCGATCTTCGATATTCTGCCAAGCTCCATGCCGGCGTTTGCGGAGATAAGAAAGCGCACATCGTCGGCTCCCGTTTTGTCAAAGCCGAGGGCCGATTCCATTGGCTCAACGGATACCTTGAACCGCACAGACGGCATACTGAGATCGCGAAGCTCGCTGCAAATGCGTGCTTCAAGCTTTTCTGCGGCCTTTTTTCGGCACGCCGTAAGCAAAGACGCCTTTTTGACGCAGTTATCCTTATGCTCCGAAAGCTTTTTTTCGAGCTTTTTGAGCATATCGTCGGAATATTCAAGCATGGCAAGCTCTTTCCTGCTGTCATCAAGAATTTTGAGCATACCCTCTTCGTCGGCGTTATATTTTCTGCCAAGGCGCTTGAGCTGAGCGGTGCGCGTTTCAATTCGATCATACTCATCGGGCGAAAATTCAAGACCGTCGCGAAAATCGCGTATACGCTCGGCCGCATCATAAATCAAAGATGACGCATTGCCGATGATCTCGGCCGTTTCGCGCAGCTCATCGGATATAAGAGCGGCTTTGCTTATCAGCGCGGACGCTTCATCAACGAGCGCACCGGCGTTTTCATCGCATGCGTACAATGCGCTGTATGCTCCGTCGAGTGCTTCTGTAAGCTTTTCGGAATTTCGCAAAAGGTCGCGGCGAGCTATAAGCTCGTCCTCCTCGCCCACTTTGAGCTGGGCATTTTCAAGCTCTTCTATGCGATAGCGCAGATTGTCTGCCAGGCGCTCTTTTTCCACTTCGTCCATGGACAGCTTGTCCATCTCGCGCTTGCAGGCCGTATATTCTCTGTAAGCCTCGACAAATGCAGCAAGCTCGTCCGATGTCTTGCCGAATCCGTCAAGGTAAGCAAGATGCGAATCTTCGTCCATAAGCTGCCGGCCGTCATTCTGCCCGTGAATATCCAAAAGAAGTGAGCCGAGCTGCCTCAGCTGCGAAACGGTAACCGGGTTTCCGCATACTCGGCAGTTGTTTTTGCCGTCTGCGGAGATCTTGCGGCGTATGATGACCTCGTCCTCCGGCTCAAAATCATTATCCTCAAACCATTTTGCGGCGGCATCGGTTTCAAAAACTGCCGACACAACGCCGTATTCGGCCCCGGTGCGCACAAGCTCGCGGCTTGTACGAGCGCCGAGCACAGCGCCGAGAGAGTCAACGATTATCGACTTACCTGCACCTGTTTCGCCGGTCAGAACGGTCAATCCCTTTCCAAACTCAATATCCGCTTTTTCAATTACAGCAATATTTTCAATATGCAGCTGTGTAAGCATAGGAAACCTCTTATCAGAACATTTCTTCTATATCGTGGCAGAAATCCTCTGCCGCTTTGTTATCCTTCATTGCCAAAAATGCGGTATCGTCGCCGGCAAGCGTTCCGGCAAGCGTTTCAATGTGCATCGAGTCAAGCGTCGAGCATGCGGCCGACGCAAGGCCTGGAAGCGTTTTTATGACGATGATATTCTGCGCGACGGTGTACGATGTGACACTCTCTCTGAATATTTTGCGAAGGCGCTGCTCGCGATCGTTATTACGTGATTTACCGCTGACAACATAGTGGTATTTGCCGCTGTTGCTAAGCTCTTTTACAAGATGAAGCTGCTTTATATCTCTTGAAAGCGTTGCCTGAGTGCTGGGGATACCATGCTCGGCAAGCGCTTTTATAAGCTGGGCCTGTGTCTCGATCTCCCGATCGGAGATTATCTGGAGAATAACGCTTTGTCTTGAATCTTTCAACTAAGTTTCCCCTTTCAGTCAACTCTGTATTGCAGTTTTTCAAATGTTGAATCGTAAAAGCTGCGCTCGCCGAGATGGACGAGGTTTGCAAGCTTTGACGAGCGGCGAACGATGACAATATCCTCGTTTGCAAGCTCAAATCCGTCGGTTCCGTCCACGGATACATACGCGCGGCGATCGTGAAGCTTTTCGGCTTTAATTGTCACCTTGTGCTCGGATGACAGGACAAAGCTTCTTGAGCCGATATAGTGCGCGCATATAGGAGACACGATAAAGTTATATGCCTCAGGCTCAACGATCGGGCCGCCTGCCGACATTGAGTAGCCTGTGGAGCCTGTCGGCGTTGCGATGATAATACCGTCGCCGGAGTAGCTCATTATCCTTTCGCCGTCGCACCAGGCAGTGAGCTTTATGCAGTCACCCATGCCGTGAATAACGGCGTCGTTAAGTCCGACATCGGTGTAAATAACCTCGCCGTTTCGGATAAGCTCAACGTCTATCATCATTCTAAAGCTCGAGGAGTAGTTTCCGGCGGCGGCATCAAGTATCTGACCGATATCTTCCGGCTCAATCGATGCCATGAAGCCCTTGGTTCCGAGGTTTACTCCAAGCATGGGAATCTGAGTGTGGTTAAGATACCTTGCAGTGTGCAGAATGGTGCCATCTCCGCCGATGACGATATACAAGGCTGCGCGCTCTGTAACAGCGCTCCACGCTGTAAGCTCAACATCGTTGGGAATGACCTCGGCGTCATGTGCACCGAAGACCGGGCAAACGGCCGCTTCATAACCGCCGCTATGCAAAATATCTACCGCTTTCTTTGTAAGCTCAAGGCCGCAATCCCTGTATGGATTCGGGCACAACACTATCAGTTCGGACATTTTTACCTCACAGTTTTTCGTGCGAGGCTTCAACGATAGCCTGCGCATCTATAATTGGGGCATCAAAGCTGCCCTTTTTCATGTAGCATAGATACTCAATGTTTCCCTCGGGTCCCTTTATCGGCGAAAAATCAAGCCCCATGACTGTCATGCCGACGCTCGGCGCAAAATCGAGAATGCTCTCGATAACCGAAAGGTGGACGCCTTTGTCCCTGACAACGCCCTTTTTTCCGACCTCTTCCCTGCCCGCCTCAAACTGCGGCTTGATAAGGCACACAAGCTCTCCGCCGTCCTTGAGCAGCGAGCATACAGCCGGAAGAACAAGCTTTATTGATATGAATGACAGATCCATAACGGCCATGTCAATAGGCTCGGGTATCTGCTCAGAGCTAATATACCTTATATTGGTGCGCTCCATATTGACAACGCGCTCATCCTGTCTGAGGCTCCAGGCAAGCTGTCCGTATCCGACATCGACCGAATACACCTTTTTTGCTCCGTTTTGCAGGAGAACATCCGTAAACCCTCCTGTCGAGGCGCCGCAGTCGATGCAGACCTTGTCAGCTGGATCTGCCGGAAAAACCTTGAGTGCCTTTTCAAGCTTAAAGCCTCCGCGGCTGACATACGGAAGCGCTGCGCCCTTGACCTCAACGTTTGCATCGGGTGATACCTGCATACCCGGCTTATCGGCACGCTGTCCGTTAACAAATACAAGTCCGCTCATTATAGTCGTTTTTGCTCGCTCCCGGCTCTCTGTCAGTCCGAGGTCAAAAACGAGCTGATCGAGTCTAATTTTTTTCATCATTCACCCCTGACCAGCTTTTCGGCTGCTTTGGCAAGGCTAATTTCATCAAGGCCGCAATGCCTAATAAGCTCGGGTACGGTGCCCTGAACGACAATGCCGCTACCGAGATTGGGAGTATATGCGCAGTCTATCTTAACGGCTGCGCGCTCGGCGCAGGCGAGTATCTCATCGGCGATGCATCCGGTTTGGCAAACCTGCTCGCTCATAAGAAAGCGCCCGGTTTTTCGCATAGAGTCAATAACATCGGCATAATAGCCGCTGTCAAGGCGCGAAAGCTTATACACATCGGCATAAATGCCCTTATCGGCAAGTATGTCCGCCGTATTGAGCGCAATGTTTATATCTGTGCCGTATGCGGCGATAGTTATGTCGTTTCCGCTGAGGAGATGAGTGCAGCCTTCTGTATGGCAACCTGTGTATCGGCCTTCGCCGCCGCGCGGATATCTGATTGCGACAGGTCCGGACATGCGGTTTACGGCCTTATCAAGCATGGCTTCAAGCTCGGCAAAGTTTGCCGGACACAGCACCTGCATGTGCGGAACCGAACGCAGATAACTGATATCAAAAGCGCCGTGGTGAGTTTCGCCGTCGTTTCCGACAAGGCCTGCTCTGTCAACGCAGAAAACGACATGCAGGTCCTGAAGCGAAACATCGTGGATGAGCATATCATATGCGCGCTGGAGAAATCCCGAGTATATTGCGACGACGGGCACAAGCCCCTGCTTTGCCATACCGGCAGCCATTGAAACGGCATGCTCCTCGGCAATACCGACATCAAAAAATCTATCCGGAAAGCGCTCGGAGAACTCTGTAAGTCCTGTCCCGGCGCACATTGCGGCGGTTATGGCTACGATATTATGGTTTATCTCGGCAAGCTGAGTAAGCTTATTGCCAAAAACAGACGAAAAGCACGGCTTTGCTTCCGGCATTTGCCCCGTAGCAGGGTCAAATTTCCCGACACCGTGATACTGATCCGGGTGCTCCTCGGCGTATGCGCAGCCCTTTCCCTTTTTGCTTATTACATGCACGAGTACAGGCGTGTTCATTTCCTTGGCCCAGCGGATGACCGTTTCAAGCTGGTCAACGTCATGCCCGTCAACGGGGCCGAGATAATATATGCCCATCGAGTCGAACATATTTGACGGCAATATCGACTTTTTGAGAGCTTCTTTGAGCTTATGGCTTGCGTTATAAATGCCGTCCATGCCGCTGACAGCCTGCCTGTACCACCGCTTGAAGTTGATATACCCGGGCTTTACGCGTTCTTTTGACAGCAGCTTTGCCATACCGCCGACGTTGCCGTTGATGCTCATACCGTTATCGTTAAGAATTATTACGATCGGCTCGCTGCTTCCGCCGACATTGGCAAGCCCCTCATAGGCAAGGCCGCCTGTCAACGCTCCGTCGCCAATAACGGCGCAAACGCTGTAGTTTTCGCCCTTTATGGTTCTGGCGCGAGCCATGCCGAGAGCGACCGACACCGAGTTTGAAGCGTGTCCAGCGATGAAAGCGTCGTC
>OKVK01000632.1_pt1 | contig 22190 bp, 20 predicted proteins | sample 1604771 | NCBI WGS metagenome assembly OKVK01 (sample SAMN01760906, study PRJEB22395) | human gut metagenome | reverse complement strand
ATGTAATCTTATGACTATGTGGTGGTATTTGATCTAAAGTAAGAGTTACTAAGGCTTCTCCTCCCATGTTACCAATGGTATTATAATCCTGATTACTTGGATCATACCCTACTACAAATCTACCCAATAGATTAGGTCTACCAGACATACCATCACAGAATGCCCAACCATCTGGAGGAGTAGTACCTGAAAACATAGCGATTAATCCAGTGGGAACTGAAGAAGACGAGTTTTTAATCATTTCCATAATCTCATTCTTCAGATTAGTAAGATATTCTTGTAGATTAGTTATACCATTAGTCTGGTCATCTTTACCTCCGAATCCTTCCAGTACATGTTCTACTCTTTGAATAGAATGGGTCATGATCCCATTGTAGGCTGAGTTAAAGGGTAGTGGTTGAGGGAAACAACCTCCATAAGGGATGATTGCATAGTTTTCTGACTCCTTCGTATTAGCATCAGTACCAGAACCATATACTCCAATCAGTACCATGGTATTCTTACTATTTCTGTAGGGTTCACAAGCACCCTCTACCTGAGAATTAAGATAGGTATAATTTAATCTCTCATGTGAAGCAGGATTATTCTTTACTATATCCCAAGAGATTTTGTCTTCTGCTAAGGGATAGTAAGGATTCTGTGATTGTTTATACAGAGTATATAAGCTTTCATAAGATGAAGACCAATATGCTACGAAAGTAATAGGGTTTTCAATTGGTTCTGATACTTCTTGATGAACTGCGAATAAGAAGATATCTGAATTAGCCCCTTGAGCACCTTGGATATTATCTACTACTATCTCTTCATCATCAGAGATGAATATATAACCATCCCTAGAAATACATCCGAAGTTTATCTGAGGTGATTCTCCATCTTCAGAATTCTTTACCATATATCTAGCAGTAATTCTATCTGCTACATCATTCTTGAATACCTTACCATTTTCTGCTTTAGCTTGAACTGATAGCTTATTACCAGATACCTTAACTGAGCCGAATCCACAGAATGGGCCAAGAGCAACAGGGGCAGCAATTGCTTCTGCTGCCTCCTTAGATTTAATCAAACCCTCATACTTAAAGTACGTTTTCATTGTTACTATTGTTTTTAGATTGTTTATAATTCCTAGATTGTTCTGACATATCCTTGAAAGCTTCAGATAAGTTATTGAACTTCAAGGTTACTATAGACCAAAGTATCTGGAAGATACTGTATCTCTTTTCTACTCCGTGTAATGTACATATATGACCATAAATAGAATCCACTTCGAATCCATAACATACTACCAATACGGTTATAGATACTACTAGGGGATCTAACCCATAGGGTTCTCCAATAGCCTTACCAAGAACTGCTCCCATTAATAAGTAACATATATAATCTATTATCTTATTAAAAGTTCTTCTTCCAGCTCTGGATTTTCTAATGGGTATGCCATTTAACTTACTAGCATTCATTCCAAACCAGAAGTCGGCAATTATCAATATGAATGCTAATAGGATCATCCATCGAAGGTCATATAACAATTGAAAACACTCTGTAGCAAAAGCTACCGTAAATCCTTTAGATACTATAGATGTAGTGGATGTTTCAGTATACATGTCGTAATATTGATTTATTCCTGAGGTTTCGGGGTTATTCTCCATGCTGTATTTTCGGGTATATCTATTTCGAAAGTTTTACTGCTAATATCATCAGAGTTCCAAACCAATTCATTTGGTTGTACATCAAAAGCTAAAGTAACTTCAAATGTACACCTTACATCGGTTTTGTTAACAGATTCAAATATATAAGTACCAGGATTAGAAGTTCTAAATTCATAAGGTACTGGATGTGAATCGGCTTGACCCACTAATCTTACATCAGTTATAAAATCCTTATGATTAGAAGTAGATACCACAGTGGTATATACTTCTCCTCCTCCTTGCCCACTTAGGGTAGCTCTTTCAGGACTACAACTTATCTTAACTTCAAGATTATAGTCTTTGATTACTAATGTAGCCTTCTTGTCTTTATTACCCTTACCAACAAAGGTATAGGTACCCGCTTTATCTAAAGTAATAACTTCTTCGAATTTATACTCTGCTCCGGTTTCCATAAGTAATACTGAATCATATTCCTCTATTTCGAAAGGCATTACTTGGATAGTAACCGACTTACCTTCAGCAAGTTGATATGATACATTTACCTTCTGGTTATTTGGAGTATTAGCCCAATCCTTTGGAGATATCCAATTAGGATCTGAAGGATTTACTGCTTCGATATAAATATAGGGATCTTCTGGTTTGGTATAACTATATACTGACCAAGTAGTATAAACTGAAGGATCTCCCTTACATACAGCTGTATAACTTCCCGGTTTATTGCATGAATAAGTAGCACTAGCTTTACCATTACTAGATTTATTCAAGGTAATATCGGTTAACTTAGTATTATCACAATAAATACTAACTTCATAATCTATAAGATTATCGGAATCATCGGGGGGAGTTACTGATAAGTAAAGTTCTTGATTTACAGATCCACTTCCCATCTCTAAAGGTAAAGTTTGATATTCTTTAGATAAATGATAAGTGAATTTAGAGATACTGGTATATACGGTAAATATTCCTATACCATCAAAGTTCTCTAAATTATCCTTAGTACAAGCAAACTTATAAACTCCAGTACCAAATGTTTGGAAAGTATCCCCAGATTTATACCTAGTATCATCTTTACCAATCAAGTAACATTCCAAACCTTCCTCATCATAATCATCTTCTATAGTTAGTATGGTTTTAGCTAAACTAGTTACATTACTTGATAGCTTGAATTCTTCTGGAGTACATTTAACCTTGTATTTATTAGGTTCTCTAGTAACAACCAGTGAAACTCTTTTTACTGGGTATTCTACAATCTGGAATTCATAAGTACCTGGCTCTTTAAATTTATAAGTTGAACCAGAAGGCTTAACTTCAGTTTCCCCAACCAAATGTATATTAACTGGAGTCTGTTTACCTTCTTGATAAAGAGTAGCTGTAACTGTAGCCGATACCTCCTTATTAGTTGGTGTAATATGCAGTGTAGTTGGATTAACCGATATATTATAGGATTTGACTACTTCCTTTAATTTTACATGAACTTGGGTAACTTTAGTCGGGTCTCCCACACTTCTAAAATAATAAGTCTGATTACCTATAGTGGCATTAAAAATAGTGCCATTTTCATATTTCTTGTAACCCCAAGTATTACCATCTCCAGATACCTGATACCTTAAGTCGGCATTTTGATAATTACTAGAGACTGTAACCTTAATGGGTACAGAGGTTATATACCCAGGCTGAATAGTGTTTATATTTGGGTCTACAAAATCGGCTGTTATCAGATAATTATCATTTATATTAAAACCATAATCAATAGTAGCTCCTACATGATAAGGCTTAAATCTATCGATTATATTTTCTATAGCTTTTCTGAACTCTATAAATTCTCCCGAGTTATTTGAATAGCTATGTCCAGTTATATGGAAGGTTACATTGATACATTGACTACAACCGTAAATGTTATCAAAGTTAGATTTATCATAATACTGATCTTGGTCAAAGTAAGGATGTGTTTTTAACCAACCATCATAACCTGATTTAGCGGGGTCATCAATGGTACAGTTTAACCCATACATTCGGAATAATATTTCAAAGAACTGAGAAGTACCTCGTATCTTTATCAGAGATATAGAATACTTGAGTAAATCTCTTATCTGTTTAGTAGTTAAAGCTAAAGCCCCTTTCTTAGGTAAAATCCATTTAGACTTAAGGCTATTTAATTCAGCTTCACTTAACAGACCATTATAATAAGTTTTAAAAGCCCCTTCATCAATATTATTCCACCTTGCAAAAGGTAATTGCCCAAAGCTTTCCCAAAGGTAATTCAAATAAATCTCTGGGCAGGTATCAAAGTCAGTTATTCCTAGTAAACTCTCAATATCTGCGGATATATTATCTTGAAAATAACTTCCACAAATTTCTAGGAACCTTTCTAAGATACCCTTTCCATCTACCTTATAAGTGTCTTGGTCTTTATATTCAAAAGGTAGGAAATCTATAAGTTTCTTAAGGTCTATCATATTAAACAGTTTCGTGAACAGTTAAAGTTAATTGAGAAGATTTCTGGAATACAGGTAAGTTATATCCAGGATCTTCATAATCCATATTAGGTTCTGAGATAGTAATAGAATAACGATATCCCTGTTGATAGCCATTTGCTTGTATGTCCAAAGAGAAAGTGATACCATTATTTTTATCAGTGATGTTTATAGTACTACCTACAGAGCCAGTAGTTTGGAATCCTCCACTTGAAGCTTTTACAGTGTATGAATTGCTTCCAGTAAAGTTTATAAAATAGGTCATGGACCCATTAGCTTTCTCTAATTTAAACTGACCAAGAAGTAATTCCTTGTTACCATATATGGTAACAGGCCAAGGTTTAATATAGAACTTCTTGATATGTAAGTAATCTACCGTAGATAGGTTATCAATCAAAGCATAAATATCTGAGATTCTTACTTTGCCCCCAATCTCGGAGTTCTCAATAGAATAAGCATTGTATAAGGCATTCAGAACTTGAGCTTGGATTTCGTTGGTCTTATAAGATTTCTTACCGGTTACTTCTATCTCTAAGGTTATATCTACTAATCCTGCAGATTTAACTTGAAGCCAAGTAGTTAAGGGGGCTCTCTGTGATAGTTGGGTATAAACCTTGTTTATCATAGCAGAATCAGCTACTCCACCATTATCAGCACTGATATATACTATAAGCTTTCTTCCACATTCATAATCTACGGCAGCTTTATTTACTCCATCTATTAGCATAGCTAAATCTACGAAGTCCTGTTTGCTTACAGCTACTCCAAGAGTTTTAACACTCAAGGGTATATGTTCTTTTAACATACCAAAGTTCTCATAACTAGAACCTCCTCCTGCAGCATATTGATTACTAGTGGTAGCCTCAGATATAGAAGCTTTTACTATGGCTGGAGTTTGTACAATAGAACCAGCTGGTACATTACCTTGAATACCCGTGGTGATATAGAAGCTTGCTGATGTTACCTTTTGACCTGCAGAAGGTATAGAACCAAAGGTACCATCTCCAAATACTATTACGGCAACTTGGCTAGCATTGACAGTTACCATAAAATGTTTATCTGAAGGTTTAGAATAAGCAAAGGTATCTACTAAAGTCCAAGTAGTTCCATCAATGGATAATTGCATTGTACCATGCTCATAATATTTACCATCAGGTAATTTACCTATTGTAATTTCTGGTCTACCTTCTGAAGGTATTACTAATCCTGACAACCCAGACTGATTATATTTCTCATGTTGAATCAGGGGTATTTTACAAGTAGTAACATTAGCATACCAAGTTACATCTCTAGCAGAAAGCCAGGAGTTACCGTTAACATCTGTAAAGAGGGTTTCTTTTGGGATAGTTAACCTAGAAGCAATATTACTACCTGTAAGATCACGAGTTAGGATTACATCTACTGAAGCAGCTACTGCTCCTCTCGGATGATAGTCTACCAATAAGCCATGCTTTACTACACTATCATAACGCCGAGCCGTAGATAAGAAAGATTCCCTACCCACGTTATCAATGTAATAATGAAGTACTTCAGCAATAGCTGCAAACAGAGATAGGATAATTATCAGAATATTACCTTCGGAATAATCCGTGATAAGAGTCTGACCATTCTTATCCTTGATAGTAGTAAGAGATTCAATCAACTTAGCTTTAATCTGTTGAAAGGATCTCTGATAAGGGTTTAGCCATTTATTCGTTATCATATTAGTAAGGTTTTAAAATATTTTCAGACCTATCATAACTAATACCCAATACCTGTTGGCTACCAGTTTGATTAATTACATAATTCATTTCGATGAAAAGCTTGGTACCCTCTAACCTCATATTCAGGCTTTTAAAAGTAATCCTAGTTTCATAGGTAGAGATAGCTTTCTTTAAGAAGTCTTTTACCAAGAAAGCTAAAGCCTGGGTATTGGGTTCTTCTATACATTCCCATAGCCTAGTACCAAAATTTTCTTGCCTGAATCTTTGACCTATATCATACCAAAGGAGAGCAGATAGGTTATTATGAACAAGTTCAATATCTCCATTTACTGGATACCAACCTTTCTCTCCCTTTTCATTCTCAGTAATCCGTATTGGAAACAAAGGGCCAATACCGATAATATTAGTGTATAAGTTATTTGCCATTAGTGTACAAATTTAGAATCCTCATAATCTGTTTTATTAAAAGTAGAAAATGGTTTCGTGACTGGAGTAATAACAGGTCCACTAACTGCAGGTCCCGATTGAATACCAGAGTGGGTATGAGAATTATATTGAGCTTTTAATGATTCTATCTCTGAAACTAATTGGTTTAGTTTCTGGGTTAATTCATTGATATTGATTATACCATCATTATTACCTTGGTTCACTATAACCTTTGAGGCATTCACATAGGCTTGAGCTTTAGAATTTATACTTACTGGGCCTTCAGCATAGATAGTAGCAGACCCATATAGGTACATCTTAAGTGACCCATCTTTATCATTTAACCAGATTCTATTCCCATTAGGTGTAACTATACCCATAGTATCGGGATCATCCAGGATATCAGGTATTTGGTTTTGAGCCCAACCATGATATTCCCATAGAGGTTTACTGGGATCACCATACTCAAAGGTAATATATACTATATCACCATTCTTAGGAGCCATCATTTTAAAACCAGACCCAGTAGATCCATGTTGACCCTTTGAATAAGCCCAGAGTACTATTCCTCCCATTACTTCAGGTATAGCCACTTTTATACGATTCATATGATCGGGGTCTGTGTTATTAACTACCATGGCCCTGTACACTGAATAGTATCTTCCCAAGGATTCTAATCCTTGTTCAGTTATTGTTTTTGCTGATTCATAAGCCATATTATTCAGTTTTAGAAAAGTCTTGGTTCATCTGTTTAATAATGTAATCTATATTGAAATTATACTTTCGATATACATCCTTAGTAGCTTCTACCTTTTTACGTTTAACATTAGTAATGGTAACTACGTCTTCTCCATCTTTACCTGTAGATTGGTATACAGTTCTTTCTACTTCTATGATACCATCATTACCTTTAGTAGGAGTATTAGCATTCTGTTCCCTATAGATAACCATATCTTGAACAAACTTTCTTTGTTCTTCGGTATTACCATCCAAGGCTTTGAAAGCTTCATATTCTGCCTTAGTAGCATTTATGGTAAAATCAGAAGAATGAGCATCTCCAGCTTTATTTTTACCTACATCAGTAGTTCCTTGACTTCTGGCATTATTAGATACCACATCTTGGGTATTAATATTACCAGCAGCAACTTGAAAGCCAGCTGTTCCATTATTCCTAACTAATTCTAAGTCAGTAATATATCCTGTACCAGCATCCATTCTATGAGTACATTTCTTTATATACCAATACCCTGACCACCTTTTACCAACGTTCAAAAGCTGAAGTACCATGGAGGTTTTTAATGAAGGTCTTCCTACTACTTGCATTTGGCAGACCAGCTTTTTCTCGGTTATCTTTAAACCTCCATTAGCATTTATCCTCATTGCTCTTTCTCTATTACCTACTCCTCCAGTTCTATCATATAAGTTAGTAAGGGTTTTCCAAGCGGGTACTTTCAAAAGCTGTTTTACCTTTTTGAATACCTTTACTCGGCTTCGATAGTACCCATGATTATCTCCAGGACCTCTACCAGCTTGGACTGGATTATAAGTTTGAGGATAATAGGATTCTTCATGAAGAGTTAAGGGATAGACAATGATATTTGGGTCTTCTTGCATTTTAGCTAATCCCTCCTGAGTTTTCCTTTTCTCGGCATTTAGTTCAGTCATACTATTCACACGACTAGAAGACTTTAATTCTCCAGAAGAATACGAACGAGGGTCTTCCCAAACTTCAGTCCATACCTCAGTGTATTTATTTTTGAATACGAAATTTAAACCCTGGTATACTTGTTTCATTGCAGAAGTAAGGTCCATTCCTCCCGCTACTAGTGCATCAATAGAAGATTTTATATTAGTTAGTTCTCCTTTAGTATAAGCTTCCTCTAGCATTTGAGAAGTAGCATCCCTTAATTCTGTATCGGACATAGACTCTAATCCACCACCTGCATCTAAATAACCAGTACCCTTAGCATCATATTCTTTCTTAGCAGATTCAGTCTTTAGTCTTTGAGCTTGTTTTTTAGAAGCCAATTCTTCATCTAAGGATTTCAATCTGTCTTCTTTCCATTTCTCTACCTTACTATCAACATGGGGTTTTAAAACTTCGAGGGATCTATGAAATAATCCTGGGCTTTGCACACCTACTGTAGATAGGGCATCTAACTGTAGTGGGTCATGTAGAATCTCATTCTGTTGGTCATCGATGTAACTTACCTGGATTTGTATTTGCTTATCCTCGGGTTTTATAGTATTACCCACTTGCATCATCTTCTGCTTAGTAGATCTTTGAGTAGTAAAAGATACTCTTAATACTTCTCCGTTTTCAGCTTGGAATATGTAGGTATGATGAGGAGGTTGTTGAAACTTACGATTATGTATGTAAATTACTCCATCCCTACTATCTATATACCAAGGCCCATTACCATAAGCAGCCATCTTAGCTTCTAGTTGAACTAGAACATTGTTACCTATTGTACCTAAGTTAGAATTAAGTACTTCAGCTAAATCATCTGGCATACCTACTTGACCTATGCCACTAAACTGATTGGCATATAGAATGGTACCCTGTACTTCGGGAGTAACTTCTGTTGGTACCTGTATAGCTTCATAAGCTTGATTACTTATTATATTTGCCATTACTCAAACCTTTCTATTATTACTCCAACATTTAATCCGCATCCTGAATCCAAGAATTTAACCATACTATCATCGGTATCCTCAGTGGGTTTATGAGGTGGCATAAACCTAAGATGATTTGTACCATCGATACATTTGATAGTTATATGGGTACCTGTAGAATCAAATATACAATCGAAATCTCTTACTTTGATATTTATAGCTGGGCTTGATACAAAGGTGCCATCACTAAAAATATATCCCCACTGTAAAAAGATATCTCGATTTTCCTGTAAAGCTTCTACATCTACAGTATCTGGATTACCAGTATCAATAGTTATTGTAGCTAAGTTTTCTTTTTCTTCATCATATACATATGACCAGCTACTTATATACGCTCCTAAAGGTATACCAGTAAGAGGATTCATAACTGGTATACCTTGATTATCAAAAATGGCTAGGTAAGGAGTACCTGTGCCTTTATATAATATGGGATTATTTGCTTTAACTTCCATAAGCCGGTATCATTAATACCATTCCACCTTTTAATTCAGTGAACGGATTTATTATGTTATTATACTCAGCAATAATATACCATTTACCAGAATCCCCATAATACCTATAAGCGATATTCTGTAAAGTTTCCCCCTCTTTCAGGGTATGTTGAAAATCATTAGGAGAAGATGGTATAAGTAAAGGATAAGATTCTAAAGAATAATCCCCATCACCATAATTCAGAGTAAATCCATTATCGTATGGACTTGCTCCAACTAAATAAGAAGTTATATCCATGGTTACTTGATTTTATCGGTTGTAAAAATACCCACAGTCTTTTCTGCAGCTTTACTTTTAACAATATCCTCATAAGATAAACTATATGAGCTTACTCGTTTGAATATTAATTCTTGAGTAGCAGTAGCAGGATACAGGTTTAAGTCTTCTCTTATATCTACTGAGCCTTTCATACGTTGTCTAGAAGCATTTCTAAAATTAGAAAGAGAATATGTAGCAGAAGTAAGTATATAATAATGACCTTCAAATGTATCAGAATTTCCCCACTGAATCTGTAGGATTGGAGGAGCTGCTTGATAAGCATTGGATTTACTCCAGGATTCTAATAACCTACATTTAGTTAATACTTCAGCAGGATTATCCGGATCATCACAGTACCAAGATACATTGAATTGTACAATATCTTCTGAACCAGTATAATGATACATAGGAGTATTTCTACCCATAGACTTAATGGTAGCCCAAGTGGTTTCTCCTCTAAAATCAAAGCTCAGAGGTCTATTCTGTAAAACAATATATTGATATGGGCTAACATTAGTATTATATATGATTACCTGATTCAGTTTTCTTACATCTTGGCTTACTCCATAAAGTTTATTGTTTTCTACTACAGTCCTACCTTGAGCAGGATCATCTTTGTCAATCTTAAGATTTCCATGCTGAAGTTGTAATCTCCTAATACTTTGAAGAGAACTGTTGAGTAATGGGTTCTTGGAAGATCTTTCCCTTTCTCCCAAAGCTCCATTCGGATTAAACAGTTTACCTCGGGGAGCAGTATCCTTAGGTAAACCTGAAGTTAATCGGTTAAGGTGTATCTTAGCTCTCCATAGTTTATTTAAGGGACCAGTAAGTACTCCCGCAGTATCTTGGGTAAGATTATTATATTTCTTAACAACCTTACCCGCTAGTTTTCCTAATATTCTTGCCATAATTTAAGGTATTAATCCAATTTGAGTAGCATAATTAACTCCTAAAGTTTCACCTGGAGCTACAGAACCAACAGGAGCTCCATCAATAGTAATGTTAACAGTACCATTAGGTTTATCATTCAGTAAAGCTGCCCTGATAGCTCTTGCCATTTTCTCGGTTAAATATTCATCACTAGTTAGAGTTTCCTTTGATAGATTAGAATCAGTGTTCTTGTTTAAGGAATCTATTAACCTGGGTAAATAATCTGCTACAAGAGGTAATGCTATACCAATGGCCATTCCCCAAGGGCCTCCCAAGAATCCAGCCAATCTACCGAATAAACCTTTCATACCTAACCTAGCTACTGCAGGTCCGGCAGTAGGAGTAGGCGGTTTAGTAGTACCTCCACCAAGTCCTCCCAATGTTGGCCCGGGTATTCCAAACTTCCTAATACGTTTACCATCTGGCCCATACCAACCTCCTCTAGGTCCAGCAGTCCAACCGAATGCCATTGCCTTTTGAAGGTAATATTGTTCTCTCATAATCTGAGTGATATGTATTAATCGGGTCTCCAATACTGCAGCTGCAGCTGCAGACTTACTAACTCCACTTGCTGTAGCCTGAGATTGGGTATTAGTTTGTTGCATATAAGTAGAAAGCATTCTACCAGTAGCAGCTAAGTACCTATAGCCATTTACTACTAAAGCTGTAATTGATCCCCAAGCTAATGCTTTAACTACTATCTGACCTCCTATAGTACCAGCTATTCCTTGTACCCATCGAGATATCTTGGTAAATACAGTTAATATAGGGTTAAAGACGTCGGCTAAAGTTGATCCTATATTCACTACCAAGTTTTCAAAGTTAGATTTGAAAGCTTCGATAATACCTTGAGGAGTCTTTAATCTTTCCTCAGTAACCTGTTCTACTATGCCGGAGTTCTTATCATATTGTTCTAAGATCTTAGTCATCTTATCAGAACCCGCCATCATATTTCGAATCTGATTAGAGATATCACGAGTACCTCGAACTCCGAAGATATTATAGAAAGCTTTAGTTCTTTCCAGAAGCGGTTTATTCATAAGAGCTTCTCCAAACTTACGATATACCTTATCTAATCGAATAAGATTACCTTCAGCATCAAAGAAATCTTGTGGACTTAAACCTAAACTAGTTAATGCACTAAATCCCTTCTTTTTCTGGTTGGCTAAAGAAAGTTGCAAATAACGAATCATATTTGCTAATGCAGTACCAGCTGATGAACCCTGAATACCCATATCTCCCAATACACCAATAGCTGCAGCAGTCTGTCTTAAGTCATATCCTGCATTAGCCATATCAGCTCCAGCATAAGTAATAGCTTGAGCCAAATCGGTAAGAGACATATTAGCGTTAGTTACAGCCGTATATAAATCATCTGTAACCTTAGTAGCTTGTTGAGAAGGTATAACATACATTGACATGATATTAGTCATCAAGTCAGCTACACCTCCTTTACCTCCAAAGGGTTGACCAAGGATAGATGCTAACTTAGCAGCAGGCCCAGTCATATCTTTTATCTGTTCTACTGTATTACCTGCCATTGCTAAATATCTTTGACCGGAAGCAACATCTGCAGCAGTCAAGGGAGTAACTGCATTGACTGCTTGAGCTAATTGCATCATTTCAGTTTGTTGCTCAGCTGTAGCTCCTGCAATCTTTGAGGCCATGAATATAGTATCTTGTACCTTGGCCGAATACTGATAAGCTTCTGCCATGCCTCCAAGGAATTTCATACTGTTTTGTACAGCATTACCTGCACTCATCTGAATAGCCCTGTTCCAGTCATTCATATCATTCATCATATTGTTGAATGATTGTGAAATTTTACCGGTTTCAGAGCTAAACTTATCTCGGAGTACCATTGATACCCCGACTTCTACTAAACTTTTTGTATCTCCTATCATGTTGACATTTTCTTCTTCATTTGTTTATAATAATTCTCAGCTATGAGTAGGAATTTCTTTCTTTTACGAACGGGTAGACACAAAAAGGTGAGATAGTCTAAGACTATCTCAGCCCGAGTAATGTATATGTAATCTTCCTCTAAATTATATCTCCCGTCAAGTAGAAAAAATCAGGAGCAGCCATAATTGGGTAATCCATCATGTTCCCAGTTTCTGGATTTTCGATTTGAGTATATCCATGGAAGATTGGGTCTACTGTATTTACCAACCGATGAATTTCTGCCATATCCCTTGATGAGAATAGAGAGAAGTTTTCTACTTTCTCAAATTTATCATCTACCTTTAACTTAAGATTACGAAGAAGAAGAGTAGAGTGTCGAGTAAGTTTACTTGGTGAAAGCTGAACCATCTGAGACTCTTTTTCTCCATCCATTAATTCGAATTGGATTACCTTACCTGAGTTCAATTCCTCTGTATATTGCATAAGAGTAAATCCATCTTCTCCTTTTCTTCCCGGGTAGTAAGGAATGGCATTGGGTTTTTCTTCCATTTCTTGTTCTGTAGGAAGTACTGCATAATCGAAAAGAAATTCTCTCAAGTCCTGAGAGTAAGTTACAGAATCCTTGTTATCCCATTTATAAGTAAATTCTACTTCCTCTCCCAAAGAGAAGATTCGAGAATTAAATAGGATACAGTATCTATCCAGCAAGGGTAACTTAAGAGCATCCTCTATGGTTAATCTACCTGACTTAGTAGCATTCGTTTTAACTACTATTGCTGAAATATACTTGGTAAGATTCATAAGATTCTTTGAATCTACCGGGTTGGTGATAATTTCTTCATCTTCACCATTCTGCTCTCTGATTTCAAAAAGTCTACCAGAAGGAGCAGTGAATACTAAGGTTCTTAGTGTCATATCCATTTTATCTAATTTTTAAAAGTTCATAATTTCATAGTAGCGGTAAGTATCAACAAGAAAGGGGTGAAACTCCTTATCTAGGAATCCCACCCCTCCACCTAAAACTCTAGTAAGAAAATGACTAAGAGAGTTAATACTTATCGCAAGTACCGACAGAAAATTCTATATTTTCTATGGTGTTTTCTGAAGCCATACGATCTAAGTCAAGGCCAGTTACTTTACAAGGCCAAACTTCTTCAAGCAGCCAAGTATTTAGGACAGATACTCCATCTTCTGCAAGTTCATTTACAATGGCAGTTTCCCAATATTCACTAGGAACTAACCCACCTCCAGCTATCATATCTTGGCAAGAATATAACCAATCTTGAAGCCAGGTATCTGAACCAGCAGTAGTTAAAAGTTTCTCTACTACCAGATTACCTACGGTAACTCTACCAGCAGTTTTTACATCCCTGTTTACATCTCCATGAGCAACCTGGTCAATCTCAATATCCGGAAGTTGGCAAGTCTGGAATAGATACGTATTGATAGGATGTTTTGGGAAAGAGATGCTCCATAGGAATTTCTTTCTAGGATTCTTTACTTTTGCTCCCATGTTTTATGATTTTAATGTTATTCGTTTTCTGAAATGTTAACTGATTTAGAAGCTGCATCGATTACAATGTTAATTGTAATTTCTTGCATAGGAACAATATCTTTGTACTTCAGGATTACTTTATATTTACCCTGACGGACATCAGCTTCATTATTTACAGAGAGTTCTGAATAAGAGCCAGCATCCTGGTCACCCATCCATATATACTCTGACATAGCATTTTCATCTACCAGATTATCTAGGATTGGTTTTACCTCAAGATAGATATTCTTCCAAGTACCCCAGATATTGGGCTCTTCCAAATACTTATTCAATATAGGACGAAGAGTCTTCTTCAAGTACAAATTCAATCTTACAATTGAAAGGAATCTTTCTGAATCCTGTTTTACTTGAGAAGAGAAGCAATGCCATAACATGGTTTGTTTACCAGAAGACGGAGTATCTTTGATTACAATCATGTTGGCATACATCTGAGCCAATTCGTTTAGTTCATTATAACGAGAATCACTACCATAGTTAGGACTTACTGGGCCCTGACCATCATAGATTACTCCACGATTCATACCGGCAAATGACTTCCAAGGTCCATAGTTAGAAGCAGAAGTATCACCCAAACCGAAGATAGTACCCAATACATCTGAATTAGTAAGTAATCCGAATTCATTGTAGTACTTGATACCACCTGCAAAATAGGCCGCATACCTAGAGTTACCGATACTACCCAAACAGTTATTAATCCAAGTGATAATGCTCTGCTTATTTCTAGGCTGAGTTCCCTCAGAATAATGGGTAGTATATTTAGGTACTTCGATGTAATAGGTATATTCTTGCAATTCAGCACACATATCTTTAGCAGCCTTATGTACTTTTAAAACATCTTGATCTGTTTTCAGATGTTGATGAATATGAGAACAAGCTAACTGATAAACATCTGTATAATCCTTTACCAAATCCAAAGAAGCAATCCATTCATCTGCAGTAGGGTTAGCACCAGCAGTACCCAGTGTACCATTGAACATAGTCTCAGTACTAGTGGCTTCTTTACCTCCAACTTGGATAGTTAGTGGATTCTCAGTTTGGTCAATTGAAGTCTGAAGCCAAGCTACCAGGTTTTCGAAAGACTTAATTTTATCGGTAGTGGTTACCATCTTAGGTTCCAGGTATGCAGAATTACTAGCAAAGTTGCTTAAAGCCAGGTAATCTACAGAAGTTTTATTCTGAGCATCCTTAGTTTTATAAGTAATTACCGGACCTGATTCCAGGATGGAACCATTGGCATCGTATATGTTATAGAAGATGGTATTCACTGATTTAGAAAAACCTACTTTAAAGGTTTCTCCAGAACCAATAGGATCACCATACCCTTTAGTTACCAAACCAAAGCTTACATTAGTACTTCCAGAAGTAAATTTCATTACTTCAGAAGCTTGAACTTCTCCAGGTATAGCAGAAGCTAATTCAATCTCATCTTCTTCTAATACTCTAGAGTCTTCTGCTTTAGTAATGGTACCCTTTTTAGCACCTGCTCCCAATACACGAATAATTCTTAGCTTAGAACCTCCTACTAAAGCTTTCTCTATGTTAGATACAGAACCATCAGGTACAATCTCTTTACCAAATATTCTTTGGAATTGAGAGAAAGAAGTGATTAATTCTGAAGGATCATCATAGGGACCTTTTTCAGTTCTAGCCAAGAAACATGATACTCCTAAAAGAGGAGTAGTCTGTTGAACATTGTTGTTCTCGAATTTAAAAACAACGCTTGGTGATTTTGACATATCCTTGTGTTTTATAGGTTATACATTAATTTAATTAATACCAGTAAGTATCGTTACCTTACTGGTATTATTAGAAAATTAATCTTCTTTATTCTTAAATAAACCTCCGATAGCCTTAATCACATCATAGAAACCACATCCTGATAAACCAGCAGCTAATCCATAGATTAATACCTGATAGAATGGGTAGTTTTCCAATAAGGGTGTAAGTTGTAATCCCCAAGCTATAAGACATACAAGAATACCTACTAAGGCAGATATACCAATCTTAGCAAGTTTGTTGTCTTTGATAGCTGGGATTACCTTTTTTAGTATCTGAGTAACCAAAGATGATACCAAAGTTACTATACCCGTAAAGGTACCCAAATCAATTACGAACTCTGAACCAGCTGAAGGTTCAACTTCTGCAGCAAATAATGACACTGGCAAAATAAAAGCCATGAGTGCCATCAGCATAAACACTAACTTTTTCATTTTAATAAATTTTTGAGTTAAACATGTATATTGAGATTTAGCATCTCCTCGTCCTTTTGGTATTCTGGTCCTAGTAAAAGACTTATATCTTTTATAGGTATTAGATCCCCCATTTCTACCAGTTTTTCTGGTATAATACCATCCTTACATACATATTGGTATACCTTTTCCAATAATCCCTGGGATTCATCTGGATGGTCATAGAAATTACCAATCTCTATAAACAGATTCCCAGTAGGAGCTATCCTACCTTTATCCCATTCTTCTAAATCATTGAAGTAAGGTCTTATATATCCCCTAGTGGGTAATGCTTCATGAAGAATAGAGTGAAGTAATCTCATATCATTCTGAGTAGTTGCTACCAGATGAATATCGATAGTGATATCCTTGGTTTCATACGGGAACTCTGACATCTGATAATTGCCTGCCTCTAATTTATCTCCAATGATATATTTCTCTACTCCAATATCTCCAGGATAATAAGCAGTGCTTTCTATAGTTATCCTGGGACATGTTTTAGGACCTCTTACCTGGTTATTACCTATACCAAATAAGTAAATGAACTTATCTATTGCTTCCTTATCTTCTTGGAATCTCTTTTCATTCTCTTGTGATAAAGGTAAATAATTCTCAGGATTAAGTCCCATCTTCTTTTCTAGGAGAACATTCAATAAGCATATATAGAAGGTTCTCTCTACTATCTCTTGTGAATTTACCATAATTACCTCCTATCTTATTTTCATTACATAAGCCAATACATAATATGGTGGCCTATTCTCATGAGGACTACCTCCTCCGGTTACTTGAGTATCTGCTGTATAATCTGAGTCAGGCCTAGTATGATCAGGGAATGGTCTATGGTTTGAATTATCTCCCCATTTCTCATTTTTAAATGTAATCTTATGACTATGTGGTGGTATTTGATCTAAAGTAAGAGTTACTAAGGCCTGCCCACCAGTATTACCAATACGTTCGTATTCATAATTTCTTGGATCATATCCTACTACAAATCTACCTCTTAAGTCTGGAACACTTATATAACCAGCTTTAGTAGAAGCAGTATTATACTTATCTCCAATAGCTTTATATAATTCTGGGTATTCTGCTATACTTACTTGACTTCCATCACAAAGTACATAACCTTCAGGAACTCCAGAACCAGACCATAATTGGATAAGACCAATATCCCCTCCAGCAGTGTTCTCTTTTTTACCCTGTCTACAAGTTACAACTACAGTTTTACCTGATTCATCCTGTATGAAAATTACTTGGCCAAGTTTATCATTATGAGTATTATCGTTTAAGCTCATGATAAGAGTAGTACCAGAGCCAGATACATCTCCCGAGTTTTCCCTAGTATAATTTACATTAACTGGATCACCAACTTTCTTTCCATTGATTACCATTTGTTTAGTAGATACAATAGTAACCTCTTTACTTTCTCCTGTAGGCTCAAAGTATAATTCAGTGGGTGAAACTCTGAAAGTGTATTCATAATTGCCTTCCCCTTTCTTGTGGATAAGCTTTACTTCTTTAGTTGACCCATCTACAGCTTCTACTGTTAAGATCTGAACCATATCTTTGTCCGTAGCATTCTTTTCTTCTGGTGTTACCGTTATAACAGTCCTACCTGAACCTTGATTTTTACTTATTGTAAATCCCATTATCTATATTTCCTTATTTCTTTACGAAGTTCTCTTACTATAGTTTCCTTCAGAACCTTCTTACCACCTACTTGTTCGAAAGCTGGTGCCCATAGAGGTCTTGGAGGTAAATTACCACCTCTAGAACCATATTCCAACATGATAGCTACTTGGTTCAAGGTTCTTTTACTAGTCCTATCACCCTTTCGGGTTTTCTTAAGATTAGTAGGTATACCTACGTAAGTTCGATTCTTCTGTTTTACTATTTGTACTGATCTCAAATACTGACCCGTATAATTCAAAAGGGTATGCTCTCCATATCGTTTAATAGTATTAGCAGAGTGAGGATCCCAATGGGTTCCTCTTGGGGGAGTACCTGTTCTTAGGCATTTTTTCACAAGTCTGAGAAGTTGATTGCCGAATTTCTCAGTAGCTCTATCATAAGCATTCCTCATGATAGAAGGAGTTTCTGCAATTAACCTCTCAGCTCTAGCCTGTTCTTTTGGGTTAGTATATATCTGTAAGTCTCCCAAGGGAGTACTTATAGTTATGTTTACTGACTTACTTGCCATCTGGATTTTCCTTCGGTTTATTCAAGCCAAGTGAATCCATCATAAGGTTTATGGCTTGCTGTTGTGATTGTAATACTGATACTACATCTTTCCTGAATGAAGCGAATTCTTCATTGAATTGACTACCATTAGTGGGCTCCTTGTTTTCAAACATAGCAAGGATATTATCGCATTCCTTTATTATGTTCTCGTATTTACCTACATTATTAATAATACCAAGAGCCTGTGACCTTTGCAATGATACTTCGTTTACAATATTACTTCCAATTAGAGTGTAGTACACATTGTTATAAATGCCTTCATTTCCATCTGAAGGTAAATATACGGTTACTGTACCAATGGAATCTTGAAGAACAATTTCTATAAGATTAGAAAAGCCATCACCATTTTCATTAGCTCTGGGTTTACTTTCTCCTACCTTTACTACTTTAGCTCGGTCAAAGATTGGGTACATTGATCTTCTGTCTCTTTCTAGAGTAAAGACTAAATCTCCTCTTTGTAATGATTTAAATTTCATTTCTTCCATACTGCATTATTTTTATTGATTAAACTTAATCCCATTTGAACCATACTGGGATTCTGTTTCATAAATTCTACTAGGTTCAAGAAATTATAGTATCCATAGATATCTATCAGTCTTTGTGCTTCATCGGCTACTCTCTTTGCTACCTCTAAATTAGGAGCCGGTAGTTGCATTTGGAGAGTAAAGGTTTGTAGTTTATTATCTTCTTCCATGTTTCTTACTAGATTAAAACGAAAAAAGGGAAATACCCACTACAGGTACCTCCCTTTTCCCTAATCAACTTTAATAGAAATTATGCAGTTTTATTACCTAAAGCCTGTACTACCGAGTTAATAATGTTCTGATCTCTTTGAGCATCAACTACTCGATTATTACAACATTCATCACTATAACGATTATGATCCGCAACCACTACAGTACCTTCACCAGATTCAACTTCCATAATGATTTAGTTTTAAAGTTAATAATTAAATTTATCTATCAATAAATGTACTAGTGTTGTGTTTAGGATTAAATTGTCTAGGTGGGCCAAGAAGCATCCCAATGATGGATATTATTCCCCTCTTCAATCCTAAAGTTACCAATTGATAACCATAAACCTATTACAGGATGAAAGGCCAATACATAAACCATATCTCCAACCCCTATATCCTTAGTAATATCTTGAAGAGAATTCACAGTTATTTTACCTTCTACTGAGTCTACTATAATACCCTCACGTATTAAGCTCATATCATACATAGAGTCAGAAGTATGAGGCATATTAGCCGTATCAAATAATCCCCACGTATCTTGTTGATCATCACCATTTGAAATATTTAAACTTAATTCCAATCTGAACTTATCTATTTTTGCTTCTTGAAGAACTCTGAAAGTTACTGTTTTTCCAGATGGCTTCTGTCTATAAGTATCTGCTCCAGTTCTTCTAGTATGGCCTGCTTCAGTTATATTTGCTATAAACCTGAATGGGGATTGAGTATCTTGTGTGAGTACAAAGCCGATTAATTTATCTACTAGCTCCGAATGGACTACCTCTGCAGAGTCTGCAGATAAGGGACTACCATTGTGAGTAGAGATAATATTAAGTACATGTTTATTTACCAATCCATTTGAAGGAGCTGGGAAGGTGAAATCGGTGTAATGCCCATTACCATCTGGGTCAGTAATATAAAACTCATAGACATCTCCTGCTTCTTGAACTATTGTTAGAGTACAAGTTTTACCAGATTCTCCTTGAGTAAAGGTAATAATTCCTGTTCTAGATGAACTACTGTTATTAGTGGCTACCTTATATATAGCCCCAGCACCTGAACCAGATATAGTAATCCAATCCTCATTAGAAGATAAAGCCCAATTAAGGAATTGATTACCATTCTTCCTAGAATATACTCTTACAGGTCTATTGTATGATGAATCTGAGCTTGACGGCCAACCAGAATAAGTAAGAGAAGTACTCAAAGAATCCCCCGAGTTTTCCCTAATACCAAACTCATAAGTTGAAGCACTCTGTTGTACAGTTTGTACTAACTCTCTATCTAAGCCATTAGGTTGATTAGCTCTGATTGTAAGAGTTCTGCTTGCAGGCTTTGAATGCTCAGGTATGGTAATAGTTACTTTAAAGTAATAACCACTCACATTAGTAATAGTTTCGGTTACTCCGGATGGCAAAATAAGAGTAGGTTTAATAGCTTCGGTAGAACTTAAAGAACCGTTAACATATCTAGACCTATAACTTTTTATATAAAAAGAAATATTACCTCCTTTACCTTCAACAGTACCAATGGATAAAGTACTAGTTTTATAACCACTATTCTGTTGAGTACTATGTTCAAATACTATACCGCTACTAGGATAAGTTACCTCAGCCGAATCCTGTGTAATGGTTAAATATACAGGAGTTGCCGTATCATAAGTAAACTTAATCTTAAAAGTTCTAGGTGATGAGTTAGAGTTTGGTGCTACACTAATACTACATCCACTAGAAGTTTTACCAGAGATGGTAATATCAGATGAAGTTCCCTCAACTACTTCAGCCGAAGTATAAGTAGTTCTAATGTTTTCTACATAAGTTCCGTTTATATATTTATCATAATTGGCATTTACTGTCAACCTAAATCCTGAACCAGTTCCAGGTACATTTTTAGTAGTTGGGTCTATAGATAGGTGATCTACATAGGTTACTTGACTTCCTTCCTGAGAAATTGAGATAGTCTGGTCTGTAGCAGTTGGGAAATCGAAAGTAACCGTAAAATTTCTAGCAGAACCACTATTACTTGGGATAGAAATACTATTACCACTAATAGAAGCCGGACTAGAAACTCTTACGGTAGCAGTTTCTGATTCTGTATAACTACTACCTTGACCATTCCAAGTATAAGTTCTACTTGCACTCTTAGCAGTTACATTAGATTGACCTCCACTGTAACTAAAAGAAGTTTTATCTACTCTACAGTTATAACTCCATGAAGAATAAACTTTTCTACCTGCTGCCTGAGTAAATGTTGCCTGTAGGGTTTTACCCGAATACTTCTGAGTCCAAGTTACAGTGATTGATTTACTATTAGTAGATGTATTGTTGGGTACTATTCTACCTTTATTACCGTCGTAATCTGTAGTATACCAAGAACCTTCCGAAGTTTTAGTGACATCACTCGCCAAACTTTGAGAAATAGTAGTATTAACACCGTTTACTTGCTTAACTCGATTAGAAGCATATGAACCAAATGGGTATGTACCTCCAGTAGCTGGAGCATTAAAAGAAGGATTACCATTCGGATCCCACTGGAATGTATAAATCCATTGCTCGGCATTGATATCCTCTAACTTGACACATTCATTGTTACCGTAGCTAGCAGCATTACTAATTACAATAACCTTGTCAACATTGGAGTCCTTACCATTATTGAGTGCTAACAACTCAGCCTTGGTAGGGCACTCATTGGAGTCCTTACCAAGGCCGGTCTTATTCAGAATAGCACTCCAAGTTGCTATTTCTGCCATATTACTTATTGTTTAATTGTTTCTTAAAGTCTTCGAATTCTTTTCTCAATAACTTAACTCCTTCGAGAGCCATGACACTGAGCATTTCATATTCTACTACTTTTACTTTTACATATTCCTGACCATCTTCTCCGACGAAAGTTTCGAATCTAGATTGGTTAGGTACTTGAGAAGCAGGTA
>OKVK01000631.1_pt1 | contig 22272 bp, 16 predicted proteins | sample 1604771 | NCBI WGS metagenome assembly OKVK01 (sample SAMN01760906, study PRJEB22395) | human gut metagenome | reverse complement strand
GCACAGGTGAAGCTGCTTCTGGCTGACCGGCACATCCTCCGGCAGTTCCTTCAAAAAGGGCAGAATGGAGTCATGGAACAGTGCTTTTTCCCGGTCGGACTGGGTATGGCTCAGGGAAAACACCGGGTACAGCCGGATGCCGTGCAGGTACAGCTCGCTGCTGATGCCGTCAAACAGCAGGTATTGCTGGTTGTTCTGGCTCAGGATTTCTTTATTGACCTTATGATACAGCTCTTTGGAGGTCAGACCGCCCAGCTGTTTTTTCTCTGCTTTTTTCCCTTTCGCAGCTCGAAATACCTTCGGATAACGCACCTGTATGAATTCATCCAGGTTGGAGGTAACGATTGCGAGGAATTTTGCCCGCTCCAGCAGCGGATTGTTCGGCTGATCCGCCTCGGACTGGACGCGGCGGTTAAACTGAAGCCAGCTCAGTTCCCGGTTTTGAAATGCTGACGTTTGTGCCTTTCCCATGCATTCGGCCTCCCATTGCTCTTTTGCATACGTTAGCAGAATAATTATACCACAACAGCGGCCCCGCTGTACAGAGGGCGCTTTTGGCGGTTGACGGGTCTGCCGGTTCATGCTATGCTTCTGAAAACACATTCTTCCCTGCCGCTGCCGGAGGCTTTTGCCGTTTGCCCTAAATATCCCTAAGTATCATAAGAAAGAAGGAGTTTCATGTCGTTTACGCTGCTGGCGTTTCTGGCCGCCGCGCTGTACGCTCTCAACGCGCCCTTGTCCAAGCTGCTGCTTCAGGATGTTTCCCCTGCGATGATGGCCGCATTTCTGTATCTGGGGGCCGGTATCGGGATGCTGGCTATCGGGCTGATCCGCTCATGCGTTCGCCGTCAGCCCTTTCGGCTCCATTTTACCCGGAAGGACGCGCCCTACGTTGCCGGCATGACGGCGCTGGACGTTGCCGCGCCCATTCTTCTGATGCTTGGGCTGACGATGACCTCCTCCGCCAGCGCTTCCCTGCTGAACAATTTTGAGATTGTGGCTACCACGCTGATTGCCATGCTGCTTTTTCGGGAAAAAATATCCAAACGCCTGTGGCTGGCCATCGGCCTGATTACCCTTTCGGGCGTTCTGCTTTCTTTGGAGGGCGGCGGGAGTCTTTATTTCTCTCTTGGTTCCCTGCTGGTTTTGCTGGCCTGCATCTGCTGGGGACTGGAGAACAACTGCACTCGAATGCTCTCCCATGGCGATCCGTTGGAGGTTGTGGTGGTCAAGGGGATCGGCTCCGGTCTGGGCTCGCTGCTGATCGGCCTTTGCGCAGGAGAGCCGCTGCCTGCTGCCGCCACAATGCCGCTGATCCTGCTGCTGGGCTTTGTGGCTTACGGGCTGAGCATCTATTGCTACGTCTATGCCCGGCGGGGGCTGGGCGCGGCCAAAACCAGCGCTTATTACGCCGTTGCACCATTCATCGGCGTCTTTCTATCGCTTCTTATTTTCCGGGAGATTCCCAGTCCGTTATTCACCGCCGCCTTTCTGCTGAGGGCCGCGGGCCCGTGGCTCGTCGGACGGGTAAAATGAAAAAGGGCGCAGAGACTGTCCGCGGCCAGGCGGAGCCATGACATATCCATAGTTCATTCCGAAAAATATATTCGATTTTCCACACCAGCACGGCTGCAATGGCTGCGCTGGTGTGATTTTTAGAAAAATGGAGGAATATTCCGCAGGGGTATTGACATTTTCACAAACGCAATATATACTTTTCATGAACGAAAAAGGTACTGCAATGTATACTTTACTAGTTGACGAAGAACGCTTGAATAGGGAAATGGCTGACAGCAGGAAACGAACGACAGGGGGCGCTAGTTTGTATCATTCGAACGCATTGCATTTTTCGGAGCTGCGTGAATTTTTGGAGCATATTCCCGTGATCGAATCCCACGAACATTTTGCCGCATTCCATGCAGCCGACGACCCCCTGGATTTTATTTTGGATACTTTTTATGTGGGGGATTTTTATTCCGCCGGCGGCGAGCAGGTGACGGGAAGAGGAGACTACAGTTTTTTTACGCCTATTCCGCATCAGCTTCCGGAACATGAAAGGTATACTTTGTTTCAGCAAATCTATCGTAGGTCGGACAAAACTGCCTATGCTCGCGCCATGCAGGAGGGCCTGCGGCTTTGCTGGGGTGTGGAGGATATAGGGGAATGGGAGGAGTATCAAAAGTTTTCTGAAAAGTTCCGAAGCAGGGATGCGTCCCTATATGACAAGGTCATGGAAATGTGCCGGATCAAGGCTCAGATCGTGGATCGAGGCGATCTGGACAGCTATATGGACGGCACACTCCCGTATTCTCCTTTTTGCCGTTTTACCTTTCATATTTCCGGTTGGCGCAATGTTCATACCAAAGAACAACTGGCAGGCATGGAGAAATATCTGGGCCGGGCCATAACCTGTCTGGACGATTATACAGAGGCTTTCGACCAATACCTGCAAAAATGCCTGGATTTCGGCGTGGTTTGCCTGAAGGATCTGAACGCCTACCGCCGCACGTTGGAAATCGGCAATCCAACCAGAGCAGAGGCGGAAAAAGCATTTAATGACGTAGTTTCTCACCAGCGCGTTATTTTTGGAGACGAACAGGTACGGCCGCTGGAGGACTGGATGTTTCATTACGCCCTGCGCCGGGCGGCGGCGCTGGATCTGCCGGTGCAGCTTCACACGGGGCATATGGCCGGTATTCGCAACGATGTGCGCAAAGCCAACGCAGTCAATCTCATTCCCACGCTGGAGCTGCACACGGACGTGCGGTTTGACCTGTTCCACGCGAATTGGCCTTACATGGACGAGTTTTTGTTCATCGGCAAAAATTATCCGAATGCTTATCTGGATCTGTGCTGGGCCCACTCCATCGACCCTTTGTACTGCATCGAATTGATGAAACGGGCGGTGATGACCGTGCCGCACAGCAAAATCATGGCTTTCGGCGGCGACACAAGCGCCCCGGAATGGCTGGCCGGCTATCTGGCGCTGGCCAAAGACAATGTGGCGGCCGCTCTGGCGGAGCTGGTGGACAGTACATGGCTGACGGCCAACGAAGCCAGACAGATCGCTTTGGACTGGTTCTTTAATAATCCGAATGAGTTTTTCAAGCTGGGCTTTGAAAAACAGTCCGTTTGACAAGGAGGGCTCGCTGTGAACAGACATATGGCGCGCAGGATTCAGCGCGGATTGGGAAGAGGATTGATTTTTCTGATTCTGGTAGCCGGAGCATTTGTATTTCTGTTTCCGTTTTTGTGGATGCTTTCCACCTCGCTGAAAACGCCGCAGGAGATCGTAGCCACCCAGACGGTTTGGATCCCGGCTCACCCCCAATGGAAGAATTACGCGGAAGCACTCGGCTATTTTCCCTTTGTCCGCTATCTGATGAACACCCTGTTTCTGGTAAGCATGAACGTCGTTGGAACCCTGTTTTCTTCCGCGCTGGTCGGGTATTCCTTCGCAAGGCTGCGCTGGCCTGGCAGGGAAATCTGGTTTAAGGTGCTGCTGGCTACGATGATGCTGCCCTCTACGGTGACGATGGTGCCGCAGTTCATCCTGTTCAAGAATTTCGGCTGGTTGAACACCTATCTTCCATTGATTGTTCCGGCCTTTACCGGCGGCGCGACCAATATTTTCATGCTCCGCCAGTTCTTCCGCACGATCCCTGTGAGCTTGTCTGAATGCGCCCGCCTGGACGGATGCTCCGAGTTTCGTATTTTCTGGCAGATCGTGCTGCCTTTGTGTATGCCTGCCCTGGCTACGGTAGCGATTTTCAGCTTCATGTTTACATGGAATGACTTTATGGGCCCGCTTCTGTACATCAACGACAAAATGGCCTATACGCTGAGCTATGGTCTGCGGACGTTCCAGCTGCAGAGCGACAGCAAATGGCACCTGACAATGGCCGCCTCGGTGGTGGTCGCTATCCCGTCGCTGGTTTTGTTCTTCTGCTGCCAGAAGTATTTCATTGAAGGAATCGCACTGACCGGTCTGAAGGAATAAAGCGAACAGGCTCTGATCCATAAAGCAGCAAAGGCTTGCTTTAGGTATAAAACACATCAGGAAATGGAGGAGAACCAATGAACAACCTGGGAAAACAACTCAAACGCATCGTAAGCCTGTGCCTGGCCGTTGCCATGCTCCTTACCCTTTGCTCCGTCGCTCTGGCGGATGACGAAGTGGTGGAAATTGACTTCTGGCACCACTACCCCTCCGGAACCGGCGCTGAAATCATGACTGAAGTGCTGAACGATTTCATGGCGACCCATCCCAACATCAAGGTGAACGAGCTGGGCCTCGGCCTGGGCGAACAGGGCGAAAAGCTGGTGCCCGCGCTGGTAGCCGGCACCGCGCCGGACATTATGGTCTACGACCTGGCGACCGTGCAGGAGCGCGCCATGAAGGGCCAGACCATGTGCCTGGATGATTATGTGGCGGCCTCCGGAATGGACACCAGTGTGTTCTTCCCCGCTACGCTGGACTGCTGCACCTACGATGGAAAGCTCTACGGCCTGCCCTACATGACGGACACCCGTGTGCTGTTCTACAACAAGGATCATTTCCGCGCTGCCGGTCTGGATCCTGAAAATCCCCCGAAGACCTGGGACGAGGTGCTGGAATACACGAAAAAGCTGAACCTCACGGATGAAAACGGCGAACCTACGCAGGTTGGCTTCTCTACCGTCTGGTGGGAAATCGCGCCCTGGACCATGGGCTGGACCTTTGGCGCGGATTACTGGGATGCGGACGGCAATCCCACGCTGGATACGCCTGAAATGCTGGAAGCGCTGAACTATGTGAAGGAACTGACGGCCGTTGTGGGCGAGGATGCTTTCCAGAAGCTCTATGACGCCAGCATGGCCACCGGCGTTTCGCCTTTCACCAACGGCACTGTTTCTATGTGTATCCAGTTTAATGGCTACTGCAGCACACTGAAGACATACGCTCCCGATTTGGACTACGGCGTGGCACTGATCCCCACCAAGGATGGCGTAAATAACAAATCCAGCTGGGGCGCTGGCTATGGACTTGAGTTTACCTATAAGAACGATGCACGTACGCAGGCCGCCTTTGAACTTGGCCAGTATCTGGTAAGCACGGAAGTTGCCACAAAGTTCCTGTTGGGCAACAGCGAATATGTGTGCAATATGGAAGTGTATGAAAATCCTCAGATTCAGAGCGATCCCATCTGGCAGGTACTCGCAGAAAGCGGAAAGTACACCAGAATGCATCATTTCTGCCCTGAATTGCCGACATGGCCCAACACCATTTTGCTGCCAGAATGGCAGGCTGCCCTTCTGGGAACTAAGACGCCGGAGGAAGCGCTGGCAGACGCTCAGACCAATATGCTGCAGGAGATTGAAAACTATCATCTTATCAATGGCGATTAAGTGTGCCAAAATGTGAAAGTGCGGGAGGAGGATTTCTCCTCCCGTACCCTCCGCTCATGATTCCCATCTATCTATCACTATGGCTTGCAGAATAAATACCTTTCATAAAGGAGCAAACGCTATGAACCGTGCATTCGCCCAAAAAAGAAAAACCATGAATCAAATGCGCAAACAGGAAGCATTGTGCGGTTATCTGTTTGCGCTTCCATGGCTGATTGGTCTGTTTACGTTTACACTGTATCCTATTTTTTCTTCCTTGTTTTATTCATTTACCAATTATAATTTTTCTTCCACCTTCAAATGGATTGGGTTGACAAATTATATAGTTCTTTTTACAAAAGACAAAATGATCCCGCTTTCAGCCTATAATACTCTGTATTTTGCTATATTCAGCGTTCCGTTGAATATGTGCGTAGGTATTCTGATTGCGGTTATGATGAATCAGAAAATCTGCGGTATTCGCATTTTGCGCACCATTTATTATTTGCCGAATGTTGTCTCCATTGTTGCAGTTAGCATGCTCTGGTATTTTATCTTTCAAAGCAACGGCGTATTGAATAGGCTGTTGGGTGCGATAAAAATTCAAGGGCCGAATTGGCTATCCGATCCCGCGTGGGCTAAGAATGCGTTAATTTTGATGAACTGCTGGAATGCGGGAGGTTCCATGGTGATCTATCTGGCCGGTCTGCAGGGTATTCCCCGTTCCTATTATGAGGCGGCCGAGGTTGACGGCGCAGGTGCGTTGCGCAAGTTCTTTTCGATCACGCTGCCGTTGCTTTCACCCAGTATATTTTATAATTTGATTATCGGTATTATCGGAGCGCTTCAGACTTTTTCTACCGCCCTGGTGATGACGGATGGCGGTCCGGTCAATTCTACCACTTTTTATGTACTTACCCTGTATCGCAGAGCATTTGAGGATATGCGTATGGGATATGCCTCGGCCATGGCCTGGGTGCTAATGGTTATAACGCTGCTGCTGACGCTGGTAGTCTTCTGGATCGGGAACAAGAAGGTCTATTATGAACAGTAATAAGGCAACATCGTACAATTCAGCAGCGGCCAATATCAGTTGAGGAACCAACAAGCGTAGCGGAGGATCGAAAGGTGAGGGAAAAACGGTTATACTATGTAGATGGTTATCATGGCGGCGTTCGGGGACATATGCCCCTTGGCTGCTGGCGTGATATTTTGGAAACACTGAAAAATAATCCTGATTGGAAGCTCTGTATCGATGTGGAGCCGATTTCATGGGAAGAACTTCAACTGCGGGATCCCGCGGCCTACGAGGAATTGCGGGATATGCTGAAGGATACCTCTGTTTCCGCAAGGCTGGAAATGGTTTCCGGCAGCTATGGCCAGCCTTATGGCTGGATCACGGATGGTGAAAGCAATATTCGGCATCTGACATTTGGACTGGAAGAGATCAAAAAGCATTTTCCGTGGCTTCATATAAGTACTTATGCTACGCAGGAACCATGCTGGACCAGCGCGCTTCCGCAGATTCTTCGCTCCCTTCGTTTTGATTATGCCGTGCTGAAGAATCCATCTACGGCATGGGGTGGCTACAGTAATGGACGAAACGCTGAAGTCTGTTTCTGGGAGGGACCGGATGGCAGCCGGATTCCCGTTGTCCCACGCTATGCATGTGAAAAACTGGCGAAAAACTGGGAAACGGAATCCGTTGATGGAACCGAAAAGTTTATGCTGAAATGCATGGAGCATGATATTCCACACCCAACAGGCATGATTTTTCAGGATCTTGGTTGGCCATCTTGGCCGCGGCTTGGCGGCACGCCCGGCATGGGCAAGGCCGCCGTGCCGGAGCATATTGTATATGTCACCTGGAAGGAATACTTTTCATCCATTGGAAAAATGCCCGCTGAAGAAGAAAATAAAATTTGGCGCATTACGCAAGAGGACTTTCTAGGCTCGCTGCCGTGGGGAGAAAGACTTTTGGTTAGAATGGCACGTCAGGTACGTCGCGGGGAAAGAATGTTGCTGGAATGTGAGCGCCTTCATGCGTTGGGAAGCACGATGGGCGGCGTGAACAATGATCAGGAACGCCTGAAGGAGGCTTGGAAGCATTTGCTGATGACGCAACATCATGACGGTTGGATCTGCGCCAGCACTGGAAAGGAAGAAGAAAACTGGGCTTGGAAAACCTCAGCTCAAATTTATGCGGCTAATAGTCTGACAACTCCTATCCGGCAAAAGGCGCTTCATCAAATTTGCCGATCGTTGTGCTTTGATGAAGAAAATGAAAAAAAGACGAACATTGCCGAAACAGCCTGTGCCGTAAATTTGCTTGGACGAAGAGAAGAACGGACGGTTTCGTTGCCCATGACCAGTTCTCATGGAACACAGGGTTTCCAGGTTTGGGATGGCGAAAAACTTCTGCCCAGTCAGTATGTGGCGGAACGTCGCTTTGCAGATGGTACTAAAAACGCCGGAATATTGATGTTTCGAGCAGCACTGCCGGCTTTTGGTGTTAAAAGCTTCCGAATGGAACCGGTCGAAACGGAAGAAAACGGACGTATGGCCTGGGTGGACGGTACAACTGCCTATATGGAAACCGACATTTATGTGATTCGTTTTGACCTGAGTCAAGGCGGCACAATAGCTTCGCTGGTGGATAAGCGCCGACAGACAGAACTGGTGGATCAGAGAAGCGAAAGAAAGTTCAACGAGTACTCTGGCTTCTTTATTCAGGAAAATTGCTTTCTTTCCAGCGCAAGCCAGCAGGCAGAGGCGGTTGTCAAGGCAGAAGGATCTGTCTGTGCTGAATTGGAAATTCGTGGGACAATAGGTTCTGTGACCTTTACCCAGACGGTTCGTGTATTGGCAAAAGAACCTGTGATCCAGGTACAGGTGGTTTTTCACTTTCCTGAAAAAACATACATTGGTGATCCTCATACAATGACACCGGAAAACGATGTGCAGGACGGCCATCGTTCTTACCACGATAGCCGCTATAAGCTGAATGCGTGGTTTCCAACAGCTTTTGAACAGGTGCATTTAGATAAGGATGCTGCTTACGATGTCTGCCGGAGTCGGGAGGAAAATACGTACTTCAGCACATGGAACACCATTAAACATAACGTTTTGCTGAATTGGGTCGACGTGACAGACGAAACGCAGGGCTTGGCTGTCATTACGGATCATACAACTTCATATACCCATGGAAAGGATAAACCGCTGGCTCTGACTATGGCGTGGGGCTGGGATGCAGGTTACTGGTGGGGAAGAAGGCAGCTGAAAGGAGATCATACTCTGAATTATGCGATTGTGCCCCATGCAGGCGACTGGCGGCTGGGCGACATATGGCATGAATGTCAAAAACTGCTGCAGGAACCAATTGCTCATAGAATGGCAGCAGCTTCTAACCCGTATTGCTGTGAACTGATTGCCGTTGAAGCTCCCGTAGAATTGAGCACAGTCTGCATGGATGACCAAGGAAGGCCGTTGGCGCGTCTATTTAATCCAGGCCCCGAGACTTGGACAGAAATCACGCTGGACATGAAAATGGTTTCTAAGGCAGAAATGGTGGAATTGGACGGAACCCTGATGGGTGATGTGCCTCTTTCTGTGCAGGGCAGCCGCTTGACCGCCCGGTTGAAGCTTCCTGCCTTTGCCATCCGCACGCTGCGGCTGACACCGATTTTGAAACAAACCATAGATGGGATGGGTTGCCGAACATCTTCAAATTGCTTATAATATATTTGTGAAGTTTTGCACACCCCATGGTGCAAAAGGAAAGAGTTGTTCATGCAGAAAGCAGCTTTGAAGGAGGGCATCATTTGATCGCCAAGCAAAAGAAAACCATGGTCAAATATATGCACATTGTGGAACAGATCAAAGAGAACATCGCAAAGGGAATTCTTGTTCCGCAGGATCTATTGCCCTCTGAAAATGAATTGATGGCAGAATTTGGCGTTAGCTCGATCACTGTGCGTAAAGCTATGGAAACAATGGTGCAGCAGGGAATCGTTTACCGTGTGAAAGGAAAAGGTACTTATGTGGCCGATCCTCAGAGTGGACAGGAAAATGCAAATGGATATAAAAAAGTATTTTTGATTTTTGATGTAGAAGCAGCACTGGATGCTTCATTGACCAAAATTGTTCAGGGCATCCAGCAATATTACCAGAATAAAAAATCTCAGCTCGTTTTGGAAAAATATGCCTTTTGCGAGGAATATCTTCGTGATGGAAAGTGTAAAAAAGAAGAAGCAGGTTTTATCATTTATATCAGTGCGATGGATGATGAAAAAAAATTGGAAAATCTCAGACGGCTCAGCAGAGCAGGGGTGAAGTTTGTCTGTATCGACCGTTATTTGGGACATTACCCCGTGAATTATGTAGGGTGTAATAATCACGATGGAGCTTATTCCGCAGTGGAATATTTGGCGGAACTTGGACACACGCGAATTGGTTTTGTATATGAAAGACCGGAAATTAGTTCGGAAAGAGAACGCTTTGACGGCTATACGAACGCTATGATTGACCATTGCCTGAAAGAGTATATCGAGCAGCCCTATACTGTAGCCGAAATGGACAATTGCGTAAGGGCATTGGTGGCGCATCGCCACTCGGCGATGGTATGCGCCAACGATTTTACCGCCGCTGTTTTAATAAAAGCGCTGAAGGACGCGGGTATGGGGGTGCCAAGCGACGTTTCTGTGGTTGGTTTTGACGATGCGGAAACCTATCGTTTCCATCAGCCGGCTTTAACGACGATTCGACAGGATTTCTTTGCTTTAGGGTATGAAAGCGCCAGAGTGTTGAACAAAATTATGTCAGAAACAGTGTCTGGCTGTACTCGGATTTATACGCCGGCGCAGCTGATCGTGCGGGAATCCACAGGCGTGTATCGTCAAAACGGATGATAAATTTGGAGAATCGCAAAGCTGAGCCGAGAGAAAACGTTTTTCTAGGAAAAATATCTATTATATAAAAAGTATACTTGAAAAGAAAAGCTGCTGGTAGGCGGGTGTGTTTGCTATATCAATTTTATTTTTCAAAAGAATTGGAATACGGAGGATGATGAAAGATGCTGGAAGTGGAAAAAATGTTTTTGACCATCGACAGGTTAGAACAGCGGGTGCACGAGCTGGAAAAATATCGCTTTGTAGATATGAAAACACTTGCGCCCATGGAAGCGATGCCGGGCGGCCTGGAAAAGGACGAGGTCTATCATGAGATGCCGGAAGAAATAAAAGGGCTGCACCTTCAAATAGGGGATGACTTCGCAGGCCGGGATCGCTACCTGTGGGTTCGAAAAAAAGTGAAGATTCCTAAACATCAAGATGGATATGAGGCTTATGGTCTGTTCAACTTTGGTAAGACTGGCGATGCCCTGCTGTCCGGATTCGAGTCTCTGCTATACGTGGATGGCCAACCCTATCAAGGCGTTGATACGTTTCATCATGACGTAAACTTCGAGAGTCTCGCGGATCGAAACGTTGAATTAACATTTCTTCTCTGGACTGGTCTGGAGGGGGGCGGCCCGAAGCGGGAATTTTGTCATCGCTTTCGGCAGGCGGATATAGGCTATCTGCACCTGGCCACGGATGAATTATATTACTTGACTAAGGCGATGGCGGAAACACTTCGTTATATGGAGGATCCCAACCCCGACAAATATGTGCTGATCCGGGCCCTAGAGCACGTTTTTGCCACGATTAACTGGGATGAAGACGGATTTTACGTTTCGGCGGAAAACGCGCTAGCCGTCCTGAAAAACGAATTGAGAGCCTTCCCTAAGAAAAGCAATGTAACCGTCAATGTAGTCGGCCATACTCATATCGACGTTGCATGGCTTTGGCGGCTTAAACATACCCGTGAAAAAATCCAGCGTTCTTTTTCAACGGTACTTCGACTTATGAGCGAATTTGACAATTATGTTTTTTTGCAGTCTCAGCCACAACTGTATCAATATCTTCAGAATGACAATCCGGTGCTATATGAACAGATTAAAAAACGCATTGCAGAAGGCCGCTGGGAAGCGGACGGCGGCATGTGGCTAGAAGCGGACTGCAACATTTCCTCCGGCGAAGCATTGATCCGTCAGTTTCTTTATGGAATACGTTTCTTCAAAAAAGAGTTTGGCCGTCGCTGCGAATTTTTGTGGCTGCCGGATGTGTTTGGATACAGCTGGGCACTGCCTCAAATTTTGAATGGCGTTGAAATTCACAGCTTTGTGACCACCAAAATTAGCTGGAATCAGTTTAATTCCATGCCCCATGATCTGTTCCGTTGGCGCGGTATGGACGGAAGCGAAGTGATAACGTATTTCATTTCTACACCCTCCGAGGGCGAGACTTTCGATAAACGCATGGCCACCTATAATGGAATGATGAACCCTCACAGCGTCATTGGCAGCTGGGAAAAATTCCATGACAAGAATCTTTCAAATGAAACGCTTATTTCCTACGGCTTCGGCGATGGCGGTGGGGGAGTTAACCGCGAAATGCTGAAAATGCGGCGCGCTATGGAAAGTATTCCGGGTCTTCCTGCAGTGAAACAATCTCGGGCAAATGATTTTTTGAAGCGGTTACATGAAAAAATGAACCATAGCGGTCAATATATTCCGGTTTGGGATGGAGAATTGTATTTGGAATTCCACCGTGGAACCTATACTTCTCAAGCATGGAATAAAAAGATGAACCGCCGCATGGAGTTTGTGTTGGCGGAAACAGAATGGCTTGCAACGCAGGCATGGCTGGCTGGCGGAACCTATTGCCGGGAAAAACTTACGGAAGGATGGCAGACGCTTTTGCGTAATCAGTTCCACGACATTATTCCTGGCTCCTCTATTCATGAGGTTTACGAGGATTGCCGACTGGAATATGGACAACTGGAGGACTCCCTTCAGAAGCTTCAGGCAGGGAGCATATCTACGCTGGCTGCGCCGGAAAAAAATAGTTACACATTTTGGAACTTTGGTTCCTTTGCACGCACAGATGAAGTGAAAATCCCCGAAACACGTGACGGATATTTTTTGGATGGCGAAGGGAAAAGGTTGCAAGCTCAAAAAACACAAGACGGCTATTGGGTGAAAATTTCGTTGGACTCATTGGCTACTGCCGTTATTCATTTTGAGGAAGCGCCTGGGGTTGATCGGGCAAAGAGCTCCCCGTTCGTTTGGAAACCAGAAGCACGAAAATTGCAGACACCCCATTATATTGCAGAGTGGAATGCAGACGGAGAATTTATCCGGTTATTTGACCGCGAGAATGAACGTGAGGTGTTTCCGGCAGGCGTCTGTGCAAATGTGTTGGAAATTTATGAAGATAAGCCTTTGAATTTTGACAACTGGGATGTGGATTTATTCCATCTGTTGAAGCATGAAAATCTTACGCCAGAGGGTTCTCCTGAGCTGATTTCAGAAGGCATACTGCGGTTGGTATTGCGCTTCCGTTATCGATATCATCATTCCCATTTTGAGCAGGATGTCATTTTTCATGCGGACAGCCGTCGGATTGATTTCGAGACACGAGCAGAATGGCATGAAAAGCACCGATTGCTGAAGGCGGCCTTTCCTGCGGAGATTCGTACTACGAAAGCAACTTACGATATTCAGTGCGGTTATGTGGAACGACCGACCCACTTTAATACCAGCTGGGACTACGCTCGGTTTGAGGTAGTAGCCCATAAATGGGCCGACATTTCCGAAGATGGGTATGGAGTCAGTCTGCTGAACGATTGTAAATACGGCCATAGTGTTAATGATAATGTGTTACGGATTACGCTGCTTAAAAGCGGAAAATACCCAGACGAAGAAGCTGATATGGGCTCGCACGAATTTACCTATGCGCTTCTACCGCATAAGGGCACTGTGACGGATGGAAATACCATTGAAGAAGCAACCAAACTGAATTTGCCGCTTCGCATGCTGGCACACAAAGTATGGAAAACTCAGTCACTATTTATTTCCAACACGCGGAATATTATAATTGACGCCGTGAAGCTGGCCGAAGAGGATGAAACAATTATTCTCCGCATTCATGAATGCCGTGGAAGTCATACTTCAGTCGTCTTGCGACCGTCTTTCGAAATGAAGGCCTATGCTCCGTGCAATCTGTTGGAAGAAATCATTAATGAAAAGCAAAACGCATACCAAATCATGTCAAAACTTAGACCTTTTGAAATTCAAACCTTCAAAATCTGGGTGAAATAATGCGGTATATAGATGGTGGAAGAAACAATACAATCCAAAAATTAGCTAGACCATGCATTATCCGGATTTTGAGTATAAAAACAAAATATGGAAATGCAGCCTGTTGAATCTAAATTCCTGTTTCGTATGCTATTTGTGGGTTATCTGTACTGTACGGGATCCGTTTTTGGACAACGACTGAAAAAACAACTGCCGTTTTGCCGACAAGTGTTTTTGTGGACGCAGCCACCATCAACTTGAAGTGTACCGGCGATTTAGTGACAACCAGATTGCTGAGAGAAAGTTTCAGAAGATTCTTCATCAGGTATCAGTAAAAAGAAATTAATGGGCGAAGTGATTTAGTGTATGCATTCTACCTGTGTGAAATTCAAGGCGAATAAGCACAAGAAAATCAAAATCACTATGGAGAAGCTGCCAAAAGCATAAAATGGACAAACTGGATGTAGCCATGCATGGAAAGATGGGAATCACGAAAAAACATGCTGAAATAAAAAAACAGCTCGGAGAGCAGACGCAATTCTGTTCTCCGAGTTTGGTTTATAAGCTTTGCTTCATTCCACAATGCACTCGATAAAAGTACGCCGATTCCATGTATATAGAATGTGAAACTGGCTTCCCTCGGCGACGATTGAGGGATAGGAGTACTCGCCCTCATCTTTCTCCAAAATCAACTGCCGAGAAAAGCTTTCTCCGTTATTATCGGAGAAACTTATCGCCAGCGGAGTGCGTCTCCCCCAATTTTCGCCCACGGGATTATAGACGACAGCCAGCGTCCCATCCTCTCCAAGCGCTGCGTCGATACCGCAGCAATTGTTTGGCAGCACGGTGGGGTAAGCTTCGCTCCAAGTGAGACCAAAATCGTTGGAATCGCTACGGTAAATCCATCCCCTGGTGCTACGCATCAAGGCATGAATATGACCGGGTTTTGATTCCCACATGGAGGGCTGAATTGTGCCGTCCCAAGCGCCGACGATTTCCAAATCATTTTCCCATAGGGAGCCTTTTTTCAGCCCTTCCCAAAGTTTTTCTGGCTGAAGGGGAGCACCGGGGATATGACGCATGGGAATGCTATGTATTTCCCATGTTTTCCCACCGTCCCGCGAAATGTCCGCATAGCTGTCCATCGCTGTGCCGTTTTCACTGGAGGTGGGTGCAATCCACCATCCGTTGCTGGCCTGGAGAATTTTATTGCGAACGGAAGCACGGGGAGTATAATCTCCCGGAACCGCCTCCTGACTTTCCGACCAGGTCAACCCTTCGTCATCGGAATAGCTGACCATAGTGTACCAGGTTTGCACGGTTAACCCGATTTTGTAGAATAGGTAAACGCGCTTTCCAGCCAGCATTAAGACAGGATTCCAATGGGGAAGTTGATAAATTGCCTTGATGCGTACGGGATTATACCATATGCCGTTTTTACAGCGGGACAGCCAGATCGCCTGATCGGGAGTTCCCTCGCTGGTGCCGGCCCAAAAGACCGCTAGACGTGTGCCGGAGGGAAGCAAAACCTGTGTGTTGGCATGGCAATCATGAAACCAAGTCTGATTTCGGTCAAAAATGGGACGTTGTTGTATAAGTTTCCAATTTTTCATGTTTTTTCCTCTCTTAAAAGGAAAACAGGAAGAGGATTACAGTCTGTCGAACCACCAAGTTGGCAACCAGCACCCTCAAAGCACTGTTTGAGGGGAAAGTACTGCGGCACAAGGGTTAGGGGCTCTGTTCCGCAACCTCAATCGTCATCTTTAGCACGGCAGTACCAAAGACGGCGATTGAGGGGCAACAGTGCCTCCTGCATCTCCGCGTTTTTGACACTCTGGGATTATTCCTTTCGCAATTCGCCGTCCTGATAATTCTGTGCTGACTTCCGAAGATGCTCGCTCATCAGGGATACCGCCTGACCGGCATCGCCTTTGCGCATGGCCTCGATCAGCAGCTGATGGTCGCGGATACCACTTTCATTGCCGCTGAGAGGAAGCAGAGCCGTGCGGATTAGGGGTGCAATCAAATTATTGATCGAGCGTTGAAATAGCTCCAGCAGCGGGTTTCCGGATAAGCGCGCTACGGTGTTGTGAAACTCCATATCCAATGCTATTCGTTGATCGATATCGTCCTTTGAGGTACGCATACGTTCGTTGACCTCGACTAAAGGCTGAAAATCTACGGCATTTGCCTTTTCTGCCACCAGACGGCAAGCACCCACTTCCAAAATTGTACGTAGCTCAAAGGTATTCTCCGGCTTGATATTATCCATCAGCACGATGCGGTTGAGCATTTCCGTTACGCCTTGATCTCCGGGTTTGTTGATATAAGCGCCTTCGCCTATATGCAGCGTAATTAGCTGACGTTCTTTTAGAATTTTCAGCGCTTCCCGAATGACGTTTCGGCTTACGCCAAAATTAGCCGCCATGGTCTGCTCGCTGGGCAGCTTTTGACCAATCTGAGAGGAATCGTTCAAAATCATTTCTTCCAGATTGTTGGCGATGCTTTCATACAAATTAACCCGTTCGACATTGTAATTGATTTGCGGCAAACCGGACGCATCCTTCCCTGTGTTTCCACTCTTTTATAAATTGACAGCACCTTGTGTTATCAACCGTTGGCTATCCATGGAAACCCAACGCATTTGGTTCAAGGCTTCGTCGTGAACTGGATAATCCGAGCGATCATGACTGCCTCTAGATTCCTTGCGGTTCTTCATCGCGGTCAGAATGAGACGAGCCGCATCTACTGCGTTCGCAACTTGAAAATATTGGGCCGCCTCTGGCGTACCAAGGTGCTCCAACGGTTGAAGGTCAAGTGCTTCAAGTTGAGAAAGTCCCTCTTCTAACCCTTTTTTATTTCTACGTATGCAACCGTTTTCCTGCATTATACACCGAATTTTTTCTAAAACGGCGACGGGAGAACTGCCGGTACTTCTCCGTCTCGAAAACTCATTTATCAGCATTTGGAGAGCATCCTGTTCGGACACGACTGTTTCCTGACGCTCCAATGCATACTCTCCTGCCATGCGTCCGGCACCTTCGCCGAATACTTGGGTTGCCAGAATGCAGAGACCGCCCATCCGGTCGGGGCCGTGCAGGCCGCCGGAGCTTTCCCCGCAGGCAAACAGCCCTTCGATATCTGTGCTCAGATCGTCACCCAGCAGAATGCCGCCGTTAAAGCCCTGGCACATGGGATAAATCTGCATTACGGTTCCTTCGTCAAGACCAAGTTTATGCAGAAACTCCCGCCAGTGAACTCCGCGTTCATCTTGCAGCCGGGAAGCATCGGGCCAGAATTTTAAGCCCATGCCGTTTCCTTTCTCGTTTTCCGCCACCATGGCGTATTCTAAATATTTTCCGTTGTCCTCGCAACTGAACGGACCATGCTTGGCGTGCAGGTCCAACGCATTCTCCACGGTAACTCCCTTCGGAAGATACGCTTCCATGCAGCTTTCGTCTTTGGCGTTTGTCAGGCGGGGATGCTCGTTGAGCAAAAAGGGAAAATAATTGACGTTGGCGATTGGCTTTACCGTTCCCGGAACGAATTGGATAAACTCCAGGTTAACAATTCTGGCCTGATGGCGAGCTGCCATAGCATAAGCGTTTCCATACAGGGGACCGAAAGCGGCTCTGTGCTGATAAAGTCCTTCGCCTCCGCCCATCGCAAGGATGACGGCCTTGGCGCGAATCAGGCACAGACATCCTTCTGCATCTACCGCCATGGCGCCTAAACAACGGCCATTCCGCACCAGAAGCGAGACAGCCGTTAATCGCCGGAATGTAATATGAGGATTTTGGGATACCAGTTCTTGTTGGCTTTTTACAAAGATATTCATATCCCGGAGAAAATCCCCGCGTGGCTCCTTGCCAAAGCAGCCGGTAATCCGCATGGATTTCATGGGCGTAAGCGGAAGTCCCTCTTCGATAAAGCGCGCTCTGGCTTTGATAGAGCCGTGGGCCAGATAGGACGCCAGACGCGGATTGATGCATCCTTTTGCGGCGGTTAGGATTTCCTGGGTAAAATCCTCCGCATCCTTTTCATCCGTTGCGGACAGCATACCCCATTCAAAAGAAAGAGGATAAAAGGTGGAACCGGATTCGCCTACCGGCGTTTCGCTGATGAGCATTACGCTTTCTACCGCTTCGGCGGCTGTCAACGCGGCGCGTATGCCGGCTCCGCCTCCGCCAATTACCAGTACATCGCATTGACTGATATCATGGAGCGTTGCGTTCATGTTTCGTTTCCTTTCTTTGTGAAAAAAGCGCGGCAGGGGAAGCGTCCCTGCCGCGCCGCCGTATTTTACAGGGGATTGGCCTCGTTGTAAAGCTCGATATTCTCATTGGTGGTGGCTACGATTTCCTCTACTGCATCGGAGGGAGTGTAGGATTCGTCCATCATCATCCGTGCAAAGGCGTTCTGCACGGTGTTGCGGAACTCATAATACACGCCGAACACAGCGCCCACGTTCTGAGGATCGCAATCCACCAACTCCTGCCAGATATTTTCCACAAAGGGATTTTCCTGGCGGTGCGCCTTGTATACCTCGCTGTTGTAGGCTTCTTCGCTGACGGGGGTATAATTGGTATAGGCGGCGTAGTATCCCATGACCTCAGGCTGCCACATATACTGGAGGAAAGCCCAGGCGCCTTCGGAGAGTTCTTCATTTCCTTTGTCGACAATCCACATGGAATTGCCGCCAGGGGAGAAGGTGCCGCTGGCAGAGCCGTCGATGCTGGGTGCGGCTACCTGCCCCAGGGTAAACCGGTCTCCGATCGCGTCTTTTTGCTTAGCAATCCACTGAGAGGAGAAAATAACCATAGCCAGATCCCCCTGGAAGAAGGCGTTGCCCAGATCCGTGGTGCTTAGACCGGTTGTGGGAGCCATGTTGTAATCCTTGGTCAAAGCGTCGTGGAAGGTGGTGAAAATGTCCAACGCGGCGGTCCCCTCATTCATCAGGCATTTGGTAGCGCGACCGCTGCGGCCATTGTCATGGTCCACAAGCTTTTCGCCGGACATGCTGATATATTCCTCGATCTGCCAGGAATCGTTGATCAGTGAGAAACCCTTTTTGCACAGACCAGCATCGGTAATTTTCTTGGCTGCTGCATCCACGTCGGCTACGGGTTTCAGCGTGGAGGGATCAATACCGGCGGCTTCCAGCACTTCGGCATTGTAATTCAACGCCAGCATCGTTACGCTCAGAGGCATGCAGTACAGCGTGTCGTTCAGCGTGTAAAGTGCCCGGATGTTTTCTTGCATACCTGATACATCAAATCCGTCGCGGTCGATGAATTTCTGAACGGGGATGATCATGTCGCTTTCGGCCAGCCAGCCCATGCATTCCACCACGATCTGGTAAAGATCCGGCAGATCCTCCTTTGGAGTCGCCTTGAACTTGGCAAAGTTGTCATACCAGCTGCCTTGGAATTCTGCAACCGCTTCATATTGATCCTGGGAAGCGTTGAAGTCGGCGACGATTTGGTCGAATGCTTCCGCGCCTACACCGCTGAGCATATGCCAGATGGTAACTTTTGTGCGTTGGTTCTCCGCAGCCGCGCATCCGGCCATGGAAACGACGAGTATGGTGCACAGGATAAGAGACAGTACCTTTTTCAACATTGGATCCACTCCTTTATTTTTTTCCGTGACTCCGCACGGTTGGGTTCGATCAGCCCTTTACGGCTCCAGCCACCATGCCTTTGACCAGCCATTTTTGTCCGACGATGAAGAAGAGAATAGCCGGAATAATTACGATCATGGCTGCGGCAAGCACTAGGCCGTAATTTGCCGCTTCGGAATCTTTCAAAATCCCGGTTCCGATCTGCAACGTGCGCATTTGATCCCGGTTAGTAACCAGAAGGGGCCAGAAATATTGGTTATAGGCGTCGATGAATCGGTACAGCGCCAGCGAACAGGTGGCCGGCAGGGAAAGCGGAAAGGCAATGCTGAAAAGAAAACGCATATCGCCGCACCCGTCGATGGTGGCGGCCTCTTTCAATTCTCTTGGAAGCGTCATGTAGAATTGACGCATGAGAAAGATACTCATGCCTGAGGCCAAGAAAGGCAGAGTCAAGCCTAAGTAAGTATCCGTCAGCCGAAGGTTGCAGACCGTCAGGTAGTTACAAATCAGAGTTGATTCGTAGGGAATCATCAGCGTAGCCGTTACCAGAGCAAATAAGGTTTTTCGTCCTTTGAATTCAAAGAAGGAAAAGGCGTATGCCGCCAAACTGGCTGTCAAAATTTGCGCACCGACTTCAATGAAGCAAACGATCAGCGTATTTTTGAAATATGTCAGCATTGGCACACGCTGAAGAGCAAACTGGTAATTGGCCAGAGACATTCTTTTGGAAATCAGTACAGGAGGATTGCTGAGAATATCGGCCATGCCCATAAAGCTGAGGCAAAACCCGTAAATCAGGGGGAAGATAACGGCTATTCCCAATAAAAGCTTACCGGAGAACGTCAATGCCTCCATAATCTTTCGTTTAGTCCGCATCAGTAATGCACCCCCTTTTTTTCGAAGAAGAACTGTACGCGCGTGATCACAAAAATGATGAAGAATAGCACCACGGACATGGTACAGGCAGTATAGAAGCGTGAGTTATAGAAAGCTTCTTTGTAAATTTGAAAGATGAGCACATTGGTGCTGTAATAGGGCCCTCCATCCGTCAGCAGCCGTACCTGCGCAAAGGTCTGAAAGGAGGTAACAATATTGTAGAACACCACAAAGAAAATCTGGGGCGAGGCCATGGGAACTACAACTTTGCGTACACGGGTCCAATAACCTGCTCCGTCAATTTTGGAACTTTCAATCAACTCAGGCGGTACATTGCGGAAGCCTGTCAAAAGAAAGATGACATTCATGCCGAGGTTGGACCAGACCGTTACCGCAGCGACGCACCAGATGGCACTGGAGGGATTGGCCAACCATGCGTTATTGGAATGAAGCAGATAATTCAGCATTCCGGTATTGGGCGCAAAGACCATATACCAAATGACCGAGGCAGGAGCGGCGGCAATGACCAAAGGCATGGTGTACATCGTTTCGTAAATACGGCTGCCCCGTTTTTGTTCCGTGGCGGCTAGCGCCAGCGCAAAGCCGATGACAAAGGCGGGAATACCTACTATCAAGGCAAAACGGAAGCTGATGGAAAGAGAATTCAGAAAAGTTTTATTGCTGAAAAGACGGGCGTAGTTTTTGAAACCAACAAATTTTACGATGTTTCCCTGTACGTCCGTCATGGTTAGCGAAAGAATGATGTTCTTCACAAAAGGATAGAAAACAAACATCGCCAGAATGATGAGACTCGGCAGAAGCAACAGGTACGGCAGAAAAATCCGTTTCTTTTGGACGTTGGTTTTCAATTCAATTCACTCCGTTTCGGCTCGGAAGTTTATTTCTTAGCTGTGAAAACATTTTTTCATTTCTTTCAAATAATGCTCTGCACCGTGCAGCAGCAAATCTGTATCGGCGGCCAGAGAAATCAAATTGACACCAAGATCGTGCCAGAACAGAATGTCTTCATAAGTGCAGGCACCAAAAGAAACGCCGATGGGAATATGATTCTTCTGGGCGGTCTGGATCACGTGTCGCATGGCGGAAACTATCTCGGGATGGCGAAGATCGTTAAAATGCCCCATCGAGGCGGCAAGATCGCAGGGGCCGATGATAAAAGCATCGATGCCCTCTACGGTAACAATTTTTACAAAATCCTCCACTGCGTGGACGTTTTCTACCTGAAGAATGCGCAGCAGATTGTCATCCACGGCCTGATAATAGTCGGACAGGGAAACCCGGCCAAACTGAATCGCCCGGCGAGGACCGAAGCCGCGGTTTCCTTTCGGAGGATACATACAGGCTTCTATTGCGGTTTTTGCCAGCTGATAGGAGTTCACCTGAGGAAATACAATACCATCCGGTCCCATTTCCAGAATAGGCTTCACCCGCACTTGATCCACACAGGGGACGCGGACAATAGCGCTGACGCAGGCGGCACGGGCGGCGATTAAATGCTGCTGCAGGCAATTCAAGTCAATGGCAGTGTGCTCAGTATCGATCCACAGATAGTCAAAGCCAACGTTTCCCATCAGCTCCGTAATGACAGGATCGTTTAGGGAAACGTGAGTACCCAGACAGACTTCGTTGTTGTGCAGTTTTTCTTTTAGCTTGTTCATAATATTCGCCTTTCTTTTGTTGGGTTGTTCTCTTGTAGTACAGCCATATATTAGCACAGATCATAACGAGCTGTCAATAGGCTTTTGTATTTTATGTGACACAAAAATGCAGGAGTGTCAAATATGGGTTACTGTCCGACCTTAGAGTGTCAAGGGAAGGGTGGAAATTTGCGAAGCAAATACACCCTGAACTTGACCGGGCAGCAAAAGGATTACGAGGGCTGAAAAACGTCGTGTCTTCTCTTAAAAACGGAGTTTTTCAACAGACCAAACGTTATGGATAATGATTTTTACAGTCATTTCCTCCCAAATGTGTAAAACTTGAGCATTTTGACCCCGATGACGGTTTGGAAAGGACGTGTCTCGTGGTATACTGAATCTGCGGTGGGGAAAGCCCTCCCTTTTCCGCCACTTTTTTTCAAATTCAAAGAGAGGTGAAGCCAATGTGTGAAAGCAAACTTCCCTTCCCGACGGTGGAAAGTCAGCTCAGGCATAATATCCTGAAGATCCCGCCGGAGGTCTACTCGGCCAGCGGCATCGTGATCAAC
>OKVK01000630.1_pt1 | contig 22279 bp, 16 predicted proteins | sample 1604771 | NCBI WGS metagenome assembly OKVK01 (sample SAMN01760906, study PRJEB22395) | human gut metagenome | reverse complement strand
AAAATTACGTTAAATCACGCTTGTGAATTTTCACTTGCGAAACTTTAGTAAACTAATTATAATTATCGTGCTTTTGCTCGTGGCTGTAGTGGGTTACATTCGCCTCTACCGCCACTATCGCCGCAACATCAAGAAGGTAACCTTCCTTTTTGATGCGATAGATAATGGGGATTTCTCCTTCAATTTTCCTACGGAGAAGAGGTTTAAGGAGGATAAGATTCTGCATCAATCCCTCAACCGAATCAAGCTCTTCCTGCAACATACGAGAGAGGAGCAGATGGATCGGGAGAAATATTACGAGCAGATTCTGAATGCAGTAGATACGGGCATCCTGGTGGTGGATAGTCACGACAACATCCTGCAACATAATCAGGCAGCCCTCCGGTTGCTCGATACGGATGTGCTTACCCACATGAACCAGGTAAAAGGGAAACTGAAGGATGAACACCTGGCAAAGCATGAGACGCAAGCCATGCTGAAAGACAAGCACGTGCGCATCATCGCCCTGAGCGACGTGAGCCACGAGCTGAGCAATCAAGAGGTGGATTCTTGGATCAAACTGATTCGTGTGCTGACCCATGAAATCATGAATACCATCACGCCGGTTACTTCGTTGAGCGAAACTCTGCTGAAAGAATTGGGCAGCAAGGAGCTGCTGATTGCAGATAACGAATCTGATGATTTACATTCTCCAGGCAAATTGATAAAGGTTTCAGAGAAGCCACAATCTGCTGAGCAAGCGAAGCTGAAGCAAGGCTTGGAAACCATCCACAAAACAGGAACCGAGCTGTTGGCTTTCGTCAACAACTATCGCCGTTTCACCCATGTTCCCCAGCCTCAGCCTGCCCTCTTCTATGTGGAGCCATTTCTGGAAAGGATGGCGCTGCTCTGCAACCACGAAGTAGAGATAGAAGTTTCTCCCAAGGATTTGCTGGTTTATGCCGATGAGAGCCTCCTCTCTCACGTGGTAACGAATCTTCTGAAGAATGCCGTAGAAGCTTTCAACGGGCAGGAAAAGTTATCTGCAGAAAGAAACAAGCAAGATGGAGATAATCAGGGTAGGAACAAGCAGGAATGCCGCTCCGCGGATTTGCAATCCGCGGCAAGCAAGAAGGCATTTATCCGTCTCAAAGCCTACGCCAACGTCCAGGAATCCATTATCATCGACGTGAGCAACAACGCCGGTCTCATCCCCGAAGATGTAGCCTCCCACATTTTCATCCCGTTCTTCACCACGAAGCCGGAAGGAAGCGGAATCGGCCTCTCCCTCTCCCGCCAAATCATGCGAGTAAGCGGCGGCAGCCTCTCGCTCCATCAGGACAAGGCACAGGGAATCACCACCTTCCGCATCATCATCCCATAACATAAGCACATTTTTGAGAGAAAATTTTGGTGTTTATCCATAAAAATCGTATCTTTGTCCCCACAAATACAGAAGATTATGGCATTCGAAAAGGAAATCAAGGAATACGAGGATTTGAGACGCAAATATCAAACCCTTATCATCAATAAAATGGATAGAGAAGAGTACATCAAATATAATGAAGTACTCTTCTCTACCCATTCGTGCGCCATTGAAGGCAACTCATTCTCCGTAGATGATACCCGGGAACTGAAGGAGAAAGGCCTGGGGATGATTCCTGCCGGAAAGACTCTCTTCGAGGCTTTCGAAATGCTCGACCACTTCGAAGCCTTCGAGTACATGATGCAAAACACGCAGCATCCACTCGACGAGAATTTTCTGAAAGAAATCAACAGGCGGGTTACCAGCCATACGCTTTCCTACCGTTCCCCAGAAGCCATTCCGGGCGAATACACCACCACGGACATGGCTGCAGGCGACACGGTATTTGGCGATCACGAAGAACTCATCGCCAGAGTTCCCAAACTGTTGGAATCTACCGAAAAAGCCATCGTTTCGGCAGCCGTTCATCCCATGATTCTTGCCGCCCGCTTCCATGGCTTCTACGAATATCTTCATCCGTTCCGTGATGGGAATGGAAGAACAGGACGACTCATCAGCAACTACATTCTCTTAAGATTGAATCATCCTCTCCTCATCATCCCATCCGAAGTTCGCCAGGAATACATTTCTGCCCTCCGTATGATTCGTACGGAAGCAACCGACGAGCACCTCATCCGCTTCTTCTTCAAGATGGCAATACAGAGAATGGAAGAAGAGCTAAAGCAGAAAGAGGCTAACACCAAGCGATTTATGACATTCCTCTTCTAATGAAGCATAGCGTCATACGCTCAGAAGTGACAGAAGCACTAAAGCTGATTGCCCTCCTCCTCCACAATCTGTCCATCAAACAGGCGGATGGTGCGATGGGCTATCTTGGCATCATGCTCATTATGCGTTACCATGACGATGGTGGTGCCCTCGTGGTTCAGCTCGGTAAGCAGATGCATCACCTCGGCTCCATTCTTGGAATCGAGGTTACCCGTAGGCTCATCGGCTAGGATGAGCTTGGGACCGAAGACCACGGCACGGGCGATGGCTACTCGCTGCTGCTGACCACCTGATAGCTGGTGAGGGAAGTGCTTGGCACGATGGCTGATGGCCATTCGCTTCATAATCGCCTGCACCTTTGCCTTGCGCTCTGCCTTCGGAATATTGAGGTAAGTAAGAGGAAGCTCGATGTTCTCCTCTACATTCAATTCATCTATCAGATTGAAGCTCTGGAACACAAATCCGATTTCTCCCTTTCTCACATCCGTGCGCTCCTTTTCCTTCAGGTTTGCCACCTCGTGATTACCCAGGAAATATTTCCCCGAAGTTGGGTTGTCGAGCAAACCGAGGATGTTGAGCAAGGTAGATTTGCCGCAACCGGATGGTCCCATAATGGCGACAAACTCGCCGTCTTCTACTGTGAAAGATACATTATTTAAAGCAATCGTCTCCACATCTTCTGTGCGGAATGACTTGCAAAGATTCTCTATTTTAAGCATTTTCTTATCTTTTTACTTTTTTACTTTTAATTTTATTCATCTTTGAGATATTTCATCGGATTACTATTCGCCACCTTATAGCAGTTGATGACGACGGAAAGCAAGATGATGACGAGCAAGATGATGGTAACGCCGATAAACAGCAAAGGCGTCATCGTAATCTTCTCGCTGAACGACATCAGCCATTGTCTGGCTATCAGCCAAGCCCCCAAGTCGCCCACGATGATGCAAGGCAAGGCAATCTTCATGATGTCCTTCAAGAAGATGCGAAGAATATCCTTCACCTTCGCTCCGTTCACCTTTCTTATCGCTATCTCCTTACGGCGGCGGTTTACCTCATCACTCGTATAGCCCACCAATCCGAAGAGGGCGATAATCATCGTTACGATGCCGGCAACCAAGATTCCGTTGCGGAAATTAAGCTGGGAAGCATACTGTGCCTTGAACTCGGATTCATAATCATAAACGGTCACTTCATTATTCGGATACAGCGACTGCACCTCGTTCTTTAAGTCAGAGAGACTCTTTTCCGTCAAGTCATTAAACCTGACGAGCATACACCGATTAGCCCGACCATAGAAATAGACAAAAGGAGTAGCGTTCGTATCAGCATTCGACGTGCTAATCGTTCCATACCTCACATTCTTGACCACGCCACAAATCGTCATCGTTTCATCCTCATCACAATGAGAAGATACCCAAACCCTCTTACCTACGGCTCCATCTTTCCAATGTCCAAGTTTTACGAGCTTGTTAGCCAAGTTCTCGTCAATGATAATTTGTCGAGAACTATCATTACGCTCTGTGAAGAAAGATCCTTCTACAAACTCAACGTCCATCATCTTGAAGTAATTGTCATCCACTCCACCTGCATCATGAATGATTTGGATAGTACGCTTGTCGCCAGGCAAAGAAAGATTATTACCATTAAAGCTATAACTTTGCAAAGGAACACTATAGCAAGATGCCACCATATTGACATCAGGCATTCGCTTAATTTCCGATAGACATTGCGCTCGTTGGTCTTTCTCTAGTCCTTCTACAAAAACGAATGCCACCTTATCATACTTGTAACCAGGATTCAAGTTTACCATCATATTATATTGATTATTGACCACAAAGAGCAAGCTGAACAATAGCCCCGAAATGATAAACTGAACACCCAGCAAGATGAGCTTCCATTTCTTACGGTTCTCACTATACCCCCTGAAAGCAATCGCTACAGGTATCTTGCAGTAAAGCCAACCAGGCATCCATCCACCCACTAAAAGCACTAAGAGACAAATTGCTACCAATATCCAGCAACCTCGATTGAGCACCAAGACACTAACTGGGGCTGAAAGGAAATTCTCTACCGTTCCCTTGCTGAGAAATACTAAAATAGCTGCAAGAACAATCGACAAGCCAACATGTACCAACGCCTCGGAGAAGACAATGGCATGGATGTTCTTGGGTTCCGCTCCATAACATTTACGCACAGCCATCTCACGAGAACGCGTTACGAGATTACCCACGATGATGAGCAGGTAATTCATCACGGAAGTGAAAAGCAATACAAAAGCGATGATACCCATGATCCATCCCATCTTCTTGATGTAAGGGCTTTGCGTGTACATTTCGCTGAGAACGGTAAAGTCGTAATCTAATGAAATACCCGCTTTCTTCCATTCTTTCAACGGGAAGTGGTCTTGCTTCATCTTGTTGATATATGGATGAAGTTCACTTGGCTTATGCCCTTTTGACAATCGGATAAAAGACTGATAACAATCATTTCCAGTCCATTGCTGCCTTCCATCATAACCAAACATATCCCCGATACTACCCAATGACACCAACACTTGAAGAGAATGCCAAGAGGATCCCCATGGGAAACTCTCAAATACACCTCCGATAGTAAAGGTATGTCCAGGATAACTTGCCATCGTAAAATGCTTACCCACGACATTGCCGCCCATCTTCGCTGCTGTCTCTGAGTCTATCATGCAATAGAATGGACGAGAAAGGACTTCTTTTGCCTTGCCAATCGTTACCTTTTGGGGAAAGACATCAAAAAAACAGCTATCCGCCAATGCTATTTTACAAGAGATTGCATTTTGGTCTTCCATATTACATTGGAAATCTCCAATAAAAACAAGTCGTGTAGCAGCCTCCACAAATGGAGCATACTGTTTGATGCCCGGAGCTGTAGCTCCTGAGGTTTGGGCGAAATTGAAAGACTTATTGCCATCGTCTCCCGGCATCGTTCCCACTTCTGAAATCTGATACGTCCTTTCCCATCCTGGAAAGTACGTATCGTAAGTCTGCTCGAAATAAATCTCGGCAATAATTACCGAACTGATTGCCAATCCGAGCGAAAGACACAATATCTTCACGAAATTGTGCTGGCCCCTTCGAGGCAGATTCTTGAATGCGTTAATAATATGATTCATATCAAATATCCTGTTTCAAGGGCGTTAGCCCAATTTATCACTAATCACTACTAGTTAATCATTACTAACTAATCACTACTAATTAAAAACTAATACATCATTATCCTTATAGGCCTCATAGCCACTAACGATGACTTGTTCACCCGGCTCCAAGCCCTCAATCACCTCATAATACTGAGGATTCTGGCGACCGATGGTGATCTTTCGGCGATAAGCCTTCTTGCCACTCTTGTCTAAAACAAAAATCCATTGACCACCCGTTACACTATAGAACGTGCCCTTAGGGATGATTATTGCCTGCTTCGACTGACCGAGCTGCAAATCTACATAATAAGTCTGACCGGTTCGGATGTTGCCAGGGCGAACGCCTTTGAAGATGAAGTCGATACGGAACCTGCCGTCTCTTACCTCGGGATAAACCTTGCGGACCTGCAGGAGATAATGCTTGCCGTTCTGGTCAAAAGTGGCAGTAAGTCCCGGCTTCACCCGGTCGATGTAATGCTCATCCACCTGCGCCTGCACCTTGAAATCGCTGAGGTCGTTGATGACTCCAATCTTCTGTCCAGCCTGGATGCTCTGTCCCAGTTCCACATCGAGCAAACCGATTTCGCCCGAAATAGTGCTGCGGATGTTCAGCTTCTCCTTGCGCTGGCGAACCAGCTGCACATTCTTCTGCATGGCTTCCAGATTATCGCCCATCTGATTCATCTGCGAACGGCGGAGCTGTGCATCCTTCTTCAATCGCTTGCTGATGAGCGCATGCTTCTTGACGGCAAGGTCGTAATCTTCCTTTGCCTTCAGATACTCCTCGCGCGAATTGAGTTCTTCCTTGTGCAACGCCTCCTGATGCTGGTAGGAACGGCGCTTGGTAATGACATCCTGCGAAAGCGAAAGCTCCTCGTTGCTATTGTTCAGACGGTCCTGTTCCATCGAAATCTGGGTGTTGCGAAGCATGTCCTGCTTTTCGGCAAGTTCGCTTTCGGCATTCAGAATCTCCAGGTCGAGATTCGAATTGCTCAGTTTCACGATTACATCGCCCTTGTTTACGTGGGCGCCTTCATCCACCACTTTCTCCAGAACGATACCGCCTTCCTCAGAACTGATCTGCACCACGGAGATAGGAACCACCTGTCCATCCACCGAAACATAATCGTTGAACTGCGCCTTCTCTACGGTTCCGATGCTCAATCCCTTTCTATCCACCTTCAGGGTGGAAGAGAAATTGCTCAATCCCAACCAAATGAGGACTGCGATCAAAACCGCTCCTCCGCCAATCCATGCCCAGTACTTGCGAGGCACGAGATATTTTTTCTTTTCTATCTTTATATCCATAATAGTTTATCTTATTAAATTTTCTCCCTGATAATAACCTACCAGTCTCTGTTTGATAATGAGCAGCATCTGCATCTGGAGTTCCTTGATTCTGCTTTCCAGAAGCGTCTGGGCTGCGGTATGAAGATCGAAGGTGGAAAGCATTCCTTCCTCAAACTTCCGGCTCGACATGTGATAGGCGAGCGAATCGGAGGCAACCTTCTTCTGCATCTGATGCAACTCCTTGGCGTAACCCTCTGCATCCATTACCGCCTGGGCTATCTGGTCGTGAAGCTTGCGACGGGTTTCCTCCAGGTTCACCTGTGCCAGTTGCCAGTCGTTGCGTGCCTTCTTCACGCTATGCCAGCGGTCGCTACTATAAATAGGTATAGAAAGGGTCAACGCGAGGTATTCGCCCTGGTTGTTGTGAAACTGCGAGGCAAACCCATCGTATTGCCCTTTCTGAGAGAGATTCTTATAATAGTTGGTAGAAATGCCGCCACCGAGAGAGAGTGATGGCAGCAATCTGCCTTTTGCTATCTTGTAATCATACCGTGCCCGCTCTACTTCGTATTCTGCCGACTTCAAATCGGGAGAAATATGCAAGAAACCCTGGTAAACGGTTTCGTAGTTTACTCCAGATTCAGAAACCTCTTTATATCCTGACTTCAGTTCCAATTTCAGCTCTTCATCCACCGGAAAATTCATCGCCGATTTCAAGGCGAGCAGACTCTGTTTTGCCACATTCTCCTGATGCGTAAGATTGTATTCATCTTCTGCCACCTGCGATTCCATCTGCACCACATCCGGGCGCCCCTTTTCGCCCAGTTCATACAGGCGCTTCATCTTAGCCAGCATCCGCTTGCTTTCGTTCAGTTTCTCGCTTGCTATCTGAATGCTTGCCTCAGCATAGGCAGCATCCACATATTTCTGCATCACGTCGATGGCACGGTCGTCCTGAATCTTCTGCATCGCCGTGGCTGAATAATCCCGGCTCAGCTTAGCCTGCTTCAAGGCGTTGATGGTGGCGAAACCATCGAAGACATTCAGTTCGGCATAAAGCTGATAATAGTTGTTGAATGTCGTTACATTATTATAAGTATTGGTTTCCGGGTCGATGTTTCGTCCCCAGGCGTACTGTCCCTGCACGCCACCCGTAACGGTAGGCAGGAATCCTGCCACAGCATGCTGGTAATCCTGCTTGCGCTGGCGGGCGTTTACCACCTCACGCTTCACCTCCGTGGCGTGCTCTACGGCGTATTTCATGCAGTCGTCAAGGCTCCAGCTCTGTGCCGAGACTCCAGCCGCCCAGACCAACCATCCTATCAATATTCCTATTCTTTTCATAATCTTCTTCATTTTGGCATGATAAGGACAAGAGCCGTGCCAAAACAGCATTTCTCCTGATAATCAAACCATTAAATAAAAACCCTCATTAAACAAACTGTCCAACAATTAGACACCACCGTCTAATTGTTGGACAGAAAACCGCAGCTCAAAGCTAATCATTCGAAACCAAAGATTAAAGCTGATCATTCATCGCATCCACCACTTGTCCATCAAACAGATTGATGATGCGACTGGCGTAGGTAGCATCGTGCTTGGAGTGCGTCACCATCACGATGGTGGTTCCCTCTTCATTCAGTTCGCTGAGTAACTGCATCACCTCCATACCATTCTTGGAATCAAGGTTACCCGTAGGCTCATCGGCAAGGATGATGCTAGGCTTGCCCACCACGGCACGGGCGATGGCAACCCTCTGCTGCTGACCGCCCGAAAGCTGATGAGGATAATGCTTGGCACGATGGCTCAGCTTCACCTTTCTCAGAATTTCGAGCACACGCTCCTTGCGCTCCGCCTTTCCCACTCCGAGGTATTTCAGCTGCAAATCCACATTTTCCTCAACGGTAAGTTCATCGATGAGGTTGAAGTTCTGAAACACGAAGCCGATGCGACCCTTGCGATAGGTGGTACGCTCACGCTCCTTCAGATGGCCCACTTCCTCGTTATTCAACCAATACTTGCCTTCCGTAGGACTATCCAACAAGCCCAGGATGTTCAGCAAGGTTGACTTACCGCATCCCGAAGGACCCATGATGGCGATAAACTCACCATCTTCTACCTCTATGTTTACGCCGTTCAGGGCGATGGTTTCCACCTCTTCCGTGCGGAATATTCTAGTTAAATTCTCTGTTCGTATCATCGTTAGAAATCTTTTTTATCGTTAGAAATCTTTATCTCGTTAGAAATCTTTTTTAAAGTTTATGACTCATTATTCAGCCTTGATGCTATCTATCGGATTCGACATCGCCGTACGCAGGGTGCAGCCGATAACCGAAACAAAGGCTATCAATAAAGTAAAGACGGTGCCAGCCAGCAACACCCACCAAGGGAAGGAGATGCGATGGACGAAATCCATGAGATAAGTCTGCATCAGCTTCACGCAGATAGGGATGGCGATGACCACAGCCACCAGCGAACTGACGAGGAATCTCCTGGCTAGCTGCCAAGCCGCATCCCCAATCGAAGCCCCCATCACCTTGCGCAGGGCAATCTGACGCTTCTGCTGGTTACCGTAATAAACCGACATTCCGAAGAGACCCAGGGCAGAAATCAGGATAGAGATGCTCATGAAGGTGATGATGAGCACCATCATATTATGCTTGTCCTTGAGATTATTCTTCAAAGTATCATCCATATACTCCACCTCCATTTCCGAAGGAACACCCATCAATTCCTTAGCCACCTGCTTGCAGGTACTCCGGATAGCCTGCAGCGCCTGGGAATGATCGCCACGGGTTTTCACCAGAACTGTCCATCCACGCTGCTGCGGAGTAATGACTCCAATGGCATTATGCTCCGTTTTCTCATTCTCGCTCAACGCATCTCCACTATGATAATCGGCAATCACGCCGCACACCTCATATTCGTGTTTTCCGTTTTCCAGTCTCATTCCAAACCACGGCTTGTGGGCAGAAACACCATAGGCTCGCTTCGCATCTTCCGTTACCCAAATCTTTCCATAGGCTGGCTCGCAATACTGCTCAATCACCCTGACACCCAGCATCTTCATCGCCGTGGAATCTACCATGAACATACGGAGCATTCCTATCAGTTTTTCATTGTCATCATGCACGCCATTTCCCCAGCTTCTGATAGGATTGGCGTTGCCGTAAGTTGCCTCTTCCACCTCTGGAAGCGCTTTCAGACGGTTTTTGAGAATAGACATCTTCTCCGGCGAACCATCCAAGGAAGAAATGATGGAAACAATATCCTTCGTCTGATAACCCAACGGCAAATCGGCAAGATGCTTCATCTGGAGCATCATCGTTATCGCCATCACTACCAGCGTGATACTGATGACGTTCTGGGCTACGATAAATATCTTGCTGAACCACATCTTGCTGCGCATGCGGATGGTTCCTTTCACCACATCTATCGGATTGAAACGGGAAACCACGATGGCAGGAAGGATTCCCGCAAAGATGGAGATGATGACGTAAGCCAACGGCAGGAACCACAGAAGGTCGAAGGAATGGAACAGGTCGATTTTCGTATCCAACATCGAATTGAACAACGGGATGAATGCCCAGGAAATCAACAAGCCCAGCAGGAAGCAGACTGCCGTGAAGAGCGCCGACTCTTTAAGATAGCGCAGCATAACGCCCTCTACCGATTCGCCCAGCAGTCTTCGGGTAGCCATTTCCTTCGCACGGTTGCCAATCTGAGCCACCGTAAGATTGATGTAGTTGAACAAGGCAGAAAGCAGCAGAACCAGCGCCACGACCAGGAGGATATTCACGAGAGAACGATTTCCATGCTTGAAAATCTCGACATCATCATCCGCAAAATGAATCTGATCCCATCTCACAAACTGGCAGCCCCACATGAAGTCGGCTCCACCTGATTCCTTCTTCCACTCCTTCCAGTAGTTCATGTATTTGCCGAGCAAGGTCTGTCTCACCTTTTCCGGGTCAGCATCCTTTGCCAGTCGCGCCACCGTTGTGCAGGAACCAAACTGATCCATCGGCTGAGCCTCAGCTTCTATCAGTTTCATCGACACGAAAATATCGTATGGGTTAAGAAGGTCCTCACGGTCGAAATCCTCCATGATTCCCACCACCTTGAGTTGCAGCTTACCGCATTGGATGGTGCGACCGATAGGATTGGCGTTGCCAAAGGCTTTCTTGGCAAAAGATTCCGAAACCATTGCCTGATGAGCATCCGAAAGGAGATGATCAGGCGCACAACCACGGCATTTGTAACCCATGAACTGGGAAAAGTTCGGGTCGATAGCCAGATATTTTGCCTCATAATACTGTCCATCTATCATGGCTCCCTGCGGAGCATAATATTCACCAAATCTTGTCCATCCCTTGATTTCCGGGATGGAAGGAAAGAACTCCTTGGCTGTGTCCCAGGTCATTCCGAGAAAATCGCCTGAACCTGCTACATAGAGTTCCTTAGCCTGTTTCAGATTCGTTCCCACACGGTACTCTGCAGTAGCGTAGGAAACGAGTATCAGCACAAAAGCCAGTGCCACCGAGAGGCCCAAGGCCTCTATGGTGGCATAAAGCTTGTTGCGTGATAAGAATTTCACATAACTTTTCATCATATACTCATTTATTTTTTGTTTCACTAAAATCAAACGATAAAGGAAGAATAGCAGTTCCCTGTTTTCGTTAGCTGCTGCAAAGGTACGGCTTCTCCCGTTTTCTGCCAAGATTTCCGGCAGCCCGGAAGGTGGATTGTATGAAATTCATACACTCTATTGTATGATTATCACACAACAGCCCCGTTTTTGTTTGTCGTTTCGGGAAAAAAGCGTACTTTTGCAAACAAAAAAATAAAAGTTATGAAATACGGAACCCTTCTTGTCATCGACGATAATCCGTCGATACTCACGGCGCTGAAGATCTGTCTGGGCAATACGTTCGAACGGATTCTCACCCTGCCCCGCCCCGATACCGCCCCCATGTTGCTGCAACAGGAGCAGGTAGATCTCATCCTGCTCGACATGAACTTCTCGCTTGGCGTAAACAGCAGACAGGACGGTTTACTCTGGCTCCGCACCTTCCGCCGGCTCCACGCCCACATCCCCGTGGTACTCATCACCGCCTTTGCCGACGTGCAGCTAGCCATCAAGGGATTGAAAAGCGGAGCCGCCGATTTCGTCACCAAGCCCTGGGATAATGACGAACTGATCAGAACCCTAAAAGATGCCATCGACCGAAGCCAGGAAGTGGAGACTCTGGAGAGCATCGAGACCACTCATATCCACAAGGTGGTGGATCAATGCCACGGCAACATCTCTCGTGCCGCCGAACTGCTCGGCATCACTCGCCAAACACTTTATGCCAAGCTCAAGCGATAATTCTTTATCACAATCATTCATGATTATAAACATCTGATATGAACACCATTTTCCACATATATATAATAGGTATCATACTCCTCGTCATAGGAGGTATCATCTATCTCGTCTTGCGTCACCAGCGCAACCTGAAAAGCCGTGCCTTCTTGATGCAAGAGGCTATTCGCAATGGCGATTACTCCTTCCGCCTATCCACCAAGGGATTACTCTTTGGAGAACGAGCCTTGCAGCAAGCCCTCAACGACATGGAGAACGACATCGGCAGACTGGTGGCGCAGCATGAGGTGGAATCTTGGCAAAGGCTAACCCGTGTGCTCACCCATGAGATTATGAATGCCACCGCCCCCATCTCCAGCATCTGCCAAGCCTATCTTAGCAATCCCGACATCCAAGGTTCGTCCTATGAGGAAGGCATTCGAGCCATTCGAGATACCAGCAAATCGCTCACCAGTTTTGTGGACAGCTACCGCAAGCTCACCCAGCTACAAAATCCTGTCATCGAGAACATTCCACTCAAGGATTTCGTGGAAGGCATCAAGCCGCTCTATCCTCAGATAGAATGGCACATCCATATCCCCGAAGATGCCACCTGGTCTGCCGACAAGAATATGCTGCGCCAGGTATTTATCAATCTGACCAAGAATGCCATCGAGGCTCACGCCTCAGCCATCGACATTCGATGCTTCCACAAACATCCAGAGAACATCGAGAGTTCACAATTCTCAGGCATCTATTTCAGCAACAATGGCGACCCCATCCCTGCCGATGTGGCAAAGGAGATGTTCATCCCCTTCTTCTCCACCAAGCCATCAGGTTCGGGCATCGGCCTCTCCATCTCCCGCCAGATGCTGATGATGCAATCCATCAATCTCTCCCTTGCCGAGCACAATGTGGCAGGCTATCATGTAACATTCCGGATGGAATGAAATATATAATAAAGAAGATGAAACAAAAACTTTTGGTGGTTTCAAGGCTTTTATGTACTTTTGCAAGCGAAACTTACAAATAAAATAATAACATACAATATGAAGAATCTAAAAACAATTATCTTTACCGCTTGCGCCCTGTTCTCACTCGGCGCAGTAGCCTCAACCGAGCATACCACCGTGCAGGGCGACCATGGCAAACTCGATGTAGTCATCCAGCGTCCAGACAATGATGCAGCCAATGGCAACGGAAGCCAAGCAAAGGCCAAAGCGAAGGCAGGCAAGAAGACTCCGCTCCTCGTGCTCTGCCATGGATTTGGCGGCAATAAGGAGGGAAAACTCTTCGACTGCCTCGTAGACAGCCTCAACAAGAAAGGCATTGCCGTGATCAGATTCGACTTCAATGGCCATGGCAAGAGCGAGGGAAAATTTGAGGATATGACCGTACTGAATGAGATAGAAGATGCCAAGTGCATCTTGCGCTATGCCTCCTCGCTGCCTTGGGTGAGCAAGATTGCGATGGGCGGCCACTCACAAGGTGGCGTGGTTACAGCCATGACCAGCGGACAGCTAGCCGCACAAGCTGACAAGGATATCAAGAAGATACAAGCCGTGGTGCTCCTTGCCCCTGCCGCCGTGCTCCGTGACGATGCCCTGCGTGGCAATACATTCGGCAAGATGTACGACCCCAAGAATCCTCCAGCCAAGATAGAGATGTGGGACGGCAAGGCCCTGGGTGGCAACTATATCCGCACCGCCACCACTCTGCCTATCTACGAGACGGCCAAGAACTACCACGGAGCCGAGTGCATCCTGCATGGCGATGCCGACCGAGTAGTGCCTTACACCTATGGTCAGCGTTTCCACTATCTGAACAAGAAGAGCGAATGGCACTTGATGACCGATGCCGACCACGGATTCGGCGGTCAGGAAGAGCAAGCCGCTCATATCGCCAGCGATTTCTTGGCAAAAGTTTTGAAGTAAAACATCCATTTACCAGCAATAGCATAAAAGTCCTTAACATATAGTACAATCCACTATATGTTGAGGGCTTTTTATTTTTTTAGCAAAATAATTATGGCTATTTGTGGATAATTGTTTATTTTTGCATTGTCATTACGACAAAAGCATTACTAGATAAATTGTAAAACAGCATTAAGTAAGTTATAACAGAAAATATAAAATAACACATTAAACTTTACAACAAAACGAATGATGACAATAGAAGAATACAGAGCTGCCATCTTACAGGCACTGCTCGATGCTAAGAACGAAGACGGTACTCCTGCGCTCAGCGAGAAGGAAGCTACCGAGGCTCTCAATGGATTTACCGACGATGAGCTGCAAGATGGTATCCTCTGGAATACACCTCAGGACGTGGCAGACATCATCCTTGAAGGTTAAGAGATACCAAGCAAGAGCCTACGCAGATGAGATATTTTTATGTATTGTGCAAAGAAACAAGTCGTTTTCTTTGCACAATTCAATTATTATTTGTAAATTTGCAGCCGCTTAAGCGATAAGGGTAACTATTTTCCCCTCATCGACAAGCTATAAATAAATAGATTTTTTACCGGTAAAAAAAGATATAAAGATAATGAAGATAGAAAACGAAATCATCAGCTCTGTCATCGCGGCGGTGAAGGAGCTTTATGGTCAGGACGTACCTGAAAAGATGGTAGCCCTGCAGAAGACCAAGAGTAATTTCGAAGGTAACCTTACCCTCGTCGTATTCCCATTCCTCAAAATGTCGAAGAAGACTCCTGAGAGAACTGCACTCGAGATTGGTGACTACCTGAAGGAGAACTGCGCTAACGTTATCGCAGACTTCAACGTGGTTAAGGGTTTCCTCAACCTTTCTATCGCTCCTGCCGCTTGGGTAGGACTCTTGAACACCATCAACGCTGACCCTAAGTTCGGCGAGAAGCCTGTTACTGAGAATAGCCCGCTCGTCATGATCGAGTACTCTTCTCCTAACACCAACAAGCCTCTCCACCTCGGTCACGTGCGCAACAACCTGCTCGGCTGGTCTCTGGCTCAGATCATGGAGGCTAACGGCAACAAGGTAATCAAGACAAACATCGTTAACGACCGTGGTATTCACATCTGTAAGTCTATGCTCGCTTGGCTCAAGTGGGGCAATGGCGAAACTCCTGAGACTTCCGGCAAGAAGGGCGACCACCTCATCGGCGACTACTATGTAGCCTTCGACAAGCACTATCGTGAGGAAATCGCAGAGCTCAAGGCTCAGTATATGAAGGATGGCATGGACGAGGAAGCTGCCACAGAGAAGGCTAAGGCAGAGGCTCCATTGATTAAGGAGGCTCACGAAATGCTCGTGAAGTGGGAGAACAACGACCCTGAGGTTCGCGCTCTCTGGCAGAAGATGAACAGCTGGGTTTACGCTGGCTTCGATGAGACCTACAAGATGATGGGCGTAGGTTTCGACAAGATATATTATGAGTCAAATACTTACCTTGAGGGTAAGAAGAAGGTAGAGGAAGGATTGGAGAAGGGTCTCTTCTTCCGCAAGGACGACAACTCTGTTTGGGCTGACCTCACCAACGAGGGACTCGACCAGAAGCTCCTGCTCCGTTCTGACGGTACTTCTGTTTATATGACTCAGGACATCGGTACTGCCGACCTCCGCTTCAAGGACTTCCCTATCGACAAGATGATCTACGTAGTAGGTAACGAGCAGAACTACCACTTCCAGGTGCTCTCTATCCTGCTCGACCGTCTCGGTTTCAAGTGGGGTAAGGACTTGGTTCACTTCTCTTACGGAATGGTAGAGTTGCCTAACGGTAAGATGAAGAGCCGCGAGGGAACCGTAGTAGATGCAGATGACCTGATGGCAGAGATGATCAAGGATGCCCGACAGACAAGCGATGAGCTTGGCAAGTTCAAGGACATGAGCGAGGAAGAGCGCCAGGAGATTTCACGTATCGTGGGTCTCGGAGCGTTGAAGTACTTCATCCTCAAGGTAGATGCCCGCAAGAACATGCTCTTCAACCCAGAGGAAAGTATCGACTTCAACGGTAACACAGGTCCTTTCATCCAGTACACCTACGCTCGTATCCGCAGCATCATGCGCAAGGCTGCTGCCGAGGGCATTGAGATTCCTGCAGAGTTGGGCGCTGATGCTCCTATCAACGAGAAGGAGATTGACCTCATCCAGAAGATGAACGACTTTGCTGTAGCTGTAGCCGATGCCGGCAACAACTACAACCCTGGTGGCATTGCCAACTACTGCTACGAGCTGACCAAAGAGTTCAACCAGTTCTATCACGACTACAGCATCCTGAATGCTGAGAGCGAGGCAGAGAAGATTACCCGCCTGGTTCTTGCAGCCAATGTTGCCAAGATTCTGAAGAACGGTATGGCTCTGCTCGGCATCGAGGTTCCTGAAAGAATGTAAAATTTTAGGTAATTAGAAGTTATCAGGAGTATAGCACTCCTGAAAAACTTCTCAAGATATAATTAACCTACAATTTAAAAAATGAATATTGACTATTGACAAATAATGAGCATCCCCAGAGCCAGACTTTGGGGCTTGCTCATTTCTTTTTTATTACAGGTCAGTAATACCAATACAGAACTCTCGTATGCGGTTCAGTAAAACACAAATCATCTATCAAATAATAGAAACAAATAAAAGAAACGCAAATGAGTAACATGCCCGTAAATCCTCCTTCATGGAGAAACGATACAGTCTTGCCTTTGCCCAATGAGGTGAAGGCGAATGCCTGGGCTGTGGATGCAGCCTGCTCCGGAAATCCCGGTCCGATGGAATACCAATGCATTGATCTTCAGACTGGTGCACAGGTTTTCCACTATGGTCCTATCCACGGCACCAACAACATCGGCGAGTTCCTCGCCATCGTCCACGCCCTCGCCCTGATGGACCAGAAAGGCATTACCGACAAGGTAATCTACAGCGACAGCGTAAATGCCCAGCTCTGGGTAAACAAGAAGCAATGCAAGACCAAACTGGAGCGTACTCCTCAAACCGAGCAGCTCTATCAGGTCATCGCCCGTGCCGAAAACTGGCTCCGCACCCACCCCATCACCGTACCTATCTTTAAGTGGGAAACGAAGAAATGGGGCGAGATTCCAGCCGATTTCGGAAGAAAAGGATAAGACTTTTTACGTAAAACCGATGTAACTGCTACAGTACTTACAAGCAACAGCGATAATACTTACAAGGCGCAAAGACGTTACTGAGAGGTCGCCATGATAGTACTGCCGAGGCGTAAAGCGGCTTATAGCGATTATTGCCTCACTATGGCACAATATTGCCCTTTACCAGGGCAATAATTTGCCATTGCCAGGCACAAAACAATACGTCGGGAGGTTTATAAAAGCACCACTCTTCTTTTTACTCTTCACTCTTCACCAAATCGGCTGAAACCCCGATAAACACTGGGGTTGCGAGAGATGAAGAGTGGCGCACCACTCTTCACCACTCTTCACCACTCTTCACCTTCGGATTGCGCACGGAATTGAAACGGAAGCTCTCCCTGTTCGGTCGGGGGCTGAAACCACTTTTTTTATGTCCCACAGATTCCACAGATTTACACAGATTTTCCGGGTGAAGAGTTGTGAAGAGTGGCGCGCCACTCTTCACCCGTATAAATCCATTAGATACAAGCACTTACACCATTTCCGTGAAGAGTGAAGAGTGTTTTTGAAAGTGGCTTACTATTACGGCGGATTTGAAATCCGGCGTAAATCATTATTCCACAACCACCTATAATATCTTCACGAAAGAAAGTTGGGAAAAAGCTTGCATTCGGCTCAAAAAGACGGTCGTCTATTAAGACCCGCCGGAGGCTTAAATGATGGCAGACGCCGGTCATCAATGAAGCCCCCAAAAGGACTAGGACTGTTATTTTATCCTTCAGGATACGAAAATACAAAAATAATTTGGAGGTTTCAGGAATTAATCGTAAATTTGCACCAAATCTAAACAGATTCATAACTAGCTAACTTGTAATTATTAATAATTCAACCAGACAATGAAACAAAAACATTTATTTTGGGGAGCTGCGGTTGCATTGACCTTCCTCTTCAGCGCATCAGCTATTGCACAGCCAAGACACACCAAGAAAAAGGTGAAGAAGGTGGTGGAAACCAAAGTTAACGACTGTCCATTTACCGACAAATGGGTAGAAGACGAGACTAAGTTTGAGGATCGCAAGGAAAAGGCGCACGCTACTTTCGTGCCTTATTCTTCTACTGCCACCATGCAGAAGGACGACTACTTCAAATTCCCATGGCTCACTCCTAAGCACGCCAACTATCTCCTGCTCAACGGAAAATGGAAATTCCACTACACAGCCGACTGGAAGCAGGGCAAGCCAGACAAGGATGATTTCTGGGCTGACAACGCAGACGTTTCTTCCTGGAAGGAGCTCCAGGTACCTCTCAACTGGGAGATGGCTGGATACGATGTTCCGGTTTACAACAACGTAGGCTATCCTTTCGAGAACAAACCGCCATTCATCACAGCCTTCAAGGATAACTTCGACAAGAATCCGGTAGGTTCTTATCGCCATAACTTCAACCTGCCTGAGGGTTGGGAAACAGGCAAGCGTGTGTTCCTGCACTTCGACGGTGCCTGCAGCGCCATCGTGGTTTGGGTAAACGGAAAATATGCCGGCTATTCACAGGGTGCCAATACCGATGCAGACTTTGATGTTACCAACCTGGTTCGCAAGGGCGACAACAACGTATCCGTACGTGTTTACCGCTGGAGCGACGGCTCTTATCTGGAGGGACAGGATATGTGGCACCTCGGTGGTATTCACCGCGATGTTTATCTCGTAGCCACTCCAAAGACCTTCGTGGCAGACCATTACATCACTTCTGCCCTGAACAGCGATTATACATCAGGCAACCTGAATGTTGATCTGACCATCGATAACGCAGCCAAGGAGAAATCTGAGAAGACACTGGAGATCGAGCTCCTCGATCCACAGGGTAAGTCTGTTGCCAAGCAGTCTGCTCAGGTAGCGATGACCGCAAAGGATGTTCAGAAGAACTGCCGCCTTAGCATCGACAACCTCACCGGTTTGAAGGCTTGGACCTCAGAGCAGCCTAATCTCTATACCGTTATTGTTCGCCAGAAGGCAGGCGACCAGGAAGAGATGGTATTCTCTACCAAATACGGTTTCAGAGAGGTGACCATCAAGGATAAACTGGTTTATGTAAACGGCAAGCGAGTATTCTTCAAGGGTGTCAACACCCAGGATATTCATCCACTCTATGGTCACGCCATTGATGTGGAAACCATGCTTCGCGACGTAATTCTGATGAAGCAGGCTAACGTGAACACCGTCCGTACCAGCCACTATCCTCGTCAGGCTAAGATGTATGCGATGTTCGACTACTACGGATTGTACTGCATGAACGAGGCTGACGTAGAGTGCCACAACAACCACTCACTCTCCAACAACCCAACCTGGCGCGCTGCTTACGTGGACCGCACAGAGCGCATGGTATTGAGAGACCGCAACCACCCTAGCGTGGTATTCTGGTCGCTCGGTAACGAGTCAGGCGGTGGCGACAACTTCCAGGCTACCTACGATAAGGTGAAGGAGCTTTTGCCTGGTCGCGACGCATGGGTTCACTACGAGGGCTACAATCACGGTGCCAAGTACTCAGACTTCGGTTCAGACATGTATCCAAGAATCGAGGTAGTGAAGAAGCAGATGAACGGCCTCAACGACAAGCCTTACTTCATCTGTGAGTATGCTCATGCCATGGGTCAGGCTGTGGGTAACCTGCAGGAATACTGGGATCTCATCGAGGCAAGTACAGGTATTACCGGTGGCTGCATCTGGGACTGGGTTGACCAGGGAATCTACGATACACGCCGCATCCGCAAGGGTCTTCCTCTGAAGGATCCTAAGACCGGACTCCACTACTACACATCCGGTTACGATTACACCAAGATGAATCATGGCTACAGAGGATTCCAGGGCGACTTCATGAGCAATGGTATCATTACTCCAGGCAGAGAGTGGACAGCTAAGCTCACCGAGGTGAAGTATGTTTATAGAGACGTGAACTTCGAATCTTTCTACAGCCGCGTACTCACCCTGAAGAACAAGTGCGCATTCACCAACCTGGCAGATATCTATGATCTCAGCTACGAGGTGCTCCGCAATGGCGTTTCTGTAGAGAAGAACCAGGTGGCTATCCCATCTGTATTGCCAGGCAAGACCTGTGATATCAACATCCCATACACCACCGCTGTAGATGATAAGGCAGAGTATGTCATCACCTTCAGCCTCGTCCTGAAGAAGGCTACTTCATGGAGCAAGCAAGGTTATGAGATGGCTCAGCAGCAGTTCAAGCTTTCTGCAGAGAATGCAGGTGGCACATCTGTTGCCGACCCTACCTTCGTACAGAAAGACCATGGCAAATTGCCAGCTATCCAGGAGAAGGGCAAGCTGAAGGTGAAGGATAACACCATCACCGGCAACGACTTCAGCATCACGTTCGCAGAGGATGGAACCCTCGCCAACTGGACTTATCGCAATACTCAGCTCGTTCAGCCTAACGCTGGTCCTGACTTCAACGGTTTCCGCCGCATCGCCAACGACAACGTGAACCTGGGTGCTACAGGTGGTGTTGCCGAGAACGAGAATAAGGAAGAGGGTGCACTCACCGGCAAGAAGATGATGGTGAAGGCTCCTAAGAAGCAGGGCAAGAACGTGGTTGTGGAAACTGCCGTTACCAACGGTAAGGATACTCACCAGATTGCTTACATCATCTATCCTAACGGAACCGTGGATATGAAGGTAACTACCAACAATTCTTCTGAGGAAACCCGAAAAATTGGTATTGCCATGCAGTTTGCTCCAGGTTTCGAGAACGTGGAGTATTATGCCAAGGGTCCTTGGAGCAACTACATCGACCGCCAGAGAGGTTCATTGTTAGGTTTGTACAAAACCACCGTGGACGGCATGTTCGAAGAGCAGAGTGCTCCTCAGACCATGGGCGACCGCCAGGGCCTGCGCCAGTTGACATTGGACAACAACAGCACGAAGTTGCAGATTACCACCGAGGGCATGGTAGCCTTCTCGTTGTCTCACTTCGATGATGCCCAGTTCAACTACGACGTATTCTATGGTGGCAAGCATCCTTACGACCTGGTACGTTCTAACCAGATTTTCGCTCACTTCGATTTCTGGCAGCGTGGCATCGGTAACCGCAGCTGTGGCGGTGACTCTTGTCTGCCACAGTACATGACTCCAACAGGAGCTCATGAGTTCACCTTGCGCTTCACTCCAATGGCGAAATAAGGAAAAAGAATAAGATATAAAAAAAGTGAGGGTGTGTCATAAGTCTGTGACGCACCCTTTTTTTGTGTGTTTCTGTATATTCTAGTTGAATCGTAGTCTTTCTTCACAAAGGGAATCTTATTATATCGTATAGAAACTTTACTTTTCTTGTTTTATCGATAACAAAACAGCCCCAAAGCTCACAAAAGGGCATAATTGTCCCAGACGGTAAAACTGTCCAAATTGAGTTTTATCGTTTTATCTCCAAATATTTCTTCAAATTGAATCCTATACCGAACAACCCTATGTCCATGTAAACTTTGTCCTTTCCGAAATGCCTAAATCGCTTGTAATGCATGTCTGCCTTCATCTGTCCAAACGCAGCTTCTGGCTCTATCGGTCTCTGACTCCTGTGTTTCATACCTTCCTCAGACGTCAGCAGCAAAAATGCTTCCTTTTTATACGCATTCAACTTATGGTTGACATATATGGTTCTGTTACCCTTGGCTTTCTTGCAAAGTCCCCCAAGTGGACAGCCTTCACATCGCTGCGCTCTATATAATGATATGACGGACGCATAGCTTGAGTCACTTTTCGTTTGCCGTTGTCCGCAAGGATTCATGTGTTGTCCCATGGGACAGACGTAATAGTCTTCGTCTTTATTATAGTGGAAATTTGCTTGGTTAAAGGCATCTTCCTTGAAAGGCTTATGCTGTTCCTTGTGGAACCAGTTGTACTTTACATATCCCACCATCTCTTCCATCTCCATGTACTCATAGTTCTCCTCTGATCCGTATCCTGAGTCTGCGGTGACACACTTGGATTGCTTTCCATGTCTTTTCTTGTACTTATCCAAAAACGGTTTGAAGGTCAGGGTGTCTGTTGGATTGTGATAGAGGGCGAAATTCGTCCAATATTGATTCTCTGTCGCTATTTGAAGATTATAGGCAGGCTTTGTCTGCCCATTGTTCATGGCATCTTCCTTGAGGCGCATGA